>Ga0214471_10000529_pt1 | contig 32423 bp, 35 predicted proteins | sample RVTome_5_FD_207665 | JGI IMG/M metagenome (GOLD analysis project Ga0214471, IMG submission 207665) | Soil microbial communities from uranium-contaminated site in the Upper Colorado River Basin, Wyoming, United States - RVT142D155 | ecosystem: Environmental > Terrestrial > Soil > Contaminated >... | reverse complement strand
CCGTCCGAGGTCCCGGATGCCGAGATCCAGGGGGAAGGGGTCACGGTCCGGCTGCGGCAGGGAAAGGTTCTGGCCATCCGCATTCTGAACGCCCACCGACTCATCCACGATGCCCAGAAGGGACAGCACTAAAGTACGCGCACAGCGTGCGTGTACTTTGGAGCAATGGAGCAGTCGAGCAATAGAGCGATCTTGAAAGCGAAGATGCTCCATTGCGGTCCAATGATCTATTGCTCGATTGTCACAGGCGCTGGTCTTGGCATCGCGTACCCTAGGGCGACGTCCCCGGTCTCCGGGACTACGGCATTGTTTCTCCTAGTGGTGCACAGCCGCGGCGGAGGGTGTTTTCGGTGATCGTCCGGGGTTCCACGAACTGGAGGAGGTAGTGCGGCAGTCCCCGTTCTCCAGGGTCACGGGCGTGTGCTAGAGTGAGCGCAGATCGGAGGAGAGACCGTGAAGATTGCGGTGATGGGGGCCGGCGCCGTGGGGGGCTACTTCGGGGCGCTGCTCCACCGCGGAGGCCTCGACGTGACCCTGATCGCGCGGGGCCGGCACCTCGAGGCGATCAGGGCGCGCGGCCTGCGGATCACAAGCGTCCACGGGGACTTTACCGTCGCGGCCAAGGCCGTGGAGGATCCGAAGGAGATCGGCCCCGTGGATCTGATCCTCTTCTGTGTGAAGTCCTACGATACGGAGGCGGCCACGCGCCTCTGTCTCCCCCTGATGCACGACGGCACCGCGATCCTGTCGCTGCAGAACGGGATCGACAACGAAGAGCAGATCGCCGACATCGTCGGAGAAGGCAAGGTCCTTGGTGGCGTTGCCTACATCGGATCCGCCATCGCCGAGCCGGGCGTCATCGTCCATACCACCGAAGGGCGCATCGCCTTCGGGGAGATGGGCGGGGGCATCAGCGAGCGCGTGAGGCAGTTGGAGCAGGTCTTCCGGAATGCGGGCGTCCCCCCGGAAGCCTCCGCCAACATCCAGGCCATCCTGTGGGGGAAGCTCGTGTGGAATGCCGCTTTCAACGCCTTGAACACCCTGGTGGGGGGTGAAGTCCACGTATTGGTGGAGCGGCCGGAGACCCGGACCCTGGCGAGACAGGTCATGGAGGAGGTCCGGGCGGTTGCGGTCGCCCATGGCGTTTCGCTGCCTGCGGATCTCGTGGAGCGGCTGCTCAGATGGACCGATACGGCAGCCATCGCGATGAAGACGTCGACGCGGCAGGATCTCGAGGCGGGCAAGGCGCTGGAGGTGGAGGCGTTAAACGGGGCCGTGGTACGGAGGGGCCAGGCGGCGGGCGTTCCCACCCCCTATAACTTCACCCTGTACGCCCTCCTGAAAGCCGTCAATCCGTGCCCGCAGTCCTAGCGAGACACGCGCCCGTCGGCACCAGCGCGCGGGACGTGTCCTGGGCATTCGGATCTTCGATCCCGGATATCAGCCGTGAACGCGGACCCAGAGCTCGCGGGTGCGCGGCCCGTCGAATTCACAGAAGAAGATCCCCTGCCAGGTCCCCAGGCAGAGCTTGCCCTGCTCGATGAAGACCGTCGCCGTGGTGCCCACCATCGTTGCCTTCATGTGGGCATCGGCGTTGCCGTCGTTGTGCTCGTAGGTGGCATCGCGGGGAAAGAGCCGGCGCAGGTGGGTCACGATGTCCCGGCCGACGGCCGGGTCGTCCGCCTCCTGGATCAGGACGGCCGCAGTGGTGTGAGGGACATAGAGGTGACAGATCCCGTCGCTGATTCCCGCCGCATCCACCGCGCGCTGAATCTCGGAGGTGATCTCGCGCAGTTCCTCGCGCTTGTCGGTCTTGACTGTCAGCTTCGTCATAGGTCGATCAACTCCACGTTGAGGGTTGCCAGATCCACCACGGCCGCCGTCGCCCGCCCGTGGAGCCAGCCGTAGGTCTCTCCCGGATTGACCAGCAGCATGTTTCTCTCTTGCCGGACCTCCGCCCGATGAGTGTGCCCAAAGATCACGAGGTCCGCCTCCTCGCGCTCGAGGTCCAGCTCCTCCAGGATGTGGATGATCGTGAGCCGTCTGCCCCCCTGCTCCATCCGCAGCGGCCCGCTCGTGATCCGTCCCTGGGACCGTCGCTCGAGCCCGGCCCTTTCCCCGTCGTTATTCCCGAAGACGCCCGCCCAGTCGCACGCGAGGCGCTCCAGCGGACCCAACGCAAAGGGGGCCACGAAGTCTCCCCCGTGGATGACGAACCGCACCCGCCGACGGTTAAAGATGTCCACGGCGCGATCGATCCGGGGAAGATGGTCGTGGGAGTCCGCCATGACGCCGATCTGCATGCGTGCTCCGGGTGGCGTCATGGATACCACACCTCCGGCGGGGCAGTCAAGGTGACCCACTGGAGGGTGAATAGTGAATAGTGATTAGTGAATAGTGCTTGGTGAATGGTGAAGATCTCCCGGTCTTAGTGGTTAGCCGCTAACGACTAATCACCTATCACCAGCCACCAATCACTGACCACCAATCACTACTCACCACCCCGGGAGGGGGATGCCGTGGCGTTCGAGGTCCCGACGGAGCGGGCAGTCCTCGCATCGCGGCGTGGTCCGGCAGTACTTTTTCCCCACCGCCACGAGGAGCGCGTGATACTCGTTGTAGAGGGGTGCATCGGGCGGGAGGTGGGTCATGAAGAGGGCCTGCACCTCGTCGTAGGGGGCATCTGGTGCAATGAGGCGGTGGCGGGACAGGATTCGTCTGGTGTACGCGTCCACCACAAAGACCGGCATGCGGCCCGCGTACAGGAGGATGGAGTCCGCCGTCTCCGGGCCGATGCCGGAGACGTCGAGCAGCGCGGTCCGGAGGCGGGCCGGCGCCTCTCGGAACAACCGGCGGAGGCTGCCGCCGTATCGCGCGCGAAGAAAGGCCAGGAAGTTTCGCAGCCGGCGGGCCTTGACGGCGAAGGTGCCGGCGGGACGGACGAACGGTCCGAGCCGACGTGCCGGCAGGGCCGACATGCGGACGGGATCGAGCAGTCCCGCCCGCCTGAGATTGCCGATCGCCTTCTCGACATTGGCCCAGTTGGTATTCTGGGTAAGGATCGCCCCGACGATGATCTCGAATCGGGTCCGCCCGGGCCACCAGCCCTGGGGGCCGAGTCGCCGGTAGAGGTGCCGATAGATGCCGAGCAGCCGTCGCCGCACGGATGCCTCCCCTGGTCTCCTGAAGGAACGCCCGAACGGTGATGTGGCATCCGGGTCGTTTTTGTTGTAGTATAGCTCGATTGTGGCGGCAAGCGGAGTCCATCTGCACGGGTCTATTGCGGCTGGGGTAGCCATTCCGTGGACGGGTGGCGTGACGAGGATTCTGGCGATTGATCTGGGCGAGGTGCGCATGGGCCTGGCGGTCAGTGACGAGCTCCTGATGACGGCCCAGCCCCTGCCGACCTGGCGCCGGCGCGGCCAGCGGGCGGACCTCGAGCATCTCGAGGGCCTCGTAAAAACATGGAACGTGCACGAGATCGTCCTCGGGCATCCGAAGCAGCTCGGGGGAGAGATCGGACCGAAGGCCGTGGAAGCGCAGCAATTCGCCGAGGAGCTCACGCGTGCCCTGGACGTACCGGTCGTCCTCTGGGATGAGCGATTCAGTACCGTGGCGGCGGACCGGGCCCTGATCGAGGCGGGGATGAGGCGACGGCGGCGCCAGCAGATGCGGGATAGCGTGGCCGCCCTCCTCATCCTTCAGGGCTATCTGGACCGGCGCGGGAGGGGCGGGGGAGCGTGAGGGTGTGGAGCCACCGGTCGGCGCTCTGGGTCGTGAGCGTGGGCCTGATTCTGATGACCGCCTTCGGTGTACGAACGTACCTGGCCCTGCATCCCACCATGAGCCCCCGGTATCGTGACGGGACGCCGAAAGTCGTCTTCATCGAGCCCGCCACGAAGGCGACCGCGGTCGCCGACCTGCTCAAGCGGCAGGGCATCATTCAGGACCGCTTCCTCTTCCTCTTCTTCGCACTCCTGCGCGGCAGCATCGGTGAGCTGAAGGCCGGCGAATACCAGTTCAGCCCGGCGATGGGACTGTTAGACGTCATCCGGGTTCTCGAGGAGGGACGGGTCCTCGTTCATCGGGTGACGGTCCCTGAGGGGGCCAGCGTTCGGCAGATCGCCGATCTCCTCCACGAGGAAGGCCTGGCGGACCGGGAGCGGTTTTTCCGGCTCGCCATGGATCGGCAGGTGACGGCGAGCCACGTGCCCGAGGCGGAGACCCTGGAGGGATTCCTCTTCCCCGACACCTACCACTTCATCAAGGGTCTCGCGGAGGAGGAGATCATCGAGACCCTGGTCCGGCGGTTCTTCCGCGCCTTCACCGGCGAGGATGAGCTCCGCGCTCGCCAGCTGGGGATGAACCGGTACCAGATCGTCACCCTCGCCTCCATCATCGAGAAGGAGGCGGTGGTGGACCGGGAAAAACCGCTCATCGCGGCGGTTTTTTACAACCGCCTGCGGCAGGGGATGCGACTTCAGGCCGATCCGACGGTGATCTACGGGAAGCGGAACGGGGGGCGCATCACCCGGCGGGACCTGCAGGCAAACCACCCGTACAACACGTACATCCAGGGGGGCCTTCCGCCGGGGCCCATCGCGAGCCCGGGCGAGGCGGCACTGAGAGCGGCGCTCTACCCGGCTCAGGTCAAGTTTCTTTACTTCGTCTCGAAGAATGACGGGACTCATCACTTCTCCCAATCGCTGGCGGAGCACCAGCGCGCGGTGCGCAGGTACCAGTAGGAGCGACGGATGCCGAAGGGGCCACACGTGTGAGGAGGACAGCATGAGGAGATTTCGGGTTGCGCTCCGGACGGCGACCATGGCCCTGCTACTCGCCGGCTGTGCCACGACGCCTCCCCCGCCGCAGTCGTTGGCATTGGCGGCGACCCATTACGACCTGGGACTGGCCTACTTCGACGCCGGCAATTATCGGCGCGCCATCCCGGAATTCGCCAAGGCGGTCGAGAACAGTCCCTCCGATCCCGTGTACCGGACGGCGCTCGGAATGGCGTTTATGTTCAACCGCAACCTCGACGATGCCATCAAGGCGTTCGGGGAGGCGCTCGCCGCCGACGAGCGTTTCACGGAGGCCAAGAACAACCTGGCGACGGCCTACATGCTCAAGGGGGACCTGGAAAAAGCGCGGACGGTGCTGCTCGAAGTGCTGAACGATCCCTTTTATCCCACCCCCCACTATGCCTACTTCAACCTCGCCAAGATCTACGAACGGCAGGGGAAGGTGGATTTGGCGATCGAGCACTACAAAGAGGCCCTCGATATCCAACGGGATTACGTCGAGGCCCGCAATAACCTGGGATCGTTGTATCTCCAGACCGGAAAGACGGATCTCGCCATTGCCGAGTTTGTCGAGGCGACGCACATGGCCCCCAAGGTCCCCATCTATCACCGCAACCTGGGGGTGGCGTATGCACAGGCCGGCAAGCGGCGGGAGGCCCGCAGGGCCTTCGAGAAGGTCCTCGAGCTCGAGCCGAATGGTCCCTCGGCGGAGTACGCCCGCAAGGCGCTGCAGGGGCTCAAATGATGACGGCGGTCCCGGTGAGGGCGGCGTCGCCGGTTCCCGACCTCCGGGACTTGACGCTGCCCGAGCTCGGCGAGTGGGTGACGGGGCTCGGCGAAGCGCCGTATCGGGCGCGACAGGTCTTTCGCTGGCTCTGGAGGCGTCCGGTCACCGGCTTTCACGAGATGACGGATCTGCCGGCGGAGCTGCGCCGGGTGCTCGAGGCGCGGGCGCAGTCCTCGACCCTCGAGACCGTGGAGGTCCGGGCTTCCCGGGATGGCACGCGCAAGCTCTTGCTCCGGCTTGCGGACGGCGGGCAGATCGAGGCCGTGCTGATTCCGGAGGGGCGCCGCCTCACCGCGTGCATCTCGAGCCAGGTCGGCTGCGGCATGGCCTGTCAGTTCTGCCTGACGGCCACTATGGGGCTCCGTCGCAACCTGCGCCCGGGCGAGATCGCCGGCCAACTGCCGGCGCTCCGGTCGGCCCTGGGCCCGGACGAGCGCATCACCCACATCGTCCTCATGGGAATGGGGGAGCCGCTGGCGAACTTTCCCGCGGTCGAGACGGCGCTGAAGATCCTCATCGCGCCGGAAGGGCTCGCCTTCCCGGCCCGGCGGATCACCGTCTCGACGGTCGGCCTGGTCCCGGGGATCCGGCGCCTGGCGCGCGCCGCGCTCGGGGTCAACCTGGCGGTCTCGCTCACGGCGACCACGGATGAGCTGCGCGATCGCCTGGTGCCCATCAACCGTCGCTATCCCCTCGGAGAGCTCCTGCACGCCTGCCGCGAATTCCCGCTGCCGCCCCGGCGCCGCATGACCTTCGAGTACGTCCTGATGGCGGCCGTGAATGACCACATCGAGGATGCGCACCGGCTGGCCGGGCTCCTCAGGGGCATCCGCTGCAAGGTGAATCTCATCCCTTTGAATGAGGCGCCGGAGATCCCGTTCCGCCGCCCCGCGCGGCAGCGCATCGAGGCCTTCCAGCAGGTGCTGGAGAGGGCAGGATACGTTGCGCCTATCCGCGAGAGCCGGGGGGAGGATATCGCGGCCGCCTGCGGCATGCTGGCGGTCGCCGAAGGACCGCTTGACAGTGCGGTCTCCACCCCGTATAGTGACCAGTGCGGGGTGGAGCAGCTCGGTAGCTCGTTGGGCTCATAACCCAAAGGTCGGTGGTTCAAATCCACCCCCCGCAACCAAAATACGGACTCGTGCAGCGGGTGAACCCTGGTCATCCCCTTGAGCTTCTAGACTTCGTCCTGGGTCCGTTGTAAGCAGTCCCCCCTTTGGACATCACCTCCTGCACCCCCAACAATGGGAGGATGGTCGCGCCTCCAGCGCCTGATCCCAACCATAACCATTCGGCACCACCCATGAGCCCAGAGACCTCCTGCCCCTCATCACCGATGGTGCGTGGACACCGTCTGGTTGGATGGGGGTAAGGTGCCGGATGAAGGGTAGAGCAAACATGACGAACGAACCGCAAGCCAACGAGTTGGACAGACTACAGGCTCGAGTGGCGGCATTGCAGCAGGCGGGGGAGGAGTGCGTAAGGGCACAGGACGCGCTGCGGAAAATCGAAGAACGATTTCGGAAAATTTTTGATCACTCTAATGATGCGATTTTCGTCCTCGATTACGAGAGAGGCCGCTTTCTTGATGTCAATTCCAAGGCATGCGATCTGCTCGGGTATTCGCGAGATGAGCTATTGTCGTTGCCCCAAGGAGCGATTCATGGAGGCGAGACGGAGACGGCCGAGTGCGCCGTCTTTGCCCAGTCCGTGGTCGAAAATGGGCGCGCGTGGACGGACAAGCTCATCTTCCTGACCAAGGCGGGGGAAGCTCTCTCAGCCGAAGTTTCAGCCTCAGTGATTGAGCTTGATGGCAGAATGTGCGTGATCGCGCTCGTGCGAGACATTACTCGTCGCAAGCGGGCGGAGGCCGCGCTGCAGCAACACTCCGAAGACCTGGAAAGGCTCGTGGCGGAACGCACGAGCCAACTCCGCCGGTCCGAGCAACGTCAGCGGGTCCTCCTGGAGATCAACAACGCCATCATCGCGAACCTCGAGCGGGAATCTCTCTTCGATGCCATTGCCCAGGCCGTGTGGAGGGTCCTGACCTTTGATCGAGCTGCCCTCTACCTGTATGATTCGCTCGGGGATACCCTGAAGTTATATGCGCTGGGGGGGAAATATCCGCTCAACGAGATCCTCCCTGTTGGGGCAGAGATCCCCCGTGAGGGGACTCGCGTCGGATGGGTGTTCGACCAGAGAAAGCCTCTTGTCGGCGGCGACATCAGCAAGGAGCCCCCTTGGCCGTACGACGAGAAGGTGGTAACCAGCCTCGTCGAGGCAGGTATCCGGTCGTATCTGCTGACCCCCATGGTCACGAAGAGAGGTGCCATCGGGATCTTGTCACTCGCGAGCCTGGAAACCGATTGCTACTCCGAGGGCGATGCCGAGTTACTTGTGGAGGTCGCCAAGCAGGTCGCTATGGCCATCGACAACATGTTAGCCTACGAGGAGATCGCCCAGCTCAAGGCACAACTGGAAGAGGAAAACCTCTACCTTCAAGAAGAGATCAAAGCTGAACATAACTTCGGAAATATCGTCGGGCAGAGCCCGGCCATCGGCAGGGCACTGAAGGCCGTCGAAACAGTCGCCCCCACGGATGCTACCGTGCTGCTCCTGGGGGAGACGGGCACGGGAAAGGAGTTGATCGCGCGGGCGTTGCACGATTTTAGCCCGCGGAAGGACAGGGCGTTAGTGAGGGTGAACTGCGCAGCTCTCCCCGCAGGGCTCATTGAAAGCGAGCTCTTCGGCCATGAAAAGGGCGCCTTCACGGGGGCCCTGGCCCGCAAGATCGGTCGCTTCGAGTTGGCTGATGGGGGGACCATCTTCCTGGACGAGATTGGGGACCTCCCGCCAGATTTGCAGGCGAAGCTCCTCCGGGTGCTCCAGGAGGGGGAGTTTGAACGGGTCGGAAGCACCTCCACGCTGAAGGTCGATGCCAGAGTGATTGCAGCCACCCATCGGGACCTGGAGAAAGCCAGTCAGGATGGCACCTTCAGGCCAGACCTCTATTATCGACTGAGCGTTTTTCCAATTTCGATTCCCCCGCTTCGAGAGCGGAAGGAAGACATCCCGCTCTTGGTCAAGCATTTTGTGATGAAGTATAACGGTAAAATAGGGAAGCGCGTCGAGACGATCCCTGAAAAGACCATGAATGCCCTGCTCGATTATTCCTGGCCCGGCAACGTCCGGGAACTCGAGAATGTGATCGAGCGAGCGGTCATCATCAGTACGGGTTCCCAGCTTGCGCTAGGCGAATCCCTTCCGAAAGCGAGCGTTACCCAAACTGGGGCGCGGATGCCAAGGCTCGAAGAGCTGGACCGGGACCACATTATCAAGGCTCTAGAGCTCACCGCCTGGCGGGTAAGCGGGGAGAGAGGGGCGGCCAAGCTCCTGGGACTCAAGCCCACCACCCTGGACGCGAGGATGAAGAAACTCGGGATCAGAAGGAAGGAGTCGAGCACTCCCAATATTTCGTGACACTTCCAAAATATTGGAGGAGCTCTCCCCTCCTTCACGCGCCCTCCGAAACAGCTAAAGAATAATCTGATCAATTCGTGACGGCCATTTAGAGCATGCTCTAGATGGCCTTTTTATTTCTGGCATACACCTTGCGATTGATCCCTAGCGAACACAGAGCAGATTCAGAGGAAAGGAGACAAAGGAACATGGGATGGCGAGTGGGTCTGAGAAACCAGCGGGGGGCGCTAGTGGCCATCTTCCTGTTGGCTACATCGATAACCCTGGCTGGTTCTGGTTCCTGGGAGTGCCGACATCCGGGGGATGACAAAACGATCTTCGACCCGGTCATCGAGAGACCCCTAACAGTCTAGCGTGCGCTGAATCTTACAGGAAGGGAGGTGAGACACAATGAAGCGATTTGCAGCTCTGGTGCTGGCCCTGACTCTCTTCGCCGCCCCTGCGGTGGCCCTGGCGGCCGATTACAACCCGGCCCAAGAGAAGCCGTTCGAGCTCTGGCAGCGTGAGGAGCACACCATCGGATAGTTTCCTCGGGTCAGGCCCGAGAAGTAGAGGGCTTTCGGATCTCCGGGGCCCTCTGCTTCTCGGGGTTTCACCAACGGTTCTTGGGTCTCGATCAGAGGGTCGATGAGCAATGGTACTGGCCGATGTCCTGACACTTGCGTCTCTCCTCTCCCTCGCCGGCATTGCCTGGGTCGCCGGGCTGTTGCGCCTGTCCAGGCTCGATCGCCTGCGGTGGGAATACATGCGGCAAAACGCATGTCGTTGGCACCGCTGGCATGTGCTGAAGGATGGGGCCTGGCTCGTCTGTGCCCTCTGCGGGAAGAGAAGCCGCCGGCTCAACCCCGCTCACGAGGAGGGTGATAAATCACTCCCTTTATGGAGTGACTTACCGTAAGCCCCTCCAACGAGTAGGGAGGTTCCAATGTGGTTGAAGATCCCTGAAAGCCGCCTCTGTCCGAATTGTGAGGTACCGACTGAGCACTGGGTCCTGTACGGACAGAGCGGACGGATCGTCGGCGAGGCCACGTTCTGCCCGATATGTTATCCGGACGTGAGGGACGTTTTTGAGGAAGAGCCGTCCCATTGTCAGGAAGAGGCATTGCTGACGAGCCGGGCTTGGAGAAACGCGGGAAAGGCGATGCAAATGCCTGATGCCGCATGACGAGGCGAATCAGCCCTCGAGGAGTAAAACATGAAGCTCTGGAACACGAGATTCATCGCGACCTTCATCATCATATACGGGACCCTGAGCGTTGCGCTCTTGGGTGGCTGGGTAGTTGAAAGGTTTCGGAAGGGCCTGTCCGCGTTCTTCCTGGCGTTCCTCATTGGTCTCGCCGGCAGCGCCAGTCCGCTTCATGCCGACGCTCTTAGGAGCATGATCAACCTCCGAGGAGATCAAGTCTTAGTCCCTAGCGAGGTTCCCCCGAAGGAGAGCTTTGCCTTGCAGCGCCTGATGAGCGTGGACGAGCGTTTGATCGTGTTCCTGTACCACGATCCTAAATTCCGGCGCCCGGTGGATTACGCGGAAACATACAATCTGACCGGGGAGCTCCTGCAGGTCGCCTGGTACGAGCCGGATGGCGGTCTCAGGATCGCCCGGGACGTCAACCTGGGGAACCCCGGCGCCACGAGGGCAGCCCGGATCCTGAAAATCATCGACCTTCGTGAGCATGGGTTCTCCCCCGATGCGCGTCCGGACATCCCGACCGGCGATGGAAGGCCTGTGTTGCAGATGAAATAGCCGTGTCGAATTGTCCATGCGTCACTATTTCGGGAGGGGGAAACGCGATGCAAATATTCTTCTTCAGCGTGAAAATAACGCCGACCGCTGAGTCCGAAATCAAAGGAGTCGCCGCCCCGGATCTTCTTCGGGCGGTCCAGACCCTCGCTGCCTGGCGCCCGGGAATTCACATCGTCAAGCTCGAGGGAATCCACGAGGGGTCTCCCGGCTACGCGTGAGGTTACGCCATGGTTCTCATAGTTCTCGTCGTCGCGATGGTTGGCGGGGACCTGCGGGATCGGTAATCAGGAGCGGAAATCTGAGCCACAGAGTGAGTGAGTAGAGAGTAGTGAGTAGTCATGAAGCATAAGACTTTCGATGCGGAGGTGGCACAATGATATCTTCATTTGGTTACGCGGCTCGAGGACCCAACACCCCTCTCGCTCCGTTCACGTTCGAGCGGCGTGAGCCGGCCCCGCACGACGTGCAGATCGAGATCCTCTACTGCGGAGTATGCCACTCGGATTTGCATCAGGTCCGAAACGAGTGGCAGAACGTCATGCCCACGGTTTATCCCTGCGTGCCGGGCCACGAGATCGTTGGGCGGGTAGTGAAAACCGGAAGCGCGGTGAAGAAGTTTAAGGAAGGCGACATTGCGGCGGTCGGGTGCATGGTGGATTCGTGCCGCACGTGCCCGAGTTGTCGGGAAGGACATGAGCAATACTGCGAAAGCCTCCCGACTTTCACCTACAACTCTCCGGACAAGCACCTCGGCGGCGTCACCTACGGCGGATATTCGGAAAGCATTGTGGTGGACGAAGCGTTTGTGCTGCGCGTGTCCGACAAATTGAGCCTGGCCGGGGCCGCGCCGCTGCTGTGCGCTGGCATCACCACGTATTCCCCGCTGCGGCACTGGAACGTGCGCAAGGGGCAGAAGGTGGGCGTGGTGGGACTGGGCGGGCTGGGCCATATGGGAGTGAAGTTCGCCAACGCGTTCGACGCCCATGTGGTGTTGTTTACGACTTCTGCGAGCAAGACTGCGGACGCGTTGAGAGTCGGCGCGCACGAAGTGGTGGTTTCGAAGAATGAAGCGGAGATGCAGAAACACGCCGGCAGCTTCGACTTCATTCTGGACACGGTTTCCGCCGAGCACAACCTGAATGCGTACCTCGACCTGCTGAAGCGGGACGGGACGTTGACGCTGGTTGGTGCGCCGGAAACACCCCTGCCGCTGGGAGTGTTCAGCCTGCTCTTCAAGCGGCGCCGCCTTGCTGGGTCTGCCATCGGGGGTATCCGGGAAACGCAAGAGATGCTGGACTTCTGCGCCGAGCATGGGATCACCGCGGATATCGAGTTGATCCGGATTCAGCAGATTAATGAAGCGTACGACCGGCTACTCAAGAGCGATGTGAAGTACCGCTTCGTGATCGACATGGCGTCGCTGCGGTAACGGCGAATAGGGTTCAGCAACAAGAAGCCGTGAACTGTCCGCCGCCTCATGCGCAAGTGAGGCGATGGGCCAGACCTAGAAACATAGACGTACCAACAGGAGTAAAAGTCATGAGAAAGCTCGAAGGTAGGGTCGCCATCGTCACTGGCGCGTCCAAGGGCATCGGGGCTTCCATCGCGTTACACTTGGCAGCCGAGGGTGCCGCGCTGGTCGTGAATTACGCGTCGAGCAAGGAAGGGGCCGATCGTGTGGTCGCCGAAATCGTTCGCAAGGGCGGCAAGGCCATTGCCGTCCAGGCGAACGTCGCCAAGCTAGCCGACATTCAGCGCCTCTTTTCCGAAGCGAAGAAAGCGTTCGGGAAACTCGACATCCTCGTCAACAACGCCGGCATCTACGAGTTCGCGCCGCTTGAAGAGGTGACGGCCGAGCACTTCCACAAGATCTTTGATGTTAACGTGCTGGGCCTGATCCTCGCGTCGCAGGAAGCGCTCAAGCATTTCAGTCCCGCTGGCGGCAACATCGTCAACATCAGTTCGGTGGCCGCCACCTCGGCTCCGCCGAACACTTCCGTGTACAGCGCCACCAAAGGCGCCGTCAACGCCGTCACTAGGTCACTCGCCCAAGAGCTGGGGCCGCGGAAGATTCGCGTCAACTCGATTAACCCTGGCATGGTCGAAACCGAAGGCGTGCACGCAGCCGGAATCTCCAGCAGCGATTTCCGCAAGCAGGTTGAAGCGCAAACGCCGCTCGGCCGGATCGGTCAGCCCCAGGACATCGCGCCGGCCGCGGTTTTCCTCGCGTCGTCTGATTCCGGCTGGATCACGGGTGAAACGCTCTACATCTCGGGCGGGTACCGGTAGTTTTGGCTCGACGACTCAACTTCACGGAGAGAACAGAACAAACAGACCACCGGGCAGAACGGAAACAATCATGTCCAAGAAACTCGAAGGCAAAGTCGCCCTCGTCACCATGAAGTGGCTCGCAGCCCTCGCACTCGCGCTGCTGGTCATCGCCGCGCCGGTGGTGACCCTCGGGGACGAGGTGGTCGAATCGATGACGCCATACGCAGGATGGGTGCTCTTCGTCTGGGTCCTGGCAAATCAGGCGGGCGTGCCGGTTCCGGCCGCCCCTTCGTTGCTGGCAGCAGGCGCCCTGGCTGGCAGCGGTAGCCTGCGCTTCATCATGGTCCTTCTCTGCATAACCGGATATGCGGGTACTACCCACGGCGTTACTTCTGTCCGCGAGCCGGAGACCCTACACTAGGAGCAGTTGATACCCCAGGTTCATAAGATGGCTCTGAACGTTCATGGTGGGCTTCCAGCTGACTATCCGAGGGAATACGAACGAGACGTCACCCTCAAGGACGGATCCCGCGTAGGGATCCGTCCCGTGCTCCCCGAAGACGAGCCCCGACTGGTGACCCTCCACGGTCGATTGAGCCCGCACACCGCGCACCAGCGCTTCTTTACCATCATGAAACGGCTTCCACCGGATTGGGCCTACCATTTTGCCAACGTGGATTATCGTCGGCGAATGGCGCTGGTGGTGGAACGCGATCTGGAGTGGAGGCCAGAGTTGATCGGTGTGGTAAGGTATGAGCCCTCGGACGAGGAGCACACCGCCGAGATCGCCATCGTCGTCCAAGATTACTGGCAGGGCAAGGGCCTGGGCACCATCCTCTTGGGGGAGATCCTGCGTGCCGGGGAGGCGAACGGCATCCGTTGGTTCCGCGCCTACGTGCTACCCGAGAACCACCGCATGCTCGCCATGCTGTCACGTTCGACGGACATCCAGCAGCGCAAAGTCGAGCAGGGCGTTGTAGACATTCTCTTTGCCCAGCGCGCAACGCCGATGGTCAAGACTCAGCCCGAACCCACGCGCTGACATTCCTAAAACCTTCCCGCGGATGCGCGTCATCACCCCCGAAACCCTCCGTGCCTTCGCCCAGACCTATCAGCGTGTCCCCGCGGAGTTCATCGAGCCATCGTTGTCGGCTGCAGAAGCGAGCCTAGGGGCCTATGCCGAGCTCTAGTCAGCCGCGACCGACACAGGGTGGAAAATGAGATGAGCCCCCTTTTGCTCCCATGAGCCACGGGATTAGTCCTCCCAACATATCGTAACTTTTCCAAACTATTGGAACGAGCCTTCGCTTGTTGGAACGGGCCTATGAAAGTCCACAACCTTAATTGATCAAGTACTGACGGCCATTTAGAGCATGCTCCGAATGGCCTTTTTGTTTCTGGCATACACCTTGCGATAGTTCTCTACCGAACACGAGATGGCAGCGAGTGAAAGAGTCGGGTCAAAAAGGTGTAGGGGGGTCTAGCCATGAGGGAATCGTTGACCATGGGGAGCATGGAGCGCTTGGCGAAAGCGGCCCTTGTCGGGCTGGCCCTGCTGGTCGTTGCATGTAGCCGACCGGAGGCCGCCGTACCTCCAGCATTGCCGAAGGTCACGGTCAGCCAACCGCTCGTCCGCGAAGTCATCGAATGGGACGATTACACGGCGCGGCTTGTGGCGGTGGAGTCGGTGGAAGTCAGGGCACGGGTCAACGGGTATTTGCAATCCATCCATTTCAAGGACGGCGAGATTGTCAGGAAAGGAGATCTGCTTTTTGTCATTGACCCGCGACCCTATCAGGCGGAACTGGATCGGGTCACAGCGGAATTACAACATGACCTGCGGGCGCGTGACCGAAACTCACGCCCGCTTTGTGGCACGGGAGATGCGTAAATCATGCAGCGGATTCTGACCCTCCAAGAGCTGGAACGGGAGCACATCATCAAGGCGCTTGAGCTCACCGGGTGGCGCGTCAGCGGGGAGAGAGGCGCGGCCAAGCTGCTGGGGCTGAAGCCTACCACTCTCGACGCAAGGATGAAGAAACTCGGGATCAAGAGGAAGCAGATTATCGCTTCCAACATTTAGTAAATATTCCAAAATAGTGAAAGAAGTTTCCGCTTCTCGGAGTGGGCCTGGCAACGTCAAGAGACTGATTTCGGCAAGTCGCGACGGTTACTTAGAGCGTGCTCTAGATGGCCGTTTAGTTTCTGGCATACTCCTTGCGATTCTAATCTACTGTACGCAAGACAGCCCCGGGGTAGGGTAATGGAGGCAGAGGCAAATGCGATGGCTAGTGGCACTGAGAAGGCGGCGGCATGCCGGCCGAAACTAGCTGCGAGGGAGGGACGAAATGGAGTTTACCATTGTTGAATATACCGACGAAAAGCTGGCCATCAACTTGTATCCAAAGCGGATCGTCTCTCCCACCCGGGGAAACACCTGCTGTGCCATGAATATGGAGCAGATCGGTGGGATCAAGGAGGGGGAGAAGCGGTCCTATTTCTATCGGCGTTGTCGCGTGTGCGGATACACCCTCCGCCACTTCCTGTCCGCTCCGGTCCCCCACGCCCCCAGCGGCTCGTGGGAAGACGAGGCCACCAGCCTACTGAAGCTCGTGGCCTAGTGGACGGCTTAGAGCGACTCTCCCCGAGTGATCGCTGATCCTTTATGCAGCGGTCGATCCTGACGATGCCGTTCGCCCGGAGCCGAGCGAAACCGTGAAGGCGCTTAAGGCGCTGTCTGGTTCCTAGAAGTGGCTCGATCGGGCCTAGAAGAAGGAGTCCCCAACTATGGACATGCAATTGACTGGGAAAAAGGCGGTCGTAACAGGCTCCACCGCCGGTATTGGGTTCGCGACGGCCCTAGGCTTGGCGCGCGAAGGCGCGTCCGTGGTCGTCAATGGTCGCACGACGGCTCGCGTCGATTCGGCTGTCAGGAGGATCCGCCAGGCCCTACCGATCGCGGATGTGACCGGCGTTGCTGCGGACCTGGCCACCGCGGAGGGGTGTGTGCAGATGATCGCGCAAGTGCCCTTCGTCGATATTTTGGTCAACAACATGGGCATCTTCGAGCCGAAGCCGTTCGAGCAGATCCCGGACGGAGACTGGATGCGGTTTTTTGAGGCCAACGTGATGAGCGGGGTGCGGCTATCTCGTCACTACCTTCCGCAGATGCAGGGGCGAAACTGGGGCCGGATTATCTTTGTGTCGAGCGAGTCGGCGGTCCAGATCCCTGCCGAGATGGTTCACTACGGAATGACGAAGACCGCGCAGGTCGCCGTGGCGCGGGGGATCGCCGAGACGACCGCCGGTACGGGCGTGACCGTCAACAGTGTGCTTCCCGGTCCGACAAAGTCCGAAGGCGTGGCGACCTTCGTCGCGCAGATGGCGGAGCAACGCGGCATCGACTTCGCAACGATGGAACGTGAGTTTTTCGAGACAGCGAGGCCGTCATCTTTGTTGCGCCGCTTCGCCACGGTCGAGGAGGTCGCCAACATGATCGTGTATCTGTGCAGCCCGCTCGCGTCGGCGACCAACGGCGCGGCGTTGCGCGTGGACGGAGGTGTGGTGCGAAGCGCGTTCTGAGGATCAAGACCCTGCGAGGGACCGCAGCTGCCCCTGACCCTATTCTCGGGAACAGGGCACGAATCGGACTCACAAATCGACAATTTGACCAGCCGTTATGGGAAGAACAGGTTGGGAGAAGTTGTCGGCTACAGGGAAGGAGGCTCCGGGGGGCGTCGGATCTTTGTTCGTCGGTCGAGGACCTCGGCGAGAATGGGCAAGAGCAGCGAGCCGCCCGGGAGCAGGAAGATGATCAGGACCGGGACGAGCATGGCGATGTGCTTGAGATGGGCCCGAATCTCGCGGACTTCATCCCTCGTCCATTTTTCGCCCGTATTCCGGTTCTTCATCAAGAGCCGCATCAGATCCTTGATGGCGAGCACCTGGGAAAGAATGAACTCCTTGTGCCTGGCGATCAGGCGCTTCAGGAGTGCCCGTATCATCCGATTCCCCGAGCGCCGTCCGGGCCGCGGATCACGCTGAGCACCGCGTCGAAGAGCAGCCCGTTCGTCGCTATGGCGTTGCCGCCGCGGATGGTCCGGACGCCGTTCCAGTCCGCAAATCGGCCGCCGGCCTCTTCGAGGATGGGCAGCAGGGCGCAAGCGTCCCACTCGCTCAGGATGGGGTCGAGCATGATGTCCGCCCGCCCGGTCGCCACGAGGGCGTGTCCGTAGCAGTCGCCCCAGGTCCGGTCGAACTTCACCCGCGCCCGCAGACGGTCGAACGCCGCCTGCCGCCCCTGATCCCCGAACAGGCGCAGGTCGGTGGTGCAGAGCGTCGCCTCGTCCAGGCGCGCCACGGACGAGACGCTCGCGCGCTTGCCGCTCCACCACGCCCCGCCCTCCGTACGGGCCCAGACCGTCTCGTGCAGGGCGGGGAAGTGGAGCACCCCGAGGACCGGTTCCCGGTCCTTTTCCACGCCGATCATCACGCCCCAGAGCGGGACGCCGCGGATGAACGACTGCGTGCCGTCGATCGGGTCGAGGAGCCATCGGTAGGGCGAATCTTCACGTACCACACCGAACTCCTCGCCCAGGATTCCGTGGTCGGGGAAGCGTTCTTCGATCCGGGAGCGCAGGTGTTTTTCGGTATCTCGATCTGCCACGGTCACAGGAGTGTGGTCAGACTTACTCTCGACCTCGACCTGCCGCTGGAAGTAGCGCAGGGCGACGTCTCCCGCGTCCTTCGCGGCACTGAGGGCCAGGTCCAGCAGCTCATCGAGCGTCGGGGTTTTCATCTGCTCCCGCATTCACCCGGCCGGGCATTCCCCGCCGGTCCGCCCATCATACCACGGGGTGCGGGCCGCCGATGACCCATCCGATGGCGCTTTTCAATTCCCTTGTCAACGGTCATCGGTGATCCGTAGATTATCGCGGGGCGGCGCTGAGGATCGGTACGACCGTCGCTTCATGGGGGAACAGCGGAAAGACTTTCAGGACAACACGGGAAGGATACCTGCGGGTCCGTGCGTCACGATGTCTTCGATTCGATGCGTGCGCGACTGACCTTAGACAGCGCCTGGCGCAGCTCGTGAATCCTCGGGGGCTTGCTCAACACGTAGTCGGCTTCCGCGGACTCGTCGCCGTCGGCCTTCATCTGTCGTCCCCAGCCGCTCAGCATAATCATGGGCGTTGTCGGTGATTCGCGCTTGACTGTCCGCACCACTTCCCGCCCGTCCACATACGGCATCCCGATATCGGTAATGACGACATCGAACGGCTCGACCCGCTCTCTCGCCGCCCGGAAAGCCTCTAGTCCCTCCTGCCCGCCGTCGGCCACTTCCACCGTGTGCCCGTCGCTTTCCAGCATCTGCTTCAGTAGGTGCCGCAGCATCGGGTCGTCATCGATGCACAAGATCCGGAGGGAGGAAAGAGGGGCGGTCATTTCCGCGGTGGCGAGGGCTCTACTTTTTGCGGCTTCACGGATGGGGAAAATCAGTCGCATCGTGGTCCCCCTGCCCACTTCACTTTGGATGTCAATCTCGCCTTCATGCCGTTGCATGACGCCGAACACCATGGCGAGTCCGAGGCCCGTCCCCCGATCCCCCTTTGTCGTGTAGAACGGCTCGAGGCAGCGCCGGCGCGTTTCCTCATCCATACCTGTACCCGTGTCGCTCACTTCCACTATGACGTGGGTGGGCGGTCCTTCCCCTCTGCCGCCATAGGCTCGTGCAACCCCATCGGTGCGCAGCGTCATCGTTCCGCCTTGAGGCATAGCATCCACTGCGTTGAGAACCAGGTTCGTTAATGCCTCGCGCAGTTCACTTTCCATACCCATCACGCGGGGGAGGGAATCTCGTAGATCGGTCTTGATTTCGATCACAATGCCGCCCCCCAGCGGGATGTCGTGCCAGCGCGGCCTGGTCATTTCAATCACCTGTTCGACTACGCCATTCAGCTTGACGGGCAGCAAGTCCTCGTCCTCTTCGCGCTTCCGATAGAACTCCCGCATCCTTGCGATGATATGGGCGATGTCCGTGCCCGCGATCCTGATGCTGTTCAGATAGCTCTTTGCCTTCTCGCTGAGGTTGGCTTCCTTCTCCAGCAGCAGCTCGCTGAAGCCGACCACAGGCGAGAGCGCATTGTTGATGTCATGGGCGACGCCCGAGGCCATCTGCCCCAGTGCGCGCAATCGCTCCTGTTGCATCATGGCCTCGCGGGTCTGGCGGAGGTCGTCGTACGCTTGCTGCAACTGGGCTTGCAGGCGCGCCTGATGTCCGGCCAAGGCGACGTGCTCGCTGAGGCTCCGCAAGAACTCCCCCTCCGCGCTGGTGAAGCCCTGCTCTACTTCACGGGCCAACAGCAGGACGCCAAAGGTTTTTCCCTCAGCCGACAACGGCGTTGCCATCATCGAACGCAGGCCGTGTTGCGCTAAGAAGCGTAGCATCTGCTGCTCGACTCGGGCCGTGTCAGGCACGTAAAGGGTCTCGCCTTGGACGCACGCGCGAAGGCCGGTTTGCTCAAGAGGAACACCTGCTCCCCCGGGCAGGCCCATCTCGGTGGCAAGATGTGGGTTCTTTTGCCCGCTGGCGGCGAGCGCGAGGGTGTCGGCCGCTGCGTCGTAAAGAATCGCGACGCCGAAGTCAACGGGGAGGTGGTCTTCAAGCCGACTCAGCACGATGCGAAGAATACTCTCGAGGTCTTGGCGATCGGCGATGGCGCGCGTAATCTGGTTCAGGAGACTGATGCGCGACAGTTGCTGCCGCAGTGCTTCTGCGGCCCGCGTGCGCTCGGCCACGTGGCGTTCCAGGCCCCCAGCCATTTCGTCAAAGGCTCGTGCCAGGTGGTCCAGTTCCCCGTGTCCGGAAATCGGTCCAATGCGTGTGCTCAGGTCGCCACCTGCCAGTCGCTTCGTCGCGGCCACCAAGGCGTTTACGCGGCGACGAATGAACAGGTCTCCGCCGAACCAGGCCGCCCCCAGTGCCAGCAGAGTCACCAGTCCCAGCCAGGCCATGTTGCGGGCCAACGTCCGGTTGACCTCGCCAAAGACGACTTCGATCGGGATCCCGACCGCAAATATAATTCCGCTCCCTCGCGACCCACGTGTCGGTGTGAAGAAATACCGGCGTGGGATGCCGTCCAGCCCTGGGGCCTCGGCCGCGCCCTCCCATTGTTGTTCAGCCCGAATCGCCTTGAAGATTGGCGCCTCGGGTATCGACAGCCCGACCCAGTTTTCGTGATCGGGGTAGCGGGCCAGGATCGTGGCGTTACTGTCAATCACGGTGAAAGTCGAACCCTGAGGCAACTGGGCCTCGGCAGCGAGTTTGCTGAGCCAGGCGAGATCCAGGGCGGCGAAGAGTACAGCCTTTACCTCGCCTGCTTCAGAGACGAGGGGGTACCCGAAATTGACGGTGCCCTTGCCCGTGACTCGGCCAACCTGATAATCGCCGACGGCGAAGTCGAGCGTTGCCATGGCCCGACGGAAGTAGGCCCGATCGGCGACGTTGATGGGGCCGCTTGATGGGAGGGCGCTACAGTGGAGATCCCCGTTTGGCGCAATGGCTCCCAGGTTGGCATAGTACGGGTGTTCCTTCAGAAGCTCAGCAAAGATGGGACTGCAGCCTTGCGAGTCAAGTTTACGCACTTCGGGGAGATGCGCCAGCGTCACGAGGAGTTGGCGCGCTCCTGCAATCAAGAAATCTTGCTGCATCATGGACTGATTCAATACGCGGAGCGCATCTTCCTGGGCCTGAACGGAAGCCGATCGCCGCTGCTCCAGGCCGGTGTAGAGGATAAGCCCCAACGCCGGGATGACGGCGAGGAGCACAAGCAGCAGGAGGCGGATGCGCAGGCTCGAGAAGGAAAAGCGCGGCATAGATTCCCCCGCAAGGGAATTGGACCTTGTGTTTGCCGTCCCCGTCGGAAAAGGGCCAGGTTCCGGGCGAGGGAGGTGTGTTCGGCGAGGTGTCTCCCCACGGGGCTACTTGGGACGGTGTATAAGTGTGCAAAATCAGTGCCATAGGGTCGCGCAGCGTGCCCTAGTGTGCCACCCCTCGCCAGACGGAGAAGCGCCACACGACAGGGATCTTGTGTGGGCTTCTGGGGCGCGAGACGGAGCCATACGGATGTTTCTGCGGGGAGCCCGATTGCCACGAGCGGCGTAACTGCTGTATAGTAAAGCGCGTGGCGGTGTAGCTCAGGGGCAGAGCAGGGGTCTCATAAGCCCTTTGTCGGAGGTTCAAGTCCTCCCACCGCCACCAGGAATCGTCGTACCCCTCGGACGCTTCACAGAGCAGCCCGATGCGGGGCGGGTGCCGCAAGCCTCCCTCCTATCGTACCCGCAGTCTTTTGTGTAGAATCCCCTGCGCCTGTGGTAGCTTCTCTCATCGGTCTTCCCCTAGGGGACATGCCTGAATGGTCGAATCGCGTCGTTCGGATGAAAGGCCAATAGGGCCGGTGTCTCCGCCGTGCGCGGGCACCGCCGATCCCGGCGGAGCCGCTCTGACCGAGTCCGCCGCCAGCCGCCCGGCCCCAGGGCTGTTGGCGCTCTTGTCCACGGGGCACATGGTCGTCGATATCAACCAGGGGGCTCTCCCCGCCATCCTCCCCTTTCTCCGTGAGGCCTTCGCCCTGTCATACACGGGAGCCGCCGCGATCATGCTGGTGGCGAGCGTGACCTCCTCGGTCATCCAGCCCCTCTTCGGATATCTGGCCGACCGAATGGCGCGCCGGTGGCTGCTCCCGCTGGCGGTCTTCGTCTCCGGACTAGGGGTGGGCCTCACGGGGATCGCGCCCAGCTATGCGATGGTCCTCGGCGCCGTGACGCTGGCGGGGCTCGGGATTGCGGCCTATCATCCGGAGGGGTACCGGACCGCCAGCCAGGTGGCGGGGGCCCGCAAGGCGACGGGACTCTCCTTTTTCTCCGTCGGCGGGAATGCGGGGCTCGCCCTCGGTCCCGTGATCGTGACATTGTTCATCACGACGTTCGGCTTGCCGGGGAGCCTCGGCTTGCTCGTCCCGAGCGTGCTGGCGGCCGGCGTCCTCGCGATCGCGCTTCCCCGCCTGGCCATCCCCGGATCAGTCCAGCCGGCTGTCACGCAGGGCGCGAGCGCAAGGCCCATGGTCAACGCCATGGCCGTGCTGATCCTGATCGTCACGCTGCGATCGTGGACCCAGCTCGGGCTGACCACCTTCGTCCCCTTCTACTACCTCGATGTGCTCCACGGTGAACCCAGGATGGTCGGTCCGCTCCTCTTCGCCTTCCTCGGCGCGGGCGCGGTGGGAACCCTGGTCGGGGGCCGCCTGGCGGACCGCTGGGGGCCGCGCCGGGTCATCCTCTACGCGTTTCTGTGCGCGACGCCGCTCATTGCCGGCTTTCTCCTGACGCGGGGGATCGTGGGGCTCCTGTTCCTCGCCGGCTCCGGCTTCATGCTGGTCTCGACGTTCACCGTTTCCGTCGTCCTGGCGCAGGCCTACCTGCCGAAGCATCTGGGCATGGCCTCCGGGCTCATCGTGGGCTTTGCGATCGGCACCGGAGGAATCGGGGTGGCGGGCCTCGGATTGGTCGCGGATCGCTGGGGACTTCTCACCGCGCTGGGTCTGATTGCCGTGATGCCCCTGGCCGGCTTCTTCGCCGCCCGTCTCCTCCCCGAGCCGCCCCGGACCTGACACCCGGGGGGGCGGCCAATTTCCCTCTGCCTTTCGGAAGTTGCGGATCTGACAGGGTCGTTAACCTGTCCCCCCAGGTCCTCGGATCACTGCCGCGATCCGCTTTTGGCCCCAAATTTGCTTTTCCCTTATGGAGAGGGGCCAGGGGTGGGATTGAGATGTACCCGCCGTTGGCCCGAAACGCCCAAATACAAGAGGGTCGGCGAGGTTCGACCCTCGGAGGAAATCACATGACCCTGAATATCGCATCCTCGGTGCCGCCCGAATGGAAGCTCCTCTTCCAGATCCTCACCTTCCCCGTTGCCTGGATCCCCCCCGTTCAGGCGAGCGTCATGCGCTGGTTATGGGATTTTTCGTCCCCTTGGTGGGGGGCGCTGATCCTCGCGTTGTTCTTGCTGCCGGCCCTGCACATGATAGCCGGCCTGTGGTGCACCATGCTTGCCGTCTATACCGTGCCATTCCGAGCAGGGCGCCAACAGTTCATGGCGGCAATGCTCACTACCTGGTGGGACAGCGGTCGAGCGGTGACGCTCTTCTGGGCCGGCGTCATCCGCGCCGTGTTCCTGTCGGTGGGGTGGGCGTGGGGTCTCATCCGCATTTTGGGCGCAGGGCTCTACCTCGCCCTGGTCGAACTGGTCACGCTCCCCTTCGGCCTCATCAAACGAGCCACGCAGAGCTCGTTGCGTCCCGGCGTTCCCTGGATTGCCGTGACCCTCACCCTCTTCTGGTCTCTACTCGAGGCAGGGATCTTCAGCTACGCACTTTACCCCGTCGTCTTCGAGATCGCCACCGACCTCGCGGGGAGCGGACCCCACCCGTTACTACAGCCGGCCCTCTTCCTGATCCTGAGCCTCCTCATTGCGGGCAGCTTTGCCTGTCTCTCTGTCCTAGTCGACGCCATCCAGCAGCGCCGCTGGAAGGACATCGTCCAGATGACCCTGGTGGAGCTGTTCGTCATGATGGTCGAGGTGGTCTTTCTCTATCGCGAGCTGGTGGATGCCATCACCCCCGTGCTGGCTCAGCAGAGTGGGGGGCAGTTCCGGTTGGGGCTGGCGGGTGTTCTCCTCATTTCGACCCTGGCCTGGATCGGCGTCCGCGCGATGACCTGGTTCCTCTTCGCGCGATACGGGACGCCGACCCTCCTGGCCATCATCGCGGGACAGGGGATCGGCGGGACCGGCGCTCCGGAGCAGGGTGCCCCGGGGGCCGTTTCGAGCTGGACCAAAGAGATGATCGGCCGCGTGAAGGCGGATATCGGGTGGTTCCACACCACCGGGACGCTCTTCTTGGAGGCGTACGTCCTGCCCGTCCTGCAGCTGGTCGCGGGCACCATCAACTTCTTCATGGTCCTGGTCGTCGGACGGCACCTCTTCGAGCTGCCGTTGAACTCCATGAAGGCCTTCATGGAGACGGGCGAGTTCCTCAAGCTCGTGCGGGCCGAGGGCCACGCCGCGAGCGGGGGGAAGGGCCGATGAGGTCACCGGAGGCGCGCATGGCGTACCGCGTTCGCATACTCCTTGTGGCCCTGTCGGTACTGCTCCCGGCCTGCACGTCCAGCGAAACGGAGAAGCCCCGGCTCTCTCTCTTCGTGGGGGTGGATGTCAGCGGATCCTTTTCGCGCACCCCCCAGTTCCAGGATGCCCTCCGTTTCCTCTCCTACTATCTTCATGGCCACCTCACCGGCACCGGAGGCCTGGAGAGACCCCGGGCCCTCTTCGTCGGCTCGATCGGCGGCGATGTGCCGAACGAGCCCAAGGCCTTCTTTCCGATGCAGGTGTTCGAACGAAAAAGCCCCGACGAGATCGAAGCCAAGCTGATGGAGCTGTTCAATTCCCGGGGAAACTATCTGACGGATTTCAATTCCTTCTTCGTGCGGGTCTCCGAGGTCGTGCAGAAGCAGAACCTCCTCCTGGCTCCGGTCGCTATCGTCATCGTCACGGACGGCGTCCCCGAGGTCGCAGGGCGGAAGGGCGGGAAGGCGGTCCAGGTGGCCTACGAGCAGATTGACGTCTCTCCCCTGGAGTACCTGGCGCGGAACGTGACGATCCGGATTCTCTACCCATCTCCCACCGTGGCGACCGCGTGGGAGCGGAAAGTCCCGCGACAGCGCGTCCGGATCTGGCCGGTCGAGGCGGAGGTGATCCAGGGGTGGCAAGAGCAGCTGGAAGACCGACCGACCCCTGCCGAGGAGAAGCGCCTCTGGAAGTGGATCGAGGATATCGTGGATCGCCGGGTTCGCCGCCAGCGGATCATCTGACGCTTTCCGGCCGTCTCATGCGTCCCAGGTGGCCGCGAGGCAGGGTGCCTGCGCACAGGCACACCGCGGGGGGCTATGAGGGGTGGGAATGCTTGCGCACGAATTCGATCGCAACGGGAATGACGGAGATGACGATGATGGCGAGGATGACGAGGGTGAAGTTCCGTTGAACAATCGGGATGCTGCCGAAATAGTAGCCGCCGAAGACGAACGTCGCGATCCACACGAGGCCTCCGACGACGTTGTACTGCGCAAAACGCCAATAGGACATCTTCCCGACACCGGCGAGGAACGGCGCGAACGTGCGGACGATCGGGACGAATCTCGCGATGACAATCGTCTTCCCGCCGTACCGCTCGTAGAACCGATGGGTGCGGTCAAGGTACTCCTTTTTCAAGACACGGGCGTTCTCCTTGTGCAGGGCCTTCGGGCCGAGAAAGAGTCCGATCTGGTAGTTCACCGTATCTCCGGCCACCGCCGCGACGCTGAGAATCCCGAAGAGCCATGCGACATCTAGGGAACCCCCCGCGGCGATGGCGCCTGCCGCGAACAGCAAGGAATCGCCGGGAAGGATCGGGGTCACGACGAGACCCGTTTCACAGAAGATGATGAGAAACAGGATTCCGTACGTCCAGACACCATAGGTGTGGATGATCGCTTGCAGGTGTCTGTCGAGGTGCATCAGCACATCGACGAAATCCGCGATCAGCTCCATCGGTGCCCCTTCGGGCGCGATGCGGGGGGAAGGACGGACCGACGGACTGAGCCTCCTGAGCGGGCGAGGGGGTGGCGGGGGATCGCCCGCATCAGCTTTCGGCGAGCATGAGGAAGGCGAGAAAGCTCGAAATCAGGAAGACCGAGACCCACGAGGTGATCTCGAGGCCGTCCGACCACCGGGAGATGATGGCGAAGGCGTCAACGGCCCCGATGCCGAAGGCGCACAGCTCTCGCCATGACAGGGGGACCCTGCCGTCCTTGTAGCTCTGGATGAGGCGGAGGAAGGGAATCATCCCGGGGACCGCCACTCCCACCACCCCCAGGGTGATCACCCAGATCCAGTTGGCTTCGTAGAGCTGCGCGAAGGCCAGGACGAGGTTGAATCCCGTGACCGCCGTGAGGAACAGGCGGAGCAGGAATTGAGGGCGGTCCTCCTCCAGCCTGACCGCGCCTTTGGTTTCCTTCTCACCCATAGACTGCCTGTCCCCGAACGAGGGCCGCATGCTGGCGGGAGTGTAGCACGCAACACCTCCAAACAGAAGCGTCTGTTCGTGAGTGCTGCCGTCCGTGCCGCGCGCCTCCGATGCTCCTTTCCGTCCTTGACATTTCTATCGCTCCGGTGATAGCTAAAGTAAACGCACAACGTGCGTTTACTTTGGAGCAATGGAGCCCTTGACGTCTTCGTCAAGGGGAACTATAGAGTGATCTTGAAAGCGAAATGCCCCATTGCGGTCCAATGTTCTATTGCTCAATTGTCACGAGATGGAATGCGTTTGTATTAGAATCACTGGTCGCTGCATACTATCCCTGTCGCAGCCCGCCTCCGGGGAGAATCACCCATGTCCGCGCTGGCCCGCGTAGAGGAGCGTATCCGCGAGACCTGGAAAGCCACCCTCCCGCGCCACGGAATCATCCTGCCGCGCTTTGTCGCGGCGGTGGAAAAGGTCGGAGGCGTGATCCTGGAGGCGCGCGAGCCCCGGGCGGTCGGCATCTCCATCGCCGCACTGGCCAAAGCGCGGGGCGTCAGCCTCTGTCAGACCGCCGATCCCGACCTGGCCGCGGCCCTGGGCCTCGAGACCGCCCTGGCCGAGACCGGTATCGCGGTCGCAGCAGGGCCCACCCCCGAGGCAATCGCGCATGCCGGGATCGGCATCACGCGGGCCGCCATCGGGGTCGCGGAGACCGGCTCGGTCCTCGTCCATCTGGATGACGTGGACGCTCGTCTGCTCAGCATGCTGCCGGAGATTCATGTCGCCCTCCTCCATCAAGATGCCCTGGTGGAGACGGTGGAGGACGGCCTGCTCGTGACCCGCTACCTGATCTTGCAGTCACACGCCCGGGGCCGGCCCTCGTATCTCTCCTGGGTGACCGGCCCCAGCCGCACCGCCGACATCGAGCGTGTCCTCACCATCGGCGTCCATGGGCCGCGCGAGCTGCACGTCTTCCTCCTCCCACCGACCGGGAAAGGAATCCTGCCATGACCCGGCAAGAGGCATTCCGCCAACGGGCGGCGAGGGCGTTGGCGAATCCTCGGATCCGCGAGAACCTGGGCCGCTTCGGCACGGCCTACCGGACGGCGCGGCGGAACGCCCTCGCCGTCCTCGATTACGGCGGGTACCGGACGCGTCTGCGCCGCATGAAAGAGGACGCCGTCGAGCGACTGCCGGAGCTCACGAAGCAGTTCGTGGAGGCGGCGAGACGCGTCGGCGCCGTCGTGTACGAGGCCAAGACCGCCGAAGACGCCACCCGCTACATCGGGGGGCTGGCCCGGGCCCGGGGCGTCACGCTGGTGGTCAAGTCCAAATCGATGGTCTCCGAAGAGATCGAGCTCAACGGGTACCTGGAGCAGCTCGGCATCTCCCCTCTCGAGGCGGACCTGGGGGAGTGGATCATCCAGCAGGCGGGCGCCCACCCCTCCCACAGCGTCATGCCCTGTATCCACATGAGCAAAGAGGAGGTGGCGGCGGTCTTCTCGAAGGCCCTGGGCCGCGACATCCCCCCGGACATCGACCTGATGGTGCGCCTGGCCCGGGGGGAGCTCCGGGAGCGATTCCTCAGTGCCGGGATGGGGATCTCGGGCGCCAACATCGCCGTGGCCGAGACCGGAACGATCATCATCGTGACCAACGAGGGCAACGGGCGTCTGGTCACCACCCTGCCGCCGATTCACGTGGCCCTCTTGGGCTACGACAAGATCGTGCCGACGATTGAAGACGCCGCCCCGCAGCTGCAGCTCCTCGCCAAGACGGCCACCGCCCAGCAGCTGACCGTCTACACCACCTTCATCACGGGCAAGACGGGCGCCAGCGCCGTCCCCCGGCCCGCCGCCTTTCGGGGCCCCGCCGATGGGGAGTTGCACATCGTCCTCCTGGATAACGGCCGCTGGGCGATGCGGGACGATGCGGAGTTTCGGGAGGCGCTCTACTGCATCCGCTGCGCCTCGTGCGCCAACGTCTGTCCGACCTACCGGGTCGTCGGCGGGCATGTCTTCGGCCATATCTACACCGGGGTCATCGGGACCGTCATCACGCCGTTCCACCACGGCTTGGAGGCGGCGGCGGTTCCCCAGGAGGCGTGCCTGCTCTGTCGCGCCTGTCAGGATGCCTGTCCCGTCGAGATCGATCTCCCCCGGATGGTCGTGGCCTTGCGGGCCCGGGTCGTGGAGCACGAGGAACATCAGAGGCGGGCGAAGGGGATCCGCCGCCTCTTCCTCGAGAAGATCCTCCCGAACCCCGGCCTCTTCCGTCTCGTCCTGCGGCTTGCCGCCGTTGCGCAGCTTCCCCTGACGCGGGGGCGCCGCGTCCTGCGCGAGCTCCCGGGTCCGCTCAGGCGCTTCACGCGGACGCGGGCGGTGCCGGCTCTCGCGGCCCGTCCCTTGCGCGGTCGGATCGCGGACGTCCTCCCGGCCCGCGGGACGGCGCGCCGCGCCGCGACCTTCTTCGCCAGCTGCCTCGTCGACGAGTGCTACCCCGAGATCGGCGAGGCGGCGATCACGGTCCTCAATCATTGCGGCGTCACGGTGCACTACCCCAAGGCCCAGGGCTGCTGCGGCCTCCCCGCGTACTACGAAGGGCACAAGGAGGCGGCGGGCCGCATGGCCCGCGCGCTGATCGCCGCGCTCGAGGGGAGCCCGGGCGAGCACGTCGTGACCGCCACCCCGCCCTGCGCGATCACGTTGACGCAGTACATCCCCAAGCTCGTGGCGGGGGACCCCCTGTGGGAGGAGCGGGGGCGGGCGCTGGCGGCGCGGACCCGCGACTTCTCGGAATATCTGGTTGCGGTGGCGGGGCTCGGGGACGGGCCCCTCGGGGCACCGGCCGGCGAACGGATCCCGCTTGCGTATCACGATTCGTGCAGTGCACTGCGGGGGCTCCGCGTGCAGGAGCCGCAACGACGCCTCCTTCGGATGCTCGCCCGGTACGACCTGCGGGAGCTGGATGAGATCGGGGAGTGCTGCGGGTTCGGGGGGCACTTCTCCGCCGATTATCCTGAGGTGGCCGGCGAGGTCCTCGCGCGCAAGATCGCGGCGATCGAGCGGACCGGGGCGCGCGTCGTGGCGCTCGACAGCCCCGGCTGTCTCCTCCAGATCCGGGGCGGGCTCCTCAAGCAAGGAAGCCCCATCGAGGTCAAGCACATCGCAGAGCTCCTGGCCGAGGCGCTCTGAGGGCACAAGGCCTGCCGCTCGCCTATTTCGCATCGCGAAAAGCAGTTGGTTTTCCCTTGTCAGACCCGTCGCGAATGGATACGATCGTGTGCGACTCCCGTCAGCCTGGTCGCCCGGTCAGACGGCGGGGGTCGGACCCCATCCACGAAGCCTCAACGGAGCGACCCACTCTTCCGAGGGAAGGAGGAAGGCGATGACCACGGTGAAGGACGTTTCAGGGCAGATGTATGTCAACGGGCAGTGGGTTGATGCGAAGAGCGGGAAGACGTTCACGGTGCAGAACCCCGCCACCGGCGAGGCGGTGGCGACGGTGGCCGATGGGGGAGCCGAGGATGCGCGGTTGGCGATCACCCGGGCCAGCGAGGCGTTCAAGTCCTGGTCCCGTCTTGCACCCGTCGAGCGCTCGCGGGTTCTGGAAAAAGCCTTCAAACTCATGACCGACCGGCGGGACGAGCTGGCGAACCTCATCACCCTGGAGAACGGCAAACCGATCGAGGAGGCCAAGAAGGAGGTCGGCTTCGCGGTCGGGTACCTCGACTGGTTCGCCGGCGAGGCCCGGCGGGTGTACGGCGAGATGATTCCCTCCCATGTCGCGAATCGACGGCTCTGGATGATCCGGCAGCCGGTGGGGGTCGTGGCGGCCATCACCCCCTGGAACTTTCCGGCCACGATGATCACCCGGAAGATCGCTCCGGCCCTGGCTGCGGGCTGCACGGTGGTGCTGAAACCGGCCGAGCAGACCCCCCTCACGGCCCTCGGGATCGCCAAGGTGTTCCACGAGGTGGGGCTGCCTCCCGGGGTGTTGAACGTGGTGACGACGCTGTATCCGGAGGAGATGGGCCGGGAATTCCTTGTCAATCGCCACGTCCGCAAGATCGCCTTCACCGGCTCGACCGAGGTCGGCAAGCTCCTCATGCGGGCTGCGGCCGATCAGCTCAAGCGGGTCTCGTTCGAGCTGGGCGGCAACGCCCCTTTCATCGTCTTCGACGATGCCGACTTCGATGCGACGGTGGATGCTGCGGTGGCGATCAAGTACCTGCGTGTGGCCGGCCAGTCGTGCATCTGCGCGAACCGGGTCTACGTTCAGGAGGGGATCGCCGATCGCTTTACGAAGGCCTTCGTGGAGAAGGTCAAGGCCATTAAGGTGGGGACCGGATTCGAGCCCGGCGTGGTCGTTGGTCCCCTGATCAATAAAGACACCCTGGAAAAGGTCGATCGGCTGGTCCAGGCGGCGGTCAAGCAAGGGGCCAAGGCGACGGCGGGGGGCGGGCCGCTGAAGGATGGGGCATTCGCCAAGGGGAACTTCTACGCGCCCACGGTCCTGCAGAATGTCACCGAGGAGATGGCGGTGACCCGGGAAGAGATTTTCGGCCCGGTGGCTCCGGTGCTCACCTTCCGCACAGAGCAAGAGGTCATCGAACGGGCGAACAACACCACGTATGGCCTGGCCAGCTACCTCTTCACGAAAGACATGGGCCGCGTGTTTCGGGTCGCGGAGGCCCTGGAATACGGATTGGTCGGCGTGAACGATGCGGGAGGCTACACGCATGAAACCCCCTTCGGCGGGTTCAAGGAATCGGGCATCGGCCGCGAGGGGGGCAAAGAAGGGATAGAGGAGTACATGGAGGTGAAGTCCGTCGTCGTGAATCTCCCCAAATAGCGCTCGCGCATGGCAGTGATCGGGGGGCCGACGCCCAGGCGTCGCCCCCTTTTTCTCCCCGCTGCCTTGACACGATCGGACGAGTTGCCTAGAGTGAGGCGGGGATTGCGCGAGGGCGTCCAGACCTGGCGGGACCAGGAAGGGGGTCGGAGGTGGCAGTGCTCGCCGCGCCCGTGTTGGTGACAGGCGCCACCGGGTTCATCGGGAAAGCGGTCTGTGCGGCGCTGAAGGCGCAGGGACAGGTCTTCACGGCGCTGAGCCGCCGTCCGGAGAACGCCAAGGCGGTGTTGCCCGGGGTGAAGGACGTGTGGAGGTGGCGGCCGAGGCTCGAGCCGGCCCCCGTGACCTCCCTGCCGGGGGGCGGCGCGATCGTGCACCTGGTGGGCGAGAGCGTCGCCGGGCGGTGGAACACCTACAAGAAGCGGGTCATCCGGGAGACGCGGGTCCAGGGCACGCGACACCTGGTGGAGGCGATCGGCGAGGCCAAGGTGAAGCCGAGCGTGCTGGTGTCCGCCTCGGCCGTCGGCTACTACGGGAATCGGGGCGAGGACGAGGTGACCGAAGAGACCGGCGCCGGCACCGACTTTCTTGCCGAGGTGTGCCAGGCGTGGGAGGCCGAAGCGCGGCGGGCGGAGACCTTCGGCGTGCGGGTGGTGCTGGTGCGCACCGGGATCGTCCTGGGCCGCGACGGCGGGGCGCTAAAGCAGATGCTGCTCCCGTTCAAGCTGGGTCTCGGGGGACCGTTGGGGAACGGGACACAGTGGATGCCGTGGGTCCATCTGGAGGATGTCGTCGGCATCATCCTGTATGCCGTGCAGCAGGCGAGCATCCGGGGTCCGGTCAATGTCACCGCTCCGGCGCCCGCCCGGAACCGGGAATTTACCCAGACGCTGGGGCGACTGCTCCGTCGCCCCGCGTTCCTGCCCGTCCCCGCCTTGGCACTCAAGCTCCTCCTCGGAGAGTTTGCCGATGTGCTGCTCGCCAGCCAGCGAGTCCTGCCCAAGCGTATCCAGGGGGCCGGCTATGCCTTTCGTCATCCCGTCCTTGAGCAGGCGCTCCACGCGATCCTGAGTTAGGGGGAAGGTCGGCGGAGGTCCAGATGCCACTGCAGCGGAATCAGGTCGATAGCCGGCAGGTGGAGGCGCTGGTCAAGAAGCACTTCGGGGGCGATTTCACGTGTCTGCTTACGCGCGATCACCCGTCGGGCCGGTACGTCAAGGCGGAACGGCCGGATGTGATCGGCCGACCGCGCAAGGTGGCCTTTCTCACCCTCGGCTATGAAGTGATCGGCCAATTCCACGGGGAGAACGGCGACATCCTGGAATTGTACCGGGACACGGAGGTCGAGAAGGCTCGGGCCTTTATCGCAGAGT
>Ga0214471_10000528_pt1 | contig 32480 bp, 36 predicted proteins | sample RVTome_5_FD_207665 | JGI IMG/M metagenome (GOLD analysis project Ga0214471, IMG submission 207665) | Soil microbial communities from uranium-contaminated site in the Upper Colorado River Basin, Wyoming, United States - RVT142D155 | ecosystem: Environmental > Terrestrial > Soil > Contaminated >... | reverse complement strand
GACGAAGTTCGCGCCGCCCTTCTTCAGCCGCACATAGCGCGACACGACGTCGACGATATCGACGCGGTTGAGCAGGTCCTGTTTGAACGAATCGGGGATCATGGACAGGGGTCCGGCGATACGCGTGTGCCCCTTACGAGCCCCCCGGCGGGAGGATGCCGCTAGTGTAATGCTTCAGCCGGAGAGCTTCGACTTCACCAGCGCCGAGACCTTCGCCATATCGGCACGCCCGGCGAGCCGCGGTTTCAGCATCGCCATCACCTTGCCCATGTCCTTGACGCCGGCGGCGCCGGTCTCGACAAGCGCCGCGCTGACCGCATGCGCCATCTCGGCTTCGCTGAGCGGAAGGGGAAGGTAGGCCGAAAGCACCTGCATCTCGAACTTCTCGCCGTCGGCCAGGTCCTTGCGACCGGCCGACTCGAACTGCGAGATCGACTCGCGGCGCTGCTTGAGCATCTTCTCGATGACCCCGAGCACGTCGGCATCGGCGAGCTCGATGCGCTCGTCGATCTCCCTCTGCTGAAGCGCCGCAAGCAGCAGCCGGATCGCGGACAGGCGCGACGCGTCCTTGGCGCGCATCGCGGCTTTCATGTCGTCGGTGATCTTGTCCTTGAGCGGCATCGGATTGGTGCGAAAGTGGCGGCCAGAAATGCGAACGCCCCGACACACAGCGCCGGGGCGGCTTGCAATCGACGCTGAAGGTCGCGCCTAGTACAGCTTCCGCGGCAGCATCTGGCTGCGCAAGCGCTTGTGGTTGCGCTTCACGGCGGCGGCCAGTTTACGCTTGCGCTCGGCGGTCGGCTTCTCGTAGAACTCGCGGGCGCGCAGTTCAGTGAGAAGCCCGGTCTTCTCCACCGTGCGCTTGAAGCGGCGGATCGCCACTTCGAAGGGCTCGTTTTCCTTGATACGGACGGTCGGCATTCAGTCCCCGGGTCAATCTCGAAAGAGTTGAATTATATCCGGAATCAGCGGACTCGGGCTAGCCCCCGCTACAATGACCGCCCCTATGCTGATCCTCGGCATCGAAACATCCTGCGACGAGACCGGCATCGCCCTGTATGACGCGCTCGCCCCGCGCCTGCTCGGGCACGCGGTCCACTCCCAGGTTGCGATGCACGAGGCCTACGGCGGCGTGGTGCCCGAGCTTGCGTCGCGCGACCACGTGCGCCGCCTCGTGCCGCTCACCCGCGGGTTGCTGCAGCGAGCCGGCCGAGAGGTTTCATCGCTCGGCGCGATCGCCTACACCGAAGGGCCGGGGCTTGCCGGCGCGCTTCTCGCCGGGGCGTCGTTCGGCCATGGGCTCGCGCTCGCGCTTGGCATTCCTGCCATGGGCGTGCACCACCTCGAGGGGCATCTGCTTTCGCCGCTGCTCGCCAAGCGAGCGCCGCAGTTTCCGTTTGTCGCACTGCTCGTCTCGGGCGGTCATACCCAGCTCATGCAGGTCGGCGGCGTCGGGCGCTACCGGCTGCTCGGCGAAACGCAGGACGATGCCGCGGGCGAAGCGTTCGACAAGACGGCGAAGCTCCTGGGCCTTGGCTATCCGGGTGGCCCGGCACTCTCGCGCCTCGCGGAGTCGGGTCGACCCGGACGCTTCCGGCTGCCGCGGCCGATGATTGCGAGCGGAAATCTTGAGTTCAGCTTCTCGGGCCTCAAGACCGCCGTACGCGCACTCGTGGCCAAGGAGGGTGATTCGGAAATGACGCGCGCCGACGTGGCGCGCGCCTTTCAGGAAGCGATCGTCGACGTGCTGGTCGCAAAATGCGTGCACGCGCTGAACACGACCGGTCTGACTCGGCTTGTGATTGCCGGGGGCGTGGGTGCCAACCGGCAGCTGCGCGCCGCGCTCGATGCACAGTCGGGGCGAAGCGGCTTCGATGTTTTCTACCCAGAGCTCGAACTGTGCACTGACAACGGCGCGATGATTGCGTTCGCCGCGGCGCTGCGCCTTAGGGAGCGGAGCAAAGTGCGCGCCTCGCACGCTTTTAGCGTGCGGCCGCGCTGGGATCTGGAAACGAGTTAGCCATTCAAGACGGCGCGTCGGATTTGCCGCCAATGCGCGCCTCGGTTCCCGCAAGAAGGCGCGCGATGTTCGGCCAATGCCGCCAAACGAGCAGCAGCGAGATCGCTAGCACCACGGGAAGCACTGGCCGCAGACCGAACAGCCACCAAGTGTAAATCGGCGCGAACACCGCCGCCACCAGCGCGGCGAGCGACGAAATGCGGAACAACGCCGCGATCGCGCCCCACGTCACGAGCGTGCCCAGGCCGAGCCACGGATTGATGCCGAACAGCACGCCCGCCGCGGTGGCCACGCCCTTGCCGCCGTGGAAGCGGTGCAACACTGGAAACAGGTGCCCCAGTAACGCCGCCAGCCCTGCGAGCGGCGCACCAATACCTGCCGCTGCAGACTCGCCGAGATAGAGGCTCGCGAGCCACACTGCGAGCCAGCCCTTTCCCCCGTCACCAATGAGAGTGAGCGCGGCCGCCACTTTGCGGCCGGTGCGCAGAACATTGGTCGCACCCGGATTGCCCGAGCCGTAGCTGCGCGGGTCGGGCAGGCTCATCGCGCGACTCACCACGATGGCGAACGAGATCGAGCCAAGCAGGTAGGCGAAGACGACGCTCAACGCGATGTCCATGGCTCGCGCATTTTACTCTTGCGCCCCCTATAATCGGCGCCTTCCCATGGACCACATCTTCATCCGCGAGCTCAGGCTCGAGACGCTGATCGGCTTTCACAAGCGCGAGCGCGTCGCGCCGCAAACACTGCAGATCGACCTCGAGATCGGCATCGCTAACGCAGAGGTGTTCGCAAGCGACAAGGTCGCGGACTGCATCGACTACGACAGCGTGGCGATGCGCATCCGCGAGCTCGCCGCGGCCGAGCATTTCAACCTCGTCGAGGCACTCGCCGAGCGCATTGCCCGGACGGTGCTGGACGAATTCGGTGCCGGGTGGATCAAAGTCTCGGTCGCCAAGCTCGGCATCCTGAAAAGCGCCGGCCTGGTCGGCGTCACCATCGAACGCAGCCGCTAGTTCCCTAGTCCTCGAGCGCCACCTCGACAAGCTGGGGCGCAAGCGTGCGCACCAGTTCCCGGGGCGCGAGGCCGACGAGGAACCCCCTGCGGCCCCCATTGACGTAGATGCGCTCCAAGTCGACGACGCTGCGCTGCAAAAAGATCGGCATCGTCTTTCTCGTGCCGAAGGGCGACGTGCCGCCGACCTGATAGCCGGTGTGGCGCTGCACCACCTCGGGCCGGCACGGCCCGACGCGTTTGCGCTCGGCCTGGCGCGCCAGGTTCTTGGTCGAGACCTTGCGATCGCCGTGCATCAGCACCACCAGCGGCGCGCCCTTTTCGTCCTCCATGATGAGCGTCTTCACTACCGCGTCCGCTTGCACGCCGATCTGCTCGGCGCCGCGCTCGGCGCCACCGTGCTCCTGGTACTCGTAGAAGTGCTCGCTGAACTCGACGCCATTCGCGCGCAGGAACTGCGTCGCCGGGGTCTCCGAGTGGCTCGGGCGCTTCATCCTCGCGGGTGGTGCTTCGCGTGCAATGCCTTGAGGCGCTCGCGCGCAACGTGCGTGTAGATTTGGGTGGTCGAGATGTCCGAGTGTCCCAGCAGCATCTGTACGACACGAAGGTCAGCGCCGTGGTTGATCAGGTGCGTGGCGAACGCGTGTCGCATCACGTGCGGCGAGAGGCCCTTGCCGGGAATCGCACGCACACCGTAGCGCTTGATGTTGTGCCAGAAAGCCTGGCGCGTCATGGCTGCGCCTCGTGCAGTCAGAAACAGCGCGTCGGAATTGGTCCGCTTGCGTAGCGCCGGCCGCGCCTCGCGCATATAGCGCTGCACCCAGTGCACCGCCTCCTCGCCAAGCGGCACCAGCCGCTCCTTGGCGCCTTTGCCGAGGATGCGCACCACACCCGCGTCGAGATTCGCTTCAACGGTCCTGAGCGCGACCAGCTCGGAGACGCGCAGGCCCGAGGCGTAAAGTACCTCGAGCATCGCGCGATCGCGCAGGCCGAGCGTGGTTTCGACCTCAGGCGCCGCAAGCAGCAACTCGACATCGGCCTCCGAAAGGGTTTTGGGAAAGCGCGGCGTACGTTTGGGCGGATCGAGCCGCACGGTGGGATCCGCGCTGACACGGCGCTCCCTCAAGCAGTACCGGTAGAAGCGCTTCAGGCTCGAAAGCAGGCGCGCGTCGCTCGATGCGCGCGGCGAGCGTTTACCCCGTAGCGTGGGCCCAGTATGGCGCGCGGCGAAATAGGCGTGCAGATCGGCTTCCTGCGCCGTCGCGAGCGTGTGCTTGCGCTCGCGCGCAAGCCATTCCGCGAACAGCTCGAGGTCCCTTCGATAGGATTCGAGCGTATTCCGGGCCAGGCCGTCTTCGAGCCAAAGCGCGTCGCAGAACGCGTCAAGCATCCGGGCCTCCGTCTCGCCTAGCGCTGCGCCTACGCGTGCCCGGGTAGCGCGTGCTCGTGTCGCAGCAGCCAACGTTTGATCTCGATGTGAAAGCCCTCGCCATGGTGCGCGAAGCCGCCGAGGTCGTTCGCGCCCACCACGCGGTGGCAGGGTATGACGAGCGGAAACCAGTTCGCGCCGCAGGCTTGGCCAATCGCGCGCGGCGCTGAGCGAAGCGCCTTGGCGAGCTGGCCGTAGGTCGCGGTGCGCCCGCAGGGAATCGCACTGATCGCGGCCCAGACCCGGCGCTGGTACGCCGATCCTACAACCGCCAGCGGCAGCTCGAAGCGCGCACCCGGATTTTCGAGGTAGCGATCGAGTTGGCGTGCGGCGCGCGCTGCAAGGCGATTGCGCGGAGGCGCGAGCGGCACGCAACTCGGCAAGTATGCGATCTCGGCGATGCGCTCGCCGTCGGTACGAACGCCAACGTGCATCGCCGGGCATGCCAGCACCGCGCAAAAGCGCGCGGCGATTTTCTCCGCGGTGATGGCGCTCGGCAGCATGGCCTCAGGCCGCGGCGAGCTTCTGGATCTTCGACATCAGATCGTCGGGTACTGTGATGTTTTCTGCGTTTGCGCGGCGCTCGGCGGCGAAGCGCTTCGAGCCCGGCAGCCGCACTTCCGGGTCGGCCTGCATCGCGCTCACCACGGCCTCAAGTCGCTCGAAGTAACGCTCGTGGCCCGCGAGCGCCCCGGGATCGATGGCGAGAAATGCCTGGCCGATGCGGGGACGGTTGCCTTGCTCGGAGAAGAACGAGTCGGCCTCGGCGCCGATCGCCGCGCCGGTGAGCGAGGCGCAGATCAGCTCAAACATCAGCGCGAGCATCGCCCCCTTCACCCCGCCGATCGGAAACAGGCTGCCGTGCTCGATCGCCTCCCTGGGATCGGTGGTCGAATTGCCGTTGCGATCAAGCGCCCAGCCCTCGGGAATGCGCTCGCCCTTATGCATCGCCAGCATGATCTTGCCGCGCACCACAGTAGTGAGCGCGAGATCAATCACCAGCGGTTCGCCGTCGCGGCGCGGGAACACCGCGGCGATAGGATTAGTGCCGAACAACGCCTTCTTGCCCCCCCAAGGGGGGATTGCCGCCGGGGAGTTGGTGAAGGCGACGCCAACCAGTCCGGCCCGCGCCACCGGCAAGAGATGGATGCCGAGCACACCTACGTGCGCGCTGTTGCGGATTCCGGCGAAGGCGATGCCGTTGCGCCGCCCGCGCTCGATGACCTCGTCGATCGCCCAGCGGCAAGACTCGTAGGGCAACGCGTCGTGATTGTCGATGAGGCACACCGCCGCCCGCTCGGCGGCGAGCGAGGGCTGCGCCGCGCCGTCGGCCCGCCCATTGCGCAGCATCGAGCAATAGAAGGGGACACGGGACATGCCGTGAGTGGGCAGACCCTGCTGCTCGGCCTGGACATGGTGGTACGCGGCGGCCTCGGCCATGCCCGCCGCAGCGCCGGCGCGCTCGAGCGCCGTGCGCGCTAGCGCGAGAAGTTCGTCGGCTGTTTTCTTCATGCGCGCGATTCTACCCGGGCGACGCTCGGCGAAGCGGCGCGAAAGACCCTAGAATGAGCCCTGAACCACCACGGAGGAGAGCCATGGGCAAGCAGATCCGGCTGAAGGCGTCCGATGGACACACGCTGGCGGCGTACCGCGCCGAGCCGAAGGGCAAGGCGCGCGGCGGCGTCGTCGTGGTGCAGGAGATCTTCGGCGTCAACAGTCACATCCGCTCGGTCGCCGACGGTTACGCTGCCGACGGCTACCTGGCGATCGCTCCGGCGATGTTCGACCGGGCGGAGAAGAACGTCGAGCTCGGCTACGACCAGAAGGACCGCGATATCGGCATTGCGCTCAAGAACAAGTGTCCGGTGGACACCGCGATGCTGGATGTCGAAGCGGCGGTGAAAGCGGCAAGCGAGGGCGGCAAGGTCGGGATCGTCGGCTACTGCTGGGGCGGCTACGTGACATGGCTGGCCGCGGCGAGGGTGGCCGGGCTTTCCGCCGCCGTGCCCTACTACGGAGGCGGCGTTCACGACGCAATCGGAGAGCAGCCCAAGTGCCCCGTGATGCTTCATTTCGGCGAGAAGGACGCGCATATTCCGCTCGCGGGTGTCGAGAAACTCAGGGCCGCGCATCCGCGGCAGACCGTGCACATCTATCCGGCCGAGCACGGCTTCAATTGCGACCACCGAGGCTCCTACGACGCGGCAAGCGCGAAGCTCGCGCGCGAGCGCTCGATCGAGTTCATCCGCAAGTACATCGGCTAAGCGCCGCGCCGGGCGGCGCGCCTATTGCTGGTCGGCGGCCTCGCCGAGCAGCGCCCGCCGGAAGCGCGCCTTGAGCAGCGCACCGTCGCGCGGCGGCAGTACCAGCCCGATCTTCTCCGCGGCAACCTTCACGGCGGCGAAGTTCGGCCCGGGCCGCTGGTGGATCGCGCGGCGCAGCGGCGCCAGCCCCTGCGCCGAGGTCACGGTCTCGGCGTGCGCGAACCCGCAGGCGCGCGCGACCGCCGCCAGATCGACGCCGTGCGCGGTGTGGGTCTGCTGCATGCCGGTCTCGCCGTAACGCTCGTTATCGATCACCACGACGCTCAGGTTCCCGGGCTTCTGCACGCCGATGGTGGCGAGCGAGCCCAGCCCCATCAGCATCTCGCCGTCCCCGGTGATCACCAGCACGCGCCGCGCGGGCTGCGCGAGCGCGAGCCCGAGGCCGATCATCGCCGCCTGCCCCATCGCGCCCCAGAGCGGGAACGTGAGCGGATGGTCGCCCGCGGCCGTGCAGTCCCACGCGGTCGATCCCAGCCCAGCGACCACCAGCAGCTCGCGACGCTCGGCGAGCAACGCGTCGGCGACATCGCGGCGTTTCAGTTTCGCGCTCATTGCCCGGCCTGCTCCTGGAAACTCTTGATGCCAATGATGCGTTGCGAGATCAGCACCGCCACCGCAGCGTAGCTCGCATAGGCGAGCCGCAGCGCGGCATCGACTGCAGTACCGAGTTGCCCGGCATCGTGCACCCGATGCACCACCACGCCCATCGACTCGAGCACTGCCGGCGTCGCCTGGCCCATCGGCACCTGCCAGGGATTGAACTCGCCGTGTTCGCCGCGCATGGTGACAAGCATCGGCAGCGGTATGCGACACTCGCGCACTGTACCGAGCACGTTGATGATGTTGCCCACGCCGCTCGACTGCATCAGCAGCACGCTGCGCTCCCCCGCCAGCCAGCCCCCTGTCGCAAGGCCTATGCCCTCCTCCTCGGTGGTAAGCGTCACCGCGTGCATCGTGCCGTCAGCATGGCAGAGCTCGATCAATCGCTTGTGCCCCGCATCGGGCACGTAGCCGACCAGGCGCACGCCGGCCGCGGACAGCGTGCGATGAATCTCGAGCGGCCAATCGGGTGTCATGGCGCGTGCGAGACCACCGTCACGCCGCGACCAGAAGCGACTGGCCGGGCTTTACCCGGGTGAAGGCGACGGGCTTCATCTCGATCTCGAACTTCTCGCCAGCGCGGCAGGCGCTGGTGAACGCCGAGCGCTCGAGCGGCCCGGCCTGCGGAAAATCGCTACGGAAATGCGCACCGCACGAAACCTTGCGCGCCTGGGCGGCCTGCGCGATCACGCCGCTGACCTCGACCAGGCTCTTGAGGTTCATCCAGTCGTGCCACGACAGGTTGTAGGCGCGGCCGGTGCTGCCAAGCGCGCAGACACTCAGCTCCACGTTGATCGCGGCTAGCTCCGAACTCGCGTCGGCGAGCTGCGCGGCCTCGCGAATGATGCCGACTTTTTCCCACATCACGTCGAAGAGCCGCTCGCGCAGCGGCTCGAGCGCGTTTGCCGCGGCGCCACCCTTGGGGCTGCGCGCCAACGGCCGCTCGCAGTGCTCGAGCGCGGCGTCGATCACGCCGCGGTCCGGATCGGGCGCTTTCCTGCCTTCGCGTTTGAGCCACTCGGCCATCGTGTCGCCGGCCACCGCGCCAAAAACGGTCGAGTTCGCGACGCCGTTGCCGCCCAAACGGTTCGCCCCGTGAACGCCACCGGCGTCTTCGCCCGCGACGAACAGTCCCGGCAGCGCGGTGCGGCATGCCGGATCGAACTCGACGCCGCCCATCATGTAATGCGCGGTGGGCACTACCTCAACGACGCCGCCGGCGAGATCGAAGCCGCAGTCGGCGCAGCGCTCGACCATGCCCTTGAACGCTTTGCGCACATTCTTTGGCCCTAGGTGCGACATCGATATGTACAGCCCCCCATTCGGCGAAACGCGCCCGGCGCGCATTTCGGTGAACATGGCGCGCGAGACGATGTCGCGCGTGGCGCGCTCAAGCTCCTCGTCGTAGTTCTGCATAAAGCGCTCCTTGGCGCCGTTCAGCAGATAGCCGCCGGCGCCCCGTAGACCCTCCTCGAGCACCGTGCCGGTCATCCTTGTGTGCGGACCCGCGAGCAGGCCAGTCGGATGGAACTGCACCATCTCCATGTCGCGCAGCCGCAGCCCGGCGCGCAGTGCCATCGCCAGGCCATCGCAGCTCTTGTCACCCGAGGGCGTGTGGTATTTGTACATGGTCGGGCCGCCACCGGTCGCCAGCAGCACCGCCTTGGCGCGCACGAACACGAACTCGCCCAAGCGCATGTCGATCAACAGCGCGCCCGAGAGCGCGTCGCCCGCCCTGTTCCTCACCAACTCGACGGCCCGGTGCTCCTCGAGCCGGGCGATGTTCCTCGCCCAGACTTGCTCGGCGAGCCGGTTGACGATCTCGATGCCGGTGAGATCGCCTTTGTGAACAGTGCGGTCGAAGCTCTGTCCGGCGAAGGCCTTCTGGTGCACCGTGCCGTCGGGGTTGCGGTCGAAGAAGCAGCCGAGTTCGTTTTCAAGCTCGCGGATCCGCTCTATTGCGAGCGTCACCAGCTTCCACGCCAGCTCCTGGTGCGCCAGCCACTTGCCGCCCTCGACGGTGTCCATGAAGTGGCGCTCGACTGAATCCTCCTTCGCGAGCGCGACGTTATAGCCGCCCTGCACCATGCGCGTGCAGCCGCACTTGCCGAGCAGGCCCTTGACCGCGACGGTGATCGAAAGCTCGGGCGCCGCCTTGTGGGCGTGCAGTGCGGCGAACAGGCCCGCGCCGCCGGAGCCGAGTATCAGGATATCTGTGGAGATCTCACGCATCTCTCAAGCAGTTGCCGCCGGCGGCAACCGTAGTTCAGCGCTTGACGCCAAGCATTGCCAGGGCGGCGTCGCGGCGCCCTTGCGCCGCCTGATTCACGATCGTGTAAAGACTGCCGCCATGGCTGTCCATGGCGACCAGCAGCGGGCCGAAGCCCTTGACGCGGAATTTCCACAGCGACTCCGGATTGAGATCGTCCAGATCGACGTCCTCGATCGCCTCGATCCAGGTGGTTTCGAGCGCGGCGCTGCCGCCAATGATGGCAAGATAGACTCCGCCCAGCTCGCCGAAGGCCTGCAACGATCCCTCGCGCAGCCCGCCCTTGCCGATGATCATCCGCACCCCGTACTGCTGCATCAGCGGCTGCGTGAAGCGCTCCATGCGCTCGCTGGTGGTCGTGCCAATGCACAGCGGCGCATAGCCGGCCGGGTGCCGCGCGCTTTTTTCGACCTTCTTCACGTTCGGCGCGGTGTGGATTACCGCGTGGCCGCGCAAATCGAAACGCGTGCTGCGGCTGCGATCGAACATGTGAATCTGGGTCGCGTCACGGATGCCGTAGAGCGTCCCGTTCAGCGTCACCGTGTCGTTCGCGCGCAGTGCGCGGATCTGCGCTTCGTCGACCGGCGTGGTGAAATCGTGGTGCGCCATCAGCTCGTCTGGCCGAGCAGCGCGTTCTTGAGGTCGGATTGCACCGGGTTCTCGCCAAGCCAGATGCGCAGCAGCGCGCGATAGAAATCCTCCCCCGCGATCGGTTTGCCGTGCGCGGCGCCGTTGATGCGCACGACCGTACCCGTCTCCGGCATCCAGTCGAGCTCGATGCGCATGCCGGTCTTCGCTTCCTTCATCTCGGCCATGATCGCGGTCAGCTCGCTCAGCCGCGCATCGAGCGCCTTGACGTCGGCCTCGCTGTGGTTGGCGCGGATGCCGTCGGCGAGCGCCCCGCTGAACGTGGCCGCGTCGACGTCGCGCAGCATGTGGATCGCGACGCGCTTCGCGCCGCCGGTCGCGATCGCGTCGGCCGCGACCGAGGTCTTGCGCGGGAAGTAAAGCCCCATCGCGTAGACCTTGAAGAACACCCGTTGGCGCAATCCGGCGCCGTTGAGCACAAGCGGGTTGCCGTTCGCGGCCTGCACGGTTTCCGGGATCTTCACACCCGCGACCTCGGCCGCCCCGGCGGGCAGCCAGACAAACGCGAACAGTATTGCCAGGACATTGCGCATATCAGTATCCGTATTCGATGCCCGAAGGGCGGAAGGTGGCGCGCGCCCGGCGCGCGGAATGGCACTGCATGTTCACCGCGACCGGGTTCATGGTGATGTGCGTCGCGGCGGTTTCGACGTGCACTGCGAAGGCGGTGGCGTCGCCGCCGAGGCCCTGCGGCCCGACGCCGAGCTGGTTCACCGCCTCGCTGAGCGAGCGCTCGAGCTTCGCGCCCTCTGGATCGTCGCACTGCGTGCCGAGCGCGCGCGTCGCCGCCACCTTGGCGAGGTGTACGCACAGGTCCGCGGTGCCGCCCACGCCGACGCCGACGATGGTCGGCGGACAGGTATTGCCGCCGGCTTCGAGCACGCAGTCGATGACAAAGGTCTTGATCGCGTCCACGCCCTCGGCCGGAATCGCCATCCGCAGCCACGAATTGTTCTCCGAGCCCGAGCCCTTGGGCACCATCTCGATCGCCAGCGCATCGGGCTCATCGATGTAATCGAAGTGGATGACCGGGATTCCCCGGCCGCAGGACGTATGCTCGTTCCTGCGCGTCACCGGGTGCACCACCGAGGAGCGCAGCGGATGCTCGCGCGTGGCGCGCTCGCAGCCCTTGCGGATCGCCTCCTTCAGCGCCGCGCCGTCCAGCTCGACGCCGCGGCCGATCCAGACGTTGTAGATCGGGATGCCGGTGTCCTGGCACAGCAGGTTCTCGGTGTCCTCGGCGACCGCGATGTTGCGGATCATGGTGCCGAGCACGCGCTTGGCGGTCGCGTCGGTCTCGCGCGCATCAAGCTCGGCAAAGCCCCGCTTGATGTCGGGTGGAAGCAGCTTCAGGGCCCGGATGTAGAGCGCCTTGGCTGCTTCCTCGACTTGTTTGAGATCGACGCGCACGGCCTTACTTCACGACGATGTTGCACTCGCGAAACACCACCGCCCACATCGCGCTCTGTCCTTCATCGCCACGCCCATCTCTTCTCCTCGTAGGAGTGACTGTTTGGCCGCAATTTAACCACTGTTTGAACGCCGCTAGGGAAGCTGCGCACAAGTTGCGCAGAGTTTCCCTAGAGGGCCAACGCGAAGACCAGCCCGACGGCAAGGGTGACGGCGGCAGCGGCCGCCGCCAAGCTTTTTTGCCAGTCTCGCCAGGGCAGGAACTCGAGCGTCAGAATCCGCAGTCCGCCGGCGAGGTGCGCCGCCAGCAAGAGCACCAAACCCCACTCTGCCAGCTTGACGAGCGGCAGGTCGGTCCAGCGCAGAAACCCCTCCAACCGCTCGGCGCCTGCCAGCGCCTGAGCGAGCGCCCAGGAGTGAAGCGGCAGGAAGAGGGCCAGCGCCAGTCCTGATACCCGGTGCACCAGGAACGCCCAGTACGCCGGGTGATTGCGTGCCCGGTAGTCGAAGCGAGCGCTCACAGGAATACCCCGAGGATCGCGCGCAGGCCGAGCACTGCGATGAGCGCGGCGAACGCGAGCAGGGCCGCATCGCGCGACGGCCCGCGCCAGCCGAGCCACTCAGCGAAGGTACAGCGCAGGCCGATCGGCGCGTGCACCGCGCAGGCCAGCACGAACACGCCGTAGAACCCGAGCCACCAGGCGTTGCCGCGCGTGCGAGCGAGGATCTCGGCCGCGCTCAGCCCGTCCTGCACCGCAAAGATGATCGTCGCGAGACGCACCAGCACGCACAGCGCGAGCACCGCCGCGCTCGCGCGCTGCGCGATCCACAGCCAGGTTTCGTTGCGCGCGGTCGTGCCCATGGCTCAGAGCTCGCCGCGCAGCGCGGACTTGACCAGCGCGCGCTTCAGTCCGGCGATGCCGGCGGTCGGCGAAAGCTGCATCGGGCAGCGCTCGGTGCAAGCCATGTGGCTGTGGCAGGCATGGCAGCCGGCGTCACCGGCTACCGCGCGCAGGCGCTCGGCGCGCGCCGTGTCGCGCTCGTCCTGCACCAGCGTCCAGACGCGGTTGAGCGCCGCGGGTCCGAGGTAATCCGGGTTCCAGCTCACCACGTCGCACGAGGCGTAGCACACGCCGCAGCCGATGCACTCGATGCCCGCATCCGCCTGGCGGCGCGGCGCGGATTGCGGCGCGACGCGCGCGAAGTCGTCGCGACGCGTTTGCGCGCCTTCGAAGCGGCCTCTGGCGCGCGCCCATTTGTCGAAGAATTCGCGCATGTCGGCGACGAGGTCCCGCACCACCGGCAGGTTCTTTAGCGGCGCGATCTCGAGCCGGCCGTCCGCAGCCACCTTGTCGACATGCGTGCGGCAGGTCCATCGGGCCACGCCGTTCACCGTCATGGCGCAGGAGCCGCACATTCCGACGCGGCAGGCGAAGCGGTAGGCGAGCGTCGCATCGAGCGTGCGCTGGATGTAAGTCACCACGTCGAGCACGGTCTGGCTCGTCCTGCGCGGCACCTCGAACGGCTGAAAACCGCCGCCTTGCGCATTGCCGCGCCAAACGCTGACTTTGAGCGCGTTCACTCGGCCGCCTCCGATCCGGCAGGCGCGGATTGCACGCTGCGCGGTCGACGGCCCAGGCGGCCTGACTCCGGTCGCATCCCCAAAGGGGCCCCTGCTCCACGGCTCATGCCGCCACCCCCGGTGCCGCGAGGCGCTCGATCGTCACGTTGACGCAGGCGGGCAGCTGCGATGCTGCCGCGCGCGCCAGCGCCAGCGGCAGGTCCGCGCCGCGCTCGACATGCTCGCCGTGCCCGCCGAGCGCCGCGGCGACGCGGTCGTAGCGCGTCGGCAGCAGCTCGCAGCCGTGTGTGCGCGCCGGCCCATAGGCGCGAAGCTGAATCTGATGCTCGGCGTTCCAGCAGCTGTCGTTGCCGACCACGGCGACGAACGGCAGCTTGGCGCGCACCGCGGTATCGAATTCGGCCATGTGAAAGCCGAAGGTGCCATCACCCAGCATCGCGAACACGCTCGCCTCGAGGCGCGCGAGTTTCGCCGCGATCGCGAAGGGCAGCGCGCTGCCGATCGCGCCTGCGGGCCCGTTGATGATGCGCGTCGGCGCACTGACGCAGGCCTGCGCCCACTGGCCGAACTCGCCGCCGTTGGCAACGAGTACGGCGTCTTTGCTTCGATCGATCTGCAGCTGCACCGCGCGACCAATCTCGGCCGGGTGCAGCGCGCCGTTGCCGGCGATCGTCGTCCATTCGGCCGGGCGCCAGCGCACTGCCGCGCCGACCTCGTTGCACCAGTCCGAGCGCACATTGCCGGAGAGCCGCGCGAGTTGCGCCGCCGCCTCGAGCGGATCCGCGAGCGCGGCATCGTACACCGGCATGATGTGGTTGCCGGAGGGCGAAAAGAGCTGGCGCACGCCCGCCCGCGCGAGCGCGCGAGCGAGCACGTCCGCACCGCGCAGCGCAGCCATGCGCGCGCTACGCGGACTCGTACAAGCGCGTCAGCACGAACTCGCGGTGCCCGAGCGCCTCGGCCGCGGTGAGACGGCCATTGGCGGTGCGGAACATGCAGTCGAGCAGCTTGTCGCCGGCCTGGTCGGGCGTGAGTTCCTTTCGCAGCATGCCCGAGACATCGACGTCGATGTGCTCGCTCATGGTGCGCACGGTGCGCGGGTTCGCGCACAGCTTGATGACCGGCAGGATCGGGTTGCCGATGACGTTGCCCTGGCCCGTCGGGAACAGGTGCACCACGTAGCCGGAGGCTGCGCACAGCGTCACCATTTCCGCCGCGGCAGAGGAGGAATCCATGAACCACAGCCCCGGCCCGGTCGGCGCCTCGGCCTTGTCGAGCACGCCGTCGATCACGCACTTGCGGCCGATCTTCTGGATGTTGCCGAGCGCTTTTTCCTCGATCGTCGTGAGGCCGCCAGCGATGTTGCCCTTGGTCGGCTGCGAATCGGACAGATCGCTCGTCTTGTGGCGGTTAATCACTTCCTGGTAGCGATCGAACATGAACTGGAACTTCTTTTTTACTTCTTCGTTCTTGCAGCGCGCGGCGACCAGGTGCTCGCCGCCGGTCAGCTCCGTGGTCTCACCGAATACCATGGTGACACCGTGCGGATAGAGCTTGTCGAAGACGTTGCCCACCGTCGGGTTGGCGCCGCAGCCCGAGGTGGTGTCGGACTCGCCGCACTTGGTCGAGACCCACAGGTCCTTGAGCGGACGCTCCTCCCGGCGCAGCTCGCTCGAGCATTGCAGGAATTCCCGCGCCGCCTTGGACGCGCGGTGAATGGTGTCGTGATCGCCGTGCAGCTCGATGCCGAAGCCGACGACCGGCTTGCCGGTCTGCTTGATGCCCTCGACGACGCGATTGGTCCAGCCTTCCTCGATCCCGATCACCACCACCGCGGCGACGTTCGGGTTCGAGCCGGTGCCGATCAGCGTGCGGAAATGCAGCTCGAGATCGGCGCCAAACTGCAGCCGCCCGTAGGGGTGCGGCAGCGCCATGGCGCCCTTGACGTTGTGCTCGACCGCCTGCGCGGCAGCGTTCGCCAGGTCGTCCACCGGCAGGATGATGACGTGGTTGCGCACGCCGACGCGGCCGTTGTCGCGCTTATAGCCCCAGAACGTCGCCTTCGAAAGATCCTTTGCCATGCCGAGCTCCTCTTACCAGCGCTTGGTCTTGATGTTCTGGACGTGGGCGTGCTCGCCCTTTTTGATCGGCGCGACCACCTTGCCGATGTCGACGCCGTACTTGATCACCGTGTCGCCGGGCTCGTAGTCCTGCAGGGCGATCTTGTGGCCGATCGGGATGTCGCTCTTCGCCTGGATCGTGAGGTCCTTGTCGTCCTCCATGATCCAGCCGCTCAGCTCCTGCCCGGCCTTCACGCCCTCGACCACGACGACGCCGACGCCGTCGCCCTCCTCGTGCACCACGAACTGAATCATCGCCTGCTCCACTGGGTCGCCGCTACGGGGGAACGGGCAGTCTACGCTGCAGCGCTTGGCCAAGTCAACTATATGAGTTGGATGACTTACCTGTTAGACTCCCCCGCGCCGTGAACCAGATGATCGACGCCGGCGCCTTTGCGCCGCTCTACAAGGAAGTGAAGCGCCTGCTGACGGCGAGCATCGCCAAGGGCGAGTGGCAGGCGGGCGCCGTGCTGCCCTCGGAGACGCGTCTCGCGCAGCGCTTCAGCGTTTCGATCGGCACGCTTAGAAAGGCGATCGACGAGATGGTCGTCGAGCGCATCGTCGTGCGCCATCAGGGCCGCGGCACCTTCGTTGCCAGCCACAGCGCGAATCGCCTCATGTTCCATTTCTTCCACGTGGTGCGACGCGGGGACCGCGCGCGCGAAGTCCCGGAAACGAAGACGCTCGCGTTCCGGCGCGCGCGTGCCGAGCCCGCGGAGGCGGCGATGCTGCACGTCGCCGTCGGCGAACCGGTGTATCGGGTGCGCAACCTCTTGTCACTCGCCGGGAGGCCCACCATCCTGGACGACCTGGTGCTGCCGCAGGCGCTCTATCCGGATCTGACCGAGAAGATCTTCACGCAGCGCGACAACACCATCTATCATCTGTACCAGTCGCGCTACGGCATCAACGTGCTGCGCGCGAGCGAGCGGCTGAGTGCCGCGCTCGCCGGCGCGGACGCCGCAAAACTGCTTGGCTTAAAAAAGGGCGCGCCGCTGCTCGAAATCAGCCGCGTTGCGCTCAGCTACCACAACGCGCCGGTCGAACTGCGGCGCAGCCTGGTCGACACGCGCGAGCACGAGTACCTGAGCGATTTCGGCGGCACCGGAATCGTTCAATGACAAGCCGCCGTGATTTCCTCGGCGCGCTCGGCGCGCTCGGCGCCGCGAGCGCGCTGTCGCGACCGCTCCAAGCGCAGCCGCGCTTCGTGCGCGACCCCTTTACGCTCGGCGTTGCCTCAGGCTACCCGTGGCCCCGCGGATTCGTCCTCTGGACGCGGCTCGCCCCCGAGCCAAACCGCGCCGACGGCGGTCTCGACCCGGCCGCGCTGCCGCTGCGCTGGGAGGTGTTCGCCGATGAGGCGCTGCGCAAGCGCGTCGCCAAAGGCGAGGCGCTCGCTGATCCTGCGTGGGCGCATTCGGTGCGCATCGAGGTGCAGGGACTCGAGCCGGATCGCTGGTACTGGTACCGCTTCGCCGCGGGCGACGCACTCAGTCCAATCGGGCGCACGCGCACCGCACCCGCAGCGACTGCCGCGCCAGGCCGGCTGCGCTTCGCCTTTGCCTCCTGCCAGCAGTACGAACAGGGCTTCTTCGGCGCCTACCGGCACATCGTGGCCGATGCGCCCGACCTCGTCGCCTTTCTCGGCGACTACATCTACGAGTCCTCTTGGGGTCGCCACCACGTGCGCAAGCACGAGTCTGGCGAGCCCTACACGCTCGACGAATACCGCCGGCGCCACGCGCTCTACCGCAGCGATCCCGATCTCCAGGCAGCGCACGCCGCTTGCCCGTGGATCCTCACCTGGGACGATCACGAGGTGGACAACGATTACGCCGATGACCGCGCGGAGGACGGCATGGAGCGCGCGCGCTTTCTCGAGCGCCGCGCCGCAGCCTACCGGGCCTACTTCGAGCACATGCCACTGCCCAAGCGCATGCGTCCGCGAGGACCGGGCATGCGCATCTACGGCCGACTCGGCTGGGGCCGGCTGGCGCGCTTTCTCCTGCTCGACGACCGGCAGTACCGCACGCCGCAGGCCTGCCCGCGGTCGGGCCGGCTCGGCGGCTCGAATACCTTCGATGTCGCCGAGTGCGCGGCGCTCGCCGAGCCGGGGCGCACCATGCTCGGGCACGCGCAAGAGCGCTGGCTCGAGCGCGCGCTCGCCGAGCCGGGCGCCGATTGGAACCTGCTCGCCCAGCAAACACGGATGGCGCAGTTCGACCAGAGGCCCGGCGAGGGCCGAAGCACGTGGAGCGACGGCTGGGACGGCTATCCGGCGGCGCGCCAGCGCCTATTCGACGCGCTGGCCGGGCATCGGGTGGCGAATCCGGTGGTCCTCGGCGGCGACGTGCACATGTTCAACGTCTCCGAACTCAAACGCGACTTCGACGACCCGGCCTCGCCCGCGATTGCGAGCGAGTTGATCGGCACCTCGATTACCTCGCAGGGCTGGCCGCAGCAGCGGCTCGATCGGTTCTTGCCCGAGAACCCTCACATGAAGCTGGCCGACAGCCGTTACCGCGGCTACGTGCGCGTGGAACTCCGGCCGCAAGCGCTGCGCGCGGATCTGCGCGCGATGGAATCGGTGGTGATGCGCGAAGCGCTCTGCAGCACGCTCGCGAGCTACGTCGTCGAGAGCGGTCGGCCGGGCCCGCAGCGCGCGTAAAGCAACGCAATGAGCGAGATCGGGATCAGCTTCGCGGTTTTCCTCGCCGCTGTCGCCGTGTTCGTCGCAGGCTTGTTTGTCTACCCCTGGGAGCGTCGCAACCGGCGCCCGCCGCAGCCGACACAGCCTTACCGCGAGTGGAAGGACGATTGAGAATCGGTTCACTGCCCGCCCGTCCGTGACCCACTGCGGTTGATCGAGATCAACAAGTACTTTGGTTCAATGGGCCAAAGTAGCAGCAAGACGAAATCCTGCAAGGGAGACGCCGTCATGGGCTACAAGACAATCCTGGTTCATCTCGATGCCGGTAACACGCTCGACGCGCGCTTGGAGGTGGCGCTGCAGGTGGCGCGCAAGTTCGACGCGCATCTGGTCGGGCTGTACGCGCTGACGGTCGTGCCGGTGCCCTCCTATGCCACCGCCGTCGCCGGCGAGATCGAGGTTGCGAACCGCAAGGCGACTGCGGAACTCGAGCGACGCACGCGCGCCGCCTGGGACGCGGCGACGCACCGCGCCGGCTGGCAGAAGATCGAATGGCGCAGCACGCTCGAGGACGCGCTCGCCGCGGTAACGCTGCACGCGCACTACGCGGATCTGATCATCATCGGCCAGAAGGAACCCGACGACGCGAGCGGCAACTCAGGCGAGTTCGCGCATCGCCTGCCGCTCGCCGCCGGCCGGCCGGTGCTACTGGTGCCTTACGCGAGCGAGAAGCGCCCGGTCGGCGAGCGCGTGATCGTCGCCTGGGACGCGGGCCGCGAGGCCGCGCGTGCCGTGGTCGACGCACTTCCCTTCCTCGCCGCCGCGCGCGAGGTGAAGGTGGCGACCTTCAACGCTGGTCGCGCGAGCGACCGGCACGGCGAAGCGCCCGGGGCCGACGTCGGTCTCTTCCTTACACGCCACGGCGTCAAAGTGTCGGTCGTGCGCTACCAGAGCGAGAGCCGCGACATCGGCAACCAGTTGCTGTCGCGCGCCGCGGACCTCGGCTCAGACCTGATCGTGATGGGCGCCTACGGGCATTCGCGGCTCGCCGAGTTGGTGCTCGGCGGCGCCACGCGCACTCTCCTACAATCGATGACCGTCCCGGTGCTGATGTCGCACTGACGCGCGCCGATCCAGGGTCCGCATCTCGAGGAGCGGCGGCCAGTGCCGGTGTCCGTGGCTGCCTGGGAAAGCTCTGCACAATTTGCGCAGAGCTTGGCTAGGGAGCCTCCGAACAACTTGCGCGCATGCACGCAATTTGTTCAGAGGTTCCCTAGCGGCAGCGCAGGTTCGCGCTCAGGTCCTTGATCGGCTTGGTGCAGTCCTGAACGTTGATCGCACGGCTCTCGAGCAGCTCGGGTTCCGGCGCAGGCACCCACGGCTCGACGAGGTAGCGCTCGCGCGAGTCATCGCGACCGTAGACAAGCGCCGCGATAGTGCCGGCGGCGACGATCGCCGCCGCCGCCGAGCCGCCCTGCACGTTCATGCCGATCGTGCCACCGCTCACCGAGGTGCCCGGTGGCGGCACGGCGCCACCGGTCCCCGCGGCGACGTCGACGCGCGTGGTGGCCGAGCAGCCGGCGGCGAGCGCCGCGGCGAGAAGCAAGACAGGGAACTTCATTGGATCGGATTCTACGCTCGCGACGCGGCGCGCTGCAGGCGGTCGCGCACGGCGCGCCAGGCCGACTCGTCCGGCGGTACCTCGATCAGGATCTCGTCGCACTCGGCCGAGTCGAGCTCGCGCAGCGCGGCGTAGAGCCGCCGCGCGTAAGCGTCGGGCTCGCGCGGCATGCGCAGCCAGTACTCGACGCGCTCATCGGGCCGCGAGAAGGCGAGCACCGCGACGCGCGCGCCGAGCTTCGCGATCTCGGCATCGAGCGCGTATGCGGGAACGAGGCGCGCCCGCGTCTTCGGCGCATAGTGCCGCTCTAGCATGCCGGAGGCGCGCGGCGCGCCGGAGTCGGCCGGGGACACCGCGACACCGAGCGCGTGCTCAAGCGCCTCGGCGGATACCGCGCCCGGGCGAAGCAGCGCAGGATTCCCCCCCGACAGATCGAGGATGGTCGACTCGATGCCGACTTCGCTCGGCCCGCCTTCGAGCACGCAATCGACTTCGGCGCCGAGATCCTCGCGTACGTGTTGCGCGGTCGTCGCCGAGATGCGCCCGAAGCGGTTCGCCGAGGGCGCGGCAATGCCGCTATAGCGTCCTGCGGCGCCTTCGCCGCCGAACGCTCGTAGCAGCCGCTGCGCCACAGGATGCGAAGGCACGCGCAGACCGACCGTGTCCTGTCCGCCGGTGATGAAGTCGCACACCCGGGGCGCACGCTTCAAGATTAGCGTGAGCGGTCCCGGCCAGAACGCTGCGGCGAGCTTGTGCGCCACCTCGGGCACTTCGCGCGCCCAGGCAAAGGCGAGTGTTGCGTCGGCGAAGTGCACGATCACCGGATGATCCGCAGGACGCGCCTTCGCGGCGTAGAGCTTTGCCACCGCTTGCGCATTCGCGGCATCGGCGCCGAGGCCATACACGGTCTCGGTCGGAAAGGCCACCAGCCCGCCGGCGCGGAGGACCTGCGCCGCGCGACGGACTTCCGAGCTCATAGCGCTGGAAGCTGGGCTTTCGTTACCGCCTCGGCCTGCTTGACGCGGAACGCCGTGAGCTTCTTGTCGAGCGCGGAATCCGAAAGCGCGAGCATGGCGACCGCAAACAGCGCGGCGTTCGCCGCGCCGGCGTCGCCGATCGCGAACGTCGCCACGGGAATGCCCTTGGGCATCTGCACCGTCGAGAGTAGCGAGTCGAGCCCCTGCAGATGCTTGGAGGGCATCGGCACGCCAAGTACCGGCAGGGTAGTGTGCGCTGCGACCACGCCGGCGAGGTGCGCTGCAGCGCCCGCGCCAGCGATGATGCATTTCATGCCGCGCTTGCTTGCACCGCCGGCCCACTGCGAGACCAGGGCGGGGGACCGGTGGGCCGACATCGCCTTTGCTTCGTAGGGCACGCCGAATTCCTCCAGCATCTTCGCGGCGGCCTTCATCGTGTCCCAGTCGGACGTCGATCCCATCACGATGCCGACGAGCGGGTTTGCCATTCGTTTTCTCCAGGTTTGGTTACTTGCCGGCGAGGCGCTCGAACGCCTCGCGATATTTCGCCGAGGTCTTGGCGATGACCTCCGCCGGCAGCTTGGGCGCCGGCGGCGTCTTGTCCCAGTCGAGCGTCTCGAGGTAATCGCGCACGAACTGCTTGTCGAACGAGGGCGGGCTGATGCCGACCCGGTAGGAGTCCGCAGGCCAAAAGCGCGACGAATCCGCGGTGAGCGCCTCGTCGATCAGCACGAGATTGCCTTTGTCGTCGGTGCCGAACTCGAACTTGGTGTCGGCGATGATGATGCCCTTGCCCGCGGCATATTCGGCGGCTTCCTGGTACAGGCGGATGCTCAGCTCGCGTACCTTTTCGGCGAGAGGCTTGCCGATCAGGTTGGCTGCTTGGTCGAACGAGAGGTTCTCGTCGTGGCCCTCCGCCGCCTTGGTCGCCGGCGTGAAGATCGGTCCGGGCAGCTTCTGCGCCTGCTTCAGCCCCGCGGGCAGCTTGATGCCGCATACCGCGCCGGTGTTCTGGTAATCCTTCCAGCCCGAGCCGATGAGGTAGCCGCGCACCACCGCCTCGATGGGCAGCGGCTTGAGCTTCTTCACCACCACCGAGCGGCCGCGCACTTGCGCCTTCTCGTCCTCACCCTTCACCACCGACTCGGGGTCTACGCCGGTCAGGTGGTTCGGCACCACGTGACCGAGCTTATCGAACCAGAAATTCGAAAGCTCGGTGAGCACGCGCCCCTTCTCCGGAATCGGATCGGGCAGCACAACGTCAAAGGCCGAGAGCCGGTCGCTGACCACGATCAGCATCCTGTCGTCGCCCACGGCGTAGATGTCGCGCACTTTGCCGCGGCCGATGCGCGGCAGGCTCTTCAGCTGCGATTCATATAGCGGTTTCATCTTCGCTTTGAGATGACGTCGGGTTGAAAAACTGACATGGCCCGGCAAGCCGCGCCATGTGCCACGGCAATGCCGGCGATCAAGCCGTCTGCTTCTCCAGATCGGGCTTCCACTTGCCCTGACAGGCAAGCGAGTTCATGTGCGCGCGGTGATGGAAGGCCTTCTGCGCCGCCTGGACGTTGGCCATCTTGCCGCTCCAGGCCTTGAGCGCCGGGTTTTGCAACGCGCGCGAATACGAGAAGGTCAGCGGCCAGGGCAGGCCCCTCATGGTGTTCATGGCATTCAGGTGCGCCGTCGCGGCTTCGTCGGACTGCCCGCCCGAGAGGAATACGATGCCAGGCTGCGCGGCGGGAACGGTGCGCTTGAGCACGCGCACGGTGCGCTCGGCGACCTCGTCGACGCCTGCCTGGCGCTTGTTGTCCCTGCCCGAGACCACCATGCTCGCCTTGAGGATCAAGTGCTCGATCGCCACGTTGTACGCCGTGAGCGCAGCGTAGGTGGCGCAGAGCGTCGCCTCGCTCACCTCCTCGCAGCGCTCGACGCTGTGGCTGCCGTTCAGCAACACCTCGGGCTCGATGATCGGCACGATCGAGGCTTCCTGGCACAGCGCCGCGTAGCGCGCGAGCGCGTGTGCGTTGGCGTAGAGGCACGAATGCGACGGGATGGCCTCGCCGATGGTGATCACCGCGCGCCACTTGGCGAAGCGCGCACCGAGCTTGAAATACTCGGTAAGACGCTCGCGCAGCCCGTCGAGCCCTTCGGTGACCGTCTCGCCGGAGCACAGCGCCAGGGCCTTGGCGCCCTTGTCGACCTTGATGCCGGGGATGACGCCTTTCTTGGCGAGGTACTGCGGGAACGCTATGCCGTCGCTCGTTGTCTGGCGGATCGTCTCGTCGAACAGGATCACGCCGGAGACGTATTCCTCGATACCCGGCGTAGTGAACAGCAGTCCGCGGTAGCCACGGCGATTCTCCTCGGTGCATTCGACGCCGACCGACTTGAAGCGCGTCTCGCAGGTGCCGGCCGACTCATCGGCGGCCAAAATGCCCCGGCCCTTCGCGACCATCGCGGCCGCGGTCTTGGATAGCAACGCCTTGTCCATGAGTTCCTCGGATGTGCAGGTTGAAGCGAAAGTGTCGATTTTACCGCCACGTCCCGGTGCGGTCATCCCGCGCGGCGCGCATCGGCCTCGCCCTGGCGAAAACGCGCGTGCGCGCAACTTGTGCAGAGCATCCCTGGGCGAGCGAGCCGAGGATTGGGCCGGTCACCGCCGGCGCCACCGGGATTTCGCAGCGGCGCATGGCGCATCCAAGCAACCCGAACACCTACAGCGTCGCGAGGTTTCCTCCCGTGCGGTCCCAGATGCCGCCGAATTCGGCGATAATGCGGCCCCTCAAAGTCGTTCGCCCGCGTCCCCAACTGCCTTCGCGTTTTACCGGGGAGCTTCCAACGAGCTCGATAAAACCATGATACGAATTGAAAATCTCGTGAAGTCGTTCGGTCCGAAGCGGGCCGTCGACGACATTTCGTTTAACGTCGAGCGCGGCGAAGTGCTCGGCTTGCTCGGCCCGAACGGCGCCGGCAAATCGACCACCATGCGCATGATCACCGGCTACATTCCGCCGAGCGCCGGTCGCGTCAGCGTCGGCGGCTACGACGTGGCCGAGTCGCCGATCGAAGCCAAGCGCCTGCTCGGCTACCTGCCGGAGAACGCCGCCTCGTATCCCGACATGACGGTCGAGGGATTTCTCAGGTTCGTTGCCGAGCTGCGTGGCATCCGGGGCGAGGCGCGCAAAAAGGCGGTGCGCCGCGTGGTCGATCTATGTTTCCTCGATTCGGTACTTGGCCAGTCGATCGACACGCTCTCCAAGGGCTACAAGCACCGCACCTGCCTGGCGCAGGCGCTGATCCACGATCCCGAGGTACTGGTGATGGATGAACCCACCGACGGCCTCGATCCGAACCAGAAGCATGAGGTGAGGAACCTGATTCGCGAGCTCGGCAAGACCAAGGCGGTGGTGTTCTCGACGCACATCCTGGAAGAGGTGGATGCCGCGTGCACGCGCGCCATCATCATCGACCGCGGTCGCATCGTGGCCAACGGCACCCCCGACGATTTGCGCGCGATGTCGGAGCTCGCCGGCGCGGTGACGCTGCGCGCTGCGCAGGCGGACGCCGCCAAGCTCGGCGCACTGGAACAGGCCGGCCGCATTGAGTTGATGGACGGCGCGCTGCGCGTCTACCCGAAGGACAAGCGCGCCGCGACCGAGCTTGCGCGCGCGGTGATCGAGCTCGCCTCGCGCGAGCGCTGGAAGCTCGAGCAGCTGCACACCGAGGAAGGCCAGCTCGACGAGGTGTTCCGGCGCATCACGCTGCCCGACACCGTGAAGGAGCAACGGCAATGAGCGCGCTCGGCACCACCTGGACCATCGCCAAGCGGGAGCTGACGAGCTACTTCAGCTCGCCGGTGGCCTACGTCTTCCTGGTCATTTTCCTGCTGCTCGCCGGATTCCTGACTTTCACCGCGGGCGCATTCTTCGAGCGCGGCGAGGCGAGCCTCGCATCGTTTTTCATCTGGCATCCGTGGCTCTACCTGATCCTCGTCCCGGCGGTTGGCATGCGCCTGTGGTCCGAGGAGCGGCGCTCCGGTACGCTCGAGCTGCTGTTCACCATGCCGGTGGCGACCTGGCAGGCGATCGTCGCCAAGTTCCTCGCCTGCTGGATCTTCCTCGCGCTGGCGCTCCTGCTCACATTCCCGGTGGTTGTCACGGTGAACCTGCTCGGCGAGCCCGATAACGGCCAGATTGTCTCGGGCTACGTCGGCAGCCTGTTCCTCGCCGGCGCCTACCTTGCGGTCGCCTGCATGACCTCGGCGATGACACGCAACCAGGTGGTGTCGTTCATCATCTCGGTGGTGATCCTGCTGTTCCTGATCCTCGCCGGCTTCAACCCGGTGACCGACCTGCTGGTTCGCTGGGCGAGCCCGGCCTTGGTCGACACGGTGGCCGCGTTCTCGGTGATGGCGCACTTCGACGGCTTTCAAAGGGGTGTGATCGACAGCCGCGACCTTATTTTCTACGTGTCGATAATCGGCTTCGCCCTGTTTGCCACGGGTGTGATCCTCCGCAATCACCGCGCCGGATAGCGCCATGAAGAAAAAGCACGAATCGCTCGTCTATTCCGCCGTCGGCCTGGTGGCGCTGCTGCTCGCGCTGGTCGGCTTCAATTTTCTTGCCTCGACCGCAGCGCTGCGCACCGACCTGACCGAGGGCAAGCTTTACACGCTCTCGGAGGGCACCCGCAAGATTCTGCAGGCGCTTGCCGCGCCGGTGAAGCTGCGGCTGTACGTATCGCAGGGTGAGTCGGTGCCGGTGCCGCTGCGCGGCTTCGCCAAGCGCGTCGAGGACATGGTGCACGAGTTCAAGATCGTGGCCGGGCCGAACCTGGTGATCGAGAAATACAACCCCAAGCCGGACTCCGACGAGGAGGACGCGGCGCAGCTCGACGGCGTCGAGCCGCAGCAGTTGTTCACCGGCGAGTCGTTCTACCTCGGCGTGGCGATGAGCCGGCTCGATCGCAAGGAGACGCTCGCTTCGATCTCCCCGCAGCGCGAACGCCTGCTCGAGTACGACCTGGTGCGCGCGATCGCGCGCGTCGGCTCGCCTGAGCGTCCAAAGGTCGGCCTGATGAGCAGCATGGCGGTCACGGGCGAGAAGCTCAACCCATTCACGCGCCAGAGCTCCGATCCCTGGGTGCTCGCCAACGAGCTCAAGCGCGAATTCGACGTGCGCGAGATCAACATGACCGCGCCCGAAATCGACAACGACATCCAGGTGCTCTTGCTAATCCACCCGAGCAATATTGAGCCGCAGACCGAGTACGCGCTCGATCAGTTCGTGCTGCGTGGCGGCAAGCTGATCGCGTTCGTCGACCCGTACGCCTACTTCGACCAACGGCCGATGCCGCCGGGTGTGCCGCCACAGGTCACGAGCTCGACGCTGCCGCGGCTGTTCAAGGCCTGGGGGGTCGAGATGAATCCCGGCAAGGTGATCGCGGACGTGGTGTTCGCCTCCGGCGGCGGACAGCGCTACACGCCCACCGTGCTATCGCTCAACCGCACGGCGTTCAGCCGCGACGATGTGGTCACCGGCAACCTCGAGACGCTGCTCTACGCCTTCGGCGGCGCGTTCGAGGTCAAGCCGGCCGAAGGACTTGCTGTGACAGAGCTGGTGAAGAGCTCAACCAACTCGATGCTCGTCGACAACGCCTCGGCGACCGCCTCAGGCGACGCCGCGACCAAAGGCTTCCTGCCGGGGGGCAAGACCTATGCGCTGGCGCTGCGCCTCTCCGGCAAGTTCAAGAGCGCGTTCCCCGAGGGTGCGCCCATGGCGCCCGGCGACAAGGGCAAGGCGAAGCCCACCGCGCCAGCCGGCCTGGCGCAAGCAGCAAAGGACAATGCGGTCATTCTGGTGGCGGACGTCGACATGCTCGCCGACGGCGCGGCGGTGGACGTCCAGGAAGTGCTCGGCCGCAAGATCGTGGTTCCCTCGAACGGCAACCTTGCCTTCGCGCTCGGCATGGTCGAACAGTTCGCCTCGGGCGACGACCTGATCTCGCTCCGCAGCCGCGCCAGCGCCTTCCGGCCGCTGACCGTGGTGCGCGAGCTCGAGGCCGAGGCGCAGAAAAAATACTTCGGCAAGATCCGCGCGCTCGAGGAGGAAATCCGGCGCACCACCGAGAAGCTGCAGTCGCTGCAGAAGACCAGGGCGGGCGGCGCCGGGGCGGCGCAAATCCTGACCCCCGAGCAGCAGAGCGAGCTCGAGAGCTTCCGCAAAAAGGCGGCCGAGACGCGCCTCGAGCTGAAGGATGTGCGCCGTACGCTGCGCCAAGACGCCGAGGCGCTCGTGTTTTGGACCAAGGTCGGCAACATCGCCTTGATGCCGCTGCTGGTGGCGCTCGCGGGCCTGTTCGTCGCGTTCGTCCGGCGCGCGCGTGCGCGCCGCGCCGCCGCGCAATGAGAAGGCGCGGACCATGAGCGCACGCATCGCCGCGGTCCTCGTCGTGCTGCTCGCGGTATTGGGCGGCGGCGCGCTGCTGATCTTCCAGCAGCAGCGCGCGCAGCAGGCCTCGAACGTCGAAACGCTTGGCCAGCCGCTGCTCAGGGGCCTGCAGGCCGCCGAGTTGGCCGCGATCCGCATCGTCGAACCCGGTGCAACGCTGACGCTCGCGTTGAAAGACGGTCGCTGGACGCTCGCCGAGCGCGGCGGCTTTCCGGCCGACTTCGCGAAGGTTCGCGACTTCGTGCTCAAAGCGATCGAGCTCAAGGTCGGTCAGAGCGAGCCGATCGGCGAGCCCGACCGCGCGCGTCTCGCGCTGAACGAGCCGGGCAAGGACGGCGCCGGCGCGCTGATCGAGTTCCTGGCCGCGGAGGGCAAGCCGCTCGCACGCCTGCTCGTCGGCAAGAAACATTTCAGGCGCGAGCCGGAGAATCCCGACAAGGCGAGCGGCGACGGCCGCTTCGTCATGCGCCCGGACAGCCCGAAGACCGCGTTCGTGGTCGCCGACCCGCTCGCGCAGGCGAGCGCGAGGAGCGCGCTCTGGATCGACAAGACCGCGTACGCCGCGGAGATGGTGAAGACGCTCGAGCTGCGCTTGCCCGACGGCGGCGGCTGGCGAATCGAGCGTGCAGGCGACAACGCGGACTGGAAACTCGTCGGTGCGAAGCCCGGTGAGAAGCTCGAACTGACCCGCGCCAACTCGGCCGCGTACATGATGGGTCGGGGTTCCCTCGCCGATCTGGCGCCCGCGGACGCCAAGCCCGGTGAGACTGGCCTGGACAAGCCGACGCTGGTGAGTGCGATCACCTTCGACGGGCTCACGTACACCTTGCGCGTCGGCAAGAAGGCGGGCGAGAACCGTTACGTACGGGTGGCGGTCGACGGCGCACCGCGCAAGGAGCGCGTTCCCGAGAATAGCGAGAGCGCCGAGGACAAGGCGCGCCGCGACCGGGAATTTTCCGAGCGCGTGAAGCGAATCGAGGACCGCCTGCCGCACGAAAAGGCGCTCGCCGACTACGTGCTGCTGGTCCCCGCGTCGAAACTCGAGGACATGCTAGCGCCGCGCGCCGAGATGCTGGAGCGCAAGAAGCCCTAGCCGGGCGCTCGCCCCGACCCGCAGCGTGGCGTGAGACAGCCCGTCGTCCGGGCGGACAGACCCGGCTGACGCTCGCAAGTCCCGAGCAAAGTCCTGCGCCTGAGCGGCCGGCGAAGGCCGCTGCGGTAAGCGGGCTTACAATGGGCCGAGCGCCGGATTCCGGCTAGATGCTGCTTTTCGTGTTGCAGGCTTTTCCAATCGCCACCGATACTGTTATAACTCCACCGAGGGCGCTCCCGCAGAGGACCGGCGGAGACTTGAAGCTCTCCGCGCGCCGGCATCGTCGCGCCCACCACGTCGAGGAGGCAGGCCGTGGGACAGTTATCTCGCATTCGAACGATCGCGCTCGTCGGCCAGTCAGGCGCGGGTAAGACTTCGCTCGCCGAAGCGCTGCTCGCGCAGGCCGGAGCGATCCCCACCGCCGGCAGCGTCGAGCGCGGCAGCACCGTATGCGATTACCTGCCGCAGGAGAAGTCACTGCAGCACTCGCACAAGCTCGCCGTCGCCAGCTTCGAGGCAAAGGACGGCGAAGGCGCCACGCGCATTCACCTGCTCGACGCGCCGGGCTACCCTGACTTCCTGGGCCACGCGCTGCCCGCACTTGCCGCCGTGGACACCGCCGCAATCGTGCTCAACGCGCAGAATGGCATCGAGCCCGCCGCGGTGCGCTTCATGCACTGGGCGGAAAAACGCGGCGTCGACCGCATGATCGTGGTCAATCGCATCGACGCCGACAACATCGATCTCGAGCACCTGCTCGAGCGCATCCAGCAGACCTTCGGAAAGGAATGCCTGCCGCTCAATCTTCCGGCGGCCAAGCGCAGCAAGGTCTCGGACTGCTTTTTCGCCCCCGAGGGTGATTCGGATTTTTCCTCGGTAGAGGCAGCGCACCGTGAACTCGTCGACCAGGTGGTCGAGGTCGACGAGAAGCTGATGGCGCTGTACCTCGAGCAGGGCGAGATCGAGCCCGCGCAGTTGCACGACCCGCTCGAGCGTGCGCTGCGCGAAGGTCACCTGATCCCGGTGGTGTTCACTTCCGCCAGAACCGGTGCCGGAGTGAAGGAGCTGCTCGACGTGATCGTCAAGTTGATGCCCAATCCCACCGAGGGCAACCCGCCCGTTTACCTGCGCAGTGCTGCCAACGGCGGCTCGCAGACCGAGGTGGAGGCGATCCCCGATCCGGGCAAGCATGTGCTGGCGCATGTGTTCAAGGTCGAAATCGACCCGTACCTCGGGCGCCTGGCGGTGTTCCGCTTGCACCAGGGCCGGGTCACGCCGGGCATGCAGCTCTACATCGGCGAGAGCAAGAAGCCGTTCAAGCCGGGGCATCTGTACATGCTGCGCGGCAAGACTCAGGTCGAGGTAAGCGAGGCACTGCCCGGCGACATCTGCGCGGTGGCCAAAATCGACGACATCGCCTTCGACCACATCCTGCACGACGCCGCGGAGGACGCGCACATCCACGCGCGTCCGCTCGAGCTGCCGGCGTCGATTTTCGGTCTCGCGGTGCAGCTGAAAAAGCGCGGCGACGAGCAGAAGCTTTCCGACGTGCTTCACAAGCTCACGGCCGAGGACCCGTGCTTCCGCGTTGAGCACAACGCGCAGGCGAACGAGACCGTGATCCGCGGCCTGGGCGAGCTGCACCTCTCGATCATGCTCGAGAAGATGGCGTCGCAGTACAAGATCGAACTCGACACTAGGCCGCCTTCGATCCCGTTCCGCGAGACGATTGTCAGCAACGCCGAGGGCCACAGCCGGCACAAGAAACAGACCGGCGGCGCCGGACAGTTTGGCGAGGTTTATCTGCGCGTCGAGCCGCTGCCGCGCGGCGCAGGCTTCGAGTTCGTCGACAGCGTCAAAGGCGGCGTCATCCCCTCGCAATTCATCCCCGCGGTGGAAAAGGGGGTGCGCAGCGTGCTCGGCACGGGCTACATTGCAGGCTTCCCCATCCAGGACGTGCGCGTGGTGGTCTACGACGGCAAGAGCCATTCGGTCGATTCGAAGGAAGTGGCTTTCATCTCCGCCGGCCGCAAGGCGTTCATCGACGCGCTCGCCAAGGCGCGCCCGATCATCCTCGAGCCGATCGTGAGCGTCGAGATCACCGCGCCGGAAAACCATATGGGCGATGTCGCGGGCGACCTCTCGGCGCGCCGTGGCCACATCAAGGGCTCGGACGTGCCGCGCGCGGGCACGGTGCAGATCTTGGCGTTGGCGCCGCTCTCGGAGCTGGAAAGCTTCCCCTCGCGCCTGAAGTCGCTCACCTCGGGTCAGGGGTCCTACTCCTACCAGTTCAGCCACTACGATCCGGCGCCGGCGCTGCTGCAGCAGAAACTCGTGGCGCAACATAAGCCCGCCGCGACCGAAGATTGAGCGCGCCGAACCTACCGATCCGGTACCAGCGCGCAGGCCAGGGAGCGCCGCTGGTTTTTGTTCACGGATTCGCCTGCAGCCGTAGCGACTGGCGGCTGCAGCTCGAGCATTTCGCCAAGAGCCATACCGTGGTGGCCTGCGACTTGCGCGGCCACGGCGAGTCGCCCGGCGAGCCCGCCGACTGCTCGATCGAGCGCTACGGCGCGGACGTCGCGGAGCTCGTCAGATCGCTGGGGCTGGACGGCGCGACGCTCATCGGCCACAGCCTGGGCTGTCGCGTCGTGCTGCAGGCCTACATGGAAGCGCCCGAGCTTGTCAGCGCGCTGGTGCTGATCGACGGCAGCCGCATCGGCATCGGCGATCCGGATACCGCCGAGCGCGTTGTGCGCGAGCAGCTCGATGCCACCGGCTACGGCGTGTTCGCGCGCAAGCTCTTCGCCGACATGTTTCTGCCAACCACCGACGCGGCGCTACGCGAGCTGGCGATGGAGCGCGCTCTGCAGCTGCCGCCGCCCGTGGGCACCGAGCTCTGGGCGCGCGTCGTGGGATGGGACGCGCGCTGGATGGAGCGCGCGCTTGCGACGGTCAAGGTGCCGCTGCTCGTGATCCAGAGCACGCAGATCAACGCCGAGCGGGTGCGCGTGCCGCTCAAGGCGGGCGAGAACACGCCATGGCTGGATTTGGTCAAGCAGTGCGCGCCGGCGGCGCGCATCGAGATCGTCACCGGCGTCGGCCACTTCGCGCAGCTCGAGGCGCCCAAGCGCGTCAATCGCCTGATCGTCGCCTGCGCCGCGCGCACCTAGTTGTATTCAACCGCCGAGCGCGGCGCGCGCCAGGCGCTCGACTTCGAATCCCTCGCAGGCCTCCACGCCCGGCCCGCATCCGTTACCCGCGTGCGCCGCCTCGATCGCACGCGCGTAGTAGGCGCGCGCTGCGTCCCCCAACTGCTGGCCCTTGGCCGCCTCGGCGAGCATGAAGTACGACAGATCGCTCAGGTAGCCGACCAGCATCACCGAGGTCGCCAGCTCGCGCCAGGCGCCGTCGCGATGCATTCGCTTCCATTCGCCGCGCCGCGCGCCGTAAGACACCGAGCAGGCGAAGGTGCAATCGAAGACCATCTCACCGCGCTTGAACTTTTCGAAGCGCTCGGCAAGGAACGTCATGGCCTCGGGCTCGCGCGCGACGCGCGACGCGTAGGCCTCGCGCGATTCCTCACCGATGACGCGCTCGTTCACCGGCTGGCCCACGAAGCGCGGCGCTTCCGGGGGCTGCGACTGCCGGGCGAGCTGGTAGTAACCATCGACCTTCGGCACCAGCGCGCGCAGGCGCTCGACGCGGTTGTCGGGAGAGGGATGCGTCGACAGGAACTCGGGCGGTGAGCCGCCTTCCTTGGCCATCTTCTCCCATAGCGTGACTGCGGCGCGCGGATCGTAGCCGGCGCGCGCCGCGAGCTCGATGCCGATCTGGTCGGCCTCGAGCTCTCCCGCGCGACCGTTCGGCAGCCCGATCGCGAGGATCGCCGCCATCTGCGTCACGGGGAGATTGCGATCGAAGGAGCTCTGATCGCCGCGTGAAGCGGTTGCAGCCGCGAGCACCAACGCGCCGACCTGCATGCCCATGGCCACCGACATCCGCTCGCGCGTATGGCTGGCGAGCGCGTGGCCGATTTCGTGGCCCATCACGGCGGCGATCTCGTCGTCGGTCGCGTTCAGCTTCTCCCACATGCCGCTGTAGATGCCCATCTTGCCGCCCGCCATACAGAAGGCGTTGACGGTCTTGGGCTCGTCGATCACCGTGATTTCCCAGTTCCAGCCGGCGCTGTCCGGGCGGAAGCGCACCGCCTGCGCAATCAACCGGTCGGTGATCTCGCGCACGCGTTCGACCCGCGGCGTATCGGTTTCCA
>Ga0214471_10000526_pt1 | contig 32636 bp, 32 predicted proteins | sample RVTome_5_FD_207665 | JGI IMG/M metagenome (GOLD analysis project Ga0214471, IMG submission 207665) | Soil microbial communities from uranium-contaminated site in the Upper Colorado River Basin, Wyoming, United States - RVT142D155 | ecosystem: Environmental > Terrestrial > Soil > Contaminated >... | reverse complement strand
CGAGACGGCCAGCCCGATAGCCGCCAGAGGGGCGCCGTAACGGCCGACGAGGTTGTCGCGACGCCACCATGCGATGCCGAACAACACGACGAGCGGGTACATGAGGACCCGCTGGTACCAGCACAGCTCGCACGGCACCAGGTCGACGATCTCCGACAGGTAGAGGCTCCCCGCCGTGGCGACCAGGGCGACACCGAAGGCCAGCGGGATCTCACGGCCGTGGAGTGACCGGTGGATCTCGTCCCGGAGTCGGGCGACCGGCTCCAGGGAGCGCAGCGTCCACGCCGCCACGTGGCCGAGGACGGCGAGGTTGGCAGCGACCGCCAGGATGGCGAAGACCATCCGCATCTGCTCGTAGCTCATCGGGGGCACGGTAAACGGCCGGAGGGCTCGTAGCATCGGACTTATGGCCCTGTTTGTGGCGCTCGGTCTCTTGTGCCTGCTCGTGGCGCTGGCGGTGGCGATGGCGTGGCAGGAACGGTCCCGCCTCCCGCAGCGAAGCGTGAGCTACGGCGTCGAGGAGTCCGTCGACTTCGTCGTGGCTCGCCTCGCCGAGGCAGGCGCAACGCACGGCGTCATCGGCCGCAGCGACGTGCGCCGCATGTTGGAGTGGGCGGTGCAGTTCGCCCAGCAGCCTGTGCTGCGTCCCGATCCCGACCAGCCGGCGGTCGTGGGCGGAGTCGAGATGGCCCAGTTCGTACAGGACCGGGCGATGGCCGCAGGTCACGCCTACGACGCTGCGGCGATCTTCGCCGTCCTCGACCTCCAAGGCGAGTACCTGGAGAGCATCGGGGCCGTGGGCGAACCCGTGACCGGCGAACCGCCGGCGGGTGATGAGCCGCCGCCGACCGCGTAGCCTGGGGCCTGAGCAGCAAGAGAGGAGCATCTCCGGGTGGACGAGGCACGTCGCCGATGGCAGGAGAGCTACGACGCGTCCCCGAAGCGCCGGGAGCGCTTCGTGACGCTCTCGTTCGACGAGGTTCCGGCGCTGGGAGTTCCCGCCGACGCCGAAGTTCCGGAACGCATCGGTTACCCCGGCCAGTTCCCCTACACCCGCGGAGTTCACCCCAGCGGCTATCGGGGGCGTTCCTGGACCCAGCGCCAGTTCGCCGGCTTCGCCTCGGTGGATGCGACCAACGAGCGATTCCGCTACCTGCTGGCCCAGGGCCAGGGCGGGCTGTCGGTGGCGTTCGACATGCCCACCCTGATGGGTCTCGACGCCGACGACCCCCGAGCCCTCGGAGAGGTGGGCCATTGCGGGGTGTCGGTCGGCTCCAGCGACGACATGGCGCGGCTCTTCGAGGCCATCCCGCTCGGCGACATCTCGGTGTCGATGACGATCAACGGCCCTGCCGAGGTGCTGTTCGCGTTCCTGCTGGTGGCGGCCGAGGAGCAGGGCGTTCCCTGGACCCGCCTGCAAGGCACCCTGCAGAACGACATCCTCAAGGAGTACATCGCCCAGAAGGAGTGGATCTACCCGCCCCAGCCGCATCTGCGGCTCATCGTGGACATGGTCGAGTTCTGCACCCGCCACGTGCCGCAGTGGAACACCATCTCGATCTCGGGATACCACATACGCGAGGCGGGGGCCACCGCTGCCCAGGAACTGGCGTTCACCCTCGCCGACGGGTTCGCCTACGTCGAGGCGTGCCGGCGCCGGGGCCTCGACGTCGACGCCTTCGCGCCACGGTTCTCGTTCTTCTTCGACGCCCACCTCGACTTCTTCGAGGAGATCGCCAAGTTCCGGGCCGCTCGCCGCATCTGGGCGCGGTGGATGCGCGACCGCTACCAGGCGCGCGACGAACGGTCGATGAAGCTGCGGTTCCACAGCCAGACGGCCGGAGTGTCGCTCACGGCCCAGCAGCCGGAGAACAACGTGGTGCGAACGGCCATCGAGGCGCTGGCCGCCGTGCTGGGGGGTACCCAGAGCCTGCACACCAACGCCCTCGACGAGGTGTACGCCCTGCCCACCGCCCGCAACGCAGAGCTCGCGCTGCGCACCCAGCAGGTGATCGCCGAGGAGACCGGAGTCGCCGACAGCATCGACCCGCTGGGTGGTTCTTGGCTGGTCGAGGCCACGACCGACCGCATCGAGGCGCAGGCCGAGGAGATGTTCGCCCGGATCGAGCGGATGGGCGACGGATCGATCCTCGACGGCGTTCTCGCCGGGATCGACGAGGGCTGGTTCCAGGCGGCCGTCGCCGACTCCGCCTACGAGTTCGAGAAGGCGGTGACGTCGGGCGAGCGGGTCATCGTGGGCGTCAACAAACATGTGCGCCAGGACGAGGACCCACTCGACATCCTGCGCATCTCCGGCGAGGTGGAGGCCGCCCAGCGTGACACCCTGGGGCGGCTGCGCGCCGGCCGGGATCAGGCGGCGGTGACCGCGTCGCTCGACTCCCTGCGCACGGCCGCTGCCGGCACGGACAACCTGATGCCGCTGCTCATCGAGGCGGCGCGGCGCAGAGCCACACTCGGCGAGATCACCGCAGCGATGAAGGACGTGTTCGGTGGCTACCGTGAGCCGCCACGCGTGTGACGAGGTGACAGGGCCCATGGGAAGGCTGCGGCGGTTCGAGGGGCATCGATTCGTCGGCACCCGCAACGACATGGTGGTCCACGACTGCGACGACGACTCCCAACTCGCCGCTCTCACGTCACGCGTGGCCGCCGAGGGCCTGTTGGAGCGCAACATGCTGCAGTCCTTCGCCCCCGACACCCTCGCCGAGGCCCGCAATCGTGGCTTCCGGCCCGGCTAGCGGCTTCGGGCCGCGGCACCCGCTGGTGCGGCGGCTGGTTGCGGTCGGCCTCCCGCCCGGCGATCACGCCGTGTTCGGCAGTGGCCCGCTCCTCGTGCGGGGATGGATCGACAATGCCGGCGATCTCGACGTGCTGGCACGCGGGGCGGCCTGGGAGCACGCGCTCCGTGTCGGCCACGTCCACCGGCTCGAGCCGGAGGGTGTCGACATCGTCGACGTCGCGGAGGACGTCACGGTCGGCACGGAGTGGGCGATCGGCGCCTTCTCCACAGATGCACTCATTGACGAGGCGGAGGTCATCGACGGCGTGCCGTGCGTCCGCCTCGAGCACGTCATCGCATACAAGCGGATCGCCGACCGCCCGAAGGACCGGTTGCACCTCGCCGTCATCGCCGAGCGCCTGGAGCGCGGCGAGCGCTGACGCCGCGCTACACGAGAGCCTCGGCGACGTGATCGCCGACCCGGGCCTCGCGGAAGTAGAAGAAGTGGTCGCTGCCCTGCAACACCTCGACGCTGGCTCCGATTGACGCCGCGTAGGCCTCCACCGCGGCGACGGTGGTGAACTGGTCGCGGTCGCCGACGATGATCATGCGAGGTGCCGGCGTCAGCTCGGGAGGCTCGGGCATCGGCGGCGTGCGATCCGATCCGACCGGGGGGGCGATGCCGGCCCACGGCAGCGTCGAGCCGTCGCGAGCCTGCCACCGCAGCGACATGACGGCGCCGAAAGACCAGCCGGCGACGCGTTGCGGCAGATCAGGGTAGGTGGCCGCGGCCAGCGCTGCGGCAGCGGCGACGTCGTCGACCTCTCCTCTGCCATCGTCCCAGGCACCCGTCGAGGCGCCCACGCCGCGGTAGTTGAAGCGCAGCACGGCGAAGCCGCGCTCCACGAGGGCCCTGGTGACGGCGATCATGAGTGGGGCGTTCATCGTGCCCCTCTGCAGTGGGTGGGGGTGGCAGAACACGACGACCCTCTCGGCAGCCTCGGCAACGTCCCAGCGGCCCTCGAGGCGGACGGCGGTCGACACGTGGATCGTTACTCGGGTCACCGCCGCATCGCCCCTTCGACCGCTTGCCGGGCCGCCTCGAATGCGGTGTCGTCGAGTACCGGGCCGTCGAGCCCGTACACCCGCAGGACGACCAGGTCGCCGCCGCTGCCGGCAATGGGCCGATCCAACGCCGCTGCATCGACGGCCGTTGCCGCAGCATCGACGGCCGCGACGACGGCGGACCATTCGCCGGGAGGCTGGGCCGACAGGACGCCTTCCGGGACCAACTCCACCTCGTCGCCCTCGCTCAGCGTGCCGCGCGCCACGAAGGCAACCACGGTCGCTCCTGTGACGAGGGCGGCGAACTCGGCGTCGGGGACCGCGAGCGGTGCCATCACGTGCTCGTCAGCAGCCACACGGCGCCGGCGGCCAGGATGGCGAGCCCCGTCACGAGGGCCGCCACGAGGAGGTAACGCGTCTGCATCGGGCGCGATCGTACCGATCCGGCCGGGGCTAACCTCGCACGCGGACCCCGCCGACCCGAAGGGAGCGCTGTGTACGACGTCGCCATCATCGGTGGAGGCCCCGGCGGGTACGCCTCCGCCCTCTATGCGCACAACTTCGGGTTGTCGGTGGTGCTGGTGGAGAAGGACGAGATCGGCGGCACCTGCCTGCTGCGAGGGTGCATCCCCGCCAAGTCGTGGCTGCAGAGCGCCGAGGTGTTCGACACGGTGCGCCGCGCCGCCGAGTTCGGGGTCGACACCTCGGAGCCGACCATGAACTGGCCGGTGGCGCTGGCCCGCAAGCAGCAGGTGGTGGACGGCCTGGTGCGCGGCCTGGGTGGGCTCCTGAAGGCCCGCAACGTCGAGATCGTGAACGGCTACGGGCACCTGGCCGACGGCGGCGTCGAGGTGACGGGGGCCGAGGAGGGCAGCCGGCTGCTCGAGGCCCGCAACGTGATCATCGCCACCGGCTCGGTGCCGCGGTCGATTCCGGGGTACGCCATCGACGGCCAGCGCATCGTCAGCAGCGACCACGCCCTCGACTGGGCGGCGCAGCCGCGCCGGGTGGCCGTGATCGGGGGCGGGGTCATCGGCTGCGAGTTCGTGTCCCTGCTCTCCGACGTCGGCTCCGAGGTGTACGTGTTCGAGGCGCTCGACCAGATCCTCCCCGGCACCGATCCCGACGCCGTCAAGGTGCTGGAGCGGGCGTTCAAGAAGAAGGGTGTGAAGATCCGCACCGGCACCATGGTCGGCGCGGCCCAGATCACGGATGAAGGTGTTTCGGTGCCCTTCGGCGACGAGGCGGTCACCGTCGACGTGGTGCTGGTGGCCGTCGGCCGAGCTCCCGTCACCGATGACCTCGGGCTCGAGGCCGCGGGCATCGGACTCGACCGCGGCTACATCACGGCCGACCTCGCCACGATGCAGACGCTGCGGCCCGGTGTCTACGCGGTGGGCGACGTGGTGGCGGGAACTCCCCAGCTCGCCCATGCAGGGTTCGCCGAGGGCATCGCCGCCATCACCCACATTGCCACCGGCGAGGCCGCCCCGGTGGACTACCGGGCGATCCCCCTCGTGGTGTACACCCATCCGGAGATCGCCTCGGTGGGGATGACCGAGGCGCAGGCGACGGTGGCGGGCCGCAAGGTGAAGGTGACTTCGCACGGCCTGCGCGGCGTGGGTCGGGCCCAGATCCAGGGGCATGTCGACGGCACGGTGAAGATCGTGGCCGAAGAGGACGGCCCCATCCTCGGTGCGACTGTCGTCGCCCAGGGTGCCGGCGAGATGATCCACGAGCTGATGTACGCCGTGGGCTGGGAGGCGCTGCCCCAGGAGGCGGCCCGCTTCATCCACGCCCATCCCACCGTCTCCGAGGCGATCGGCGAATCCCTCCTGGCCGCCGCCGGCACCAGCCTGCATTGAAGGAAGTAGCGAGTAGTCGGTAGCGAGACTGGTCGTCGGGGCCAGAGATATCGGGCGGAGCAGATGCACGGAGTCGGCCTGAGTTGACCGCTACTCGCCTCTGATTCGTACGGGAATGCTCGGCGCATCGCTAGGTTTCTGCATAGCGCGATAAAGGAGAGCCGAGGGCATGGCGGTAACGGTGACGATGCCTCAGCTCGGTGAAACCGTCACCGAGGGGACCATCTTGAGCTGGGCGAAGCAGCCCGGCGACACGGTGGCCGAGGACGAGGTGCTGCTCGAGATCTCCACGGACAAGGTCGACACCGAGGTGCCGTCACCGGCGGCCGGCGTGCTCCAGGAGATTCTGGTGGCCGAGGGCGAGACCGTGAGCGTCGGCACACCGCTCGCCGTCATCGCCGAGGCGGGTGAGGCCGCCGATTCTCCTCCGGACGCCGAGGTCGCTCCTACCACGGAGGTCGCTCCTGCCGAGGTCGCTCCGGCCGAGGCTCCCGCCGCCGATGCCGCTGCCCCTGAGCCGCCGCCACCCACCACTCCGGCTCCTCCCGCCGAGCCGCCGGCGGTGGCGCCACCCCCCACGGTCCCCGAATCCGTACCGGCGGCAGCGGCGCCGGCAGTCGCCCCCGAGGCCGGCTCGTACCAACCCCCGGCTCCTTCAGACGAGGCGCCGCGGCGCGGCATCCTGTCGCCGGTGGTCCGCAAGCTGGCGGCAGAACACGCCATCGACCTCGACGCCGTGCCCGGGACCGGTGAAGGCGGCAGGATCACCCGCAAGGACGTGATGGATTTCGTCGCTGCCGCCCCGGCGGCCGCCGAGCCCGCGGCAGAAGCCCCGTCTGCGCCGGCGCCGGCCAAGGTCACGCTGGAACCGGCACCGGTGGTCGCCCCCCAGCCGACCCCGGCGATCCCGGCCCCGGCAGCGCCCATTGCCCCCAGCCCGGCGGCACCGCCGGGTGTCGCGGTACCCGAGGCCCCCGTCGTCTCGGTCCCGGCAGCGTCCGGCGACCAGGTGGTCGACCTCAGCAGGCTGCGGACCCGGATCGCCAACAACATGATCCACGCCAAGCAGACCGCCGCCCACGTGTGGGCCTCGGTCGAGGTCGACTACGAGCGGGTGGAGCGCGTCCGCCACGCTCACCGCGACGAGTTCAAGGCACGGGAGGGCTACTCGCTCACGTATCTGCCGTTCGTGGCCAGGGCGGTCATGGACGCCCTCCACCACTACCCGGTGGTGAACAGCTCCTTCCACCTCGACGAGGGCAAGCAGGTGTTCCACCAGAGGGTCAACCTCGGCATCAGCGTCGACCTCAACCAGGAGGGCCTTCTGGTGGTGACGGTGAAGGGCGCCGACGAGAAGCGACTCACCGGGCTGGCGCGCGACATTCGAACGCTGGCGACCAAGGCCCGCGACGGCAAGCTGGAACCCGACGACATCTCCGGCAGCACGTTCACCATCACCAACCCGGGCCCGTACGGGTCGTTCATGACGGCGCCGATCATCAACGTCCCCAATGTCGCCATCCTCTCCACCGACACGGTCTCCAAGCGCCCCACCGTCGTCACGTTGCCCGACGGCAGCGACAGCATCGCGATCCACCACATCGGCTACCTGGGCCTCACCTGGGACCACCGGGCGTTCGACGGCTCCACTGCGGTGCTCTTCCTCGGCCGCATCAAGGAGAACCTCGAAACCTGGGATTGGGAGCAGGAGCTGTCGTGACGGCTACGGCCGTCGAGGCCGGCGATCGGCTCAGGGTCCGCTGGCTGGGGCGGGTCCCGTACGAGGAGGCCTGGGACCTGCAGCGGGCGATCTGGGAGGGTCGCGTCGGCGGCCGAACGCTCGACGACTACCTGCTGCTCGTCGAGCACCCTCCGACCTACACGGTGGGGCGCAACGGCGACGGTTCCAACCTGGTGATCGCAGAGGAGGACCTCGATTCGATCGGTGCGGTGCTCCACGACGTCGACCGGGGCGGCGACATCACCTACCACGGGCCGGGCCAACTCGTCGGCTACCCGATCGTCGCCGTACCCAGGCTGCCCAACGGATTCGACATGGTTGGCCACGTTCGGCGCATTGAGGAGATGCTGGTCGGAGCCCTCGCCGACCTCGGGGTGGAGGGATGGGCCGAGCCCGGTTACACCGGGGTCTGGACCCGCCTCGGCAAGGTGGCCGCCATCGGGGTGCGGGTGGCGCGGGGTGTGTCGATGCACGGCTTCGCGCTCAATGCCGAGACCGACATGTCGTATTTCCGCCACATCGTGCCGTGCGGCATCGCCGATCGCCCCGTCACCAGCCTCACCGAGTTGCTGGGCCGGACGGTCGCCATCGAGGAGGCGGTCACCGCCATGCTGGCGCACGCCGAGCGCATCTTCGGACCAGGGCGCAGCGAGGTGCAACTGGGCGCGTTCAGGCGCGGGTCGCGCCGTGCGCCTTACGACGTCGACGAGATGGTGGCCGCCGGGGTGTTCTCGCCCGAGCGGCGCAACGAGGTACCGGTCACCATCCGCGGGGTCATGCCGGGCGAGCCGGAACGACCCGGGTGGATGCGGGTGAAGGCCGACCTCACCTCCGACGGCTACCGCGACCTGAAGCGGCTGATGCGCGACCAAGGCCTCAACACCGTGTGCGAGGAGGCCAAATGCCCCAACATCTACGAGTGCTGGTCGGCCGGCACGGCCACGCTGATGCTCCTCGGCGACCGCTGCACCCGGGCATGCGCCTTCTGCGACGTCGCCACCGGCAGGCCCGGCGAGGTGGACCTCGGTGAGCCATCCAGGGCGGCCGACGCCGTCGCCGCCATGGGGCTCGAGCACGCCGTGCTCACCTCGGTCAACCGCGACGACCTGCCCGACGGCGGCGCGTTCATCTTCGCCCAGACCATCAAGGAGATCGGTGCCCGGCTGCCAGGGTGCGCCGTCGAGGTGCTGATCCCCGACTTCAAGGGAGACCGGGAGGCGCTGGAGACGGTGATGCAGGCGTCGCCGGCGGTCCTCAACCACAACACGGAGACGGTGCTCCGACTCCAACGCGACATCCGAACCGCGGCCAACTACGGTCGGTCGCTGGCGCTGCTGGCCCGAGCCAAGTGGCTGCGTCCGGAGGGCACCGTGAAGTCGGGGCTCATCGTCGGGATGGGTGAGAGCGAGGACGAGGTGGTGGGAGCACTGGCGGATCTGCGGGCCGTGGGCGTCGACATCGTCACCATCGGCCAGTACCTGCGGCCCACGCCCCGCCACCGCCCGGTTCATCGTTACGTCCACCCCGACGAGTTCGCCCGCTACGCCGCCGCAGGCGAAAGGCTCGGGATGCCGCATGTCGAGTCCGGGCCCCTGGTGCGCTCGTCCTACCATGCCAAGTCGGCTCTCCACTCCGCTGCAGGGTGAACGCCGTCTTCGATCACGCAGGGCGGATCTCGGCGGCACGGGCGCTCCTGGCCGACCACGACCTCGACGTGCTCCTCCTCTCCGGTGGTCCCGATCTTCCCTACCTGATGGGCTACGAGGCGATGCCGCTGGAGCGGCTGACGATGGCGGTGATCCCTCGCGACGGCGCCGCGACCCTGTTCGTCCCCGAGCTCGAGGCGCCGCGGGTCGAGGTGGTACCCGAGCTGTTCGAGCTCCGTCCCTGGACCGAGACCGAAGACCCGGTGGTGTTGGTGGCGGACCGTTGCCGGGCGGCGCGTCGGGTGGCGGTGACCGACCAGACCTGGGCGGTGTTCCTCCTCGGCCTGCAGCGCGAGCTGCCCGGTGTGGAGTTCGTGTCGGCTCGCCCTCTGTCGCGGGCATTGCGGGTGCGTAAGGACCCGGCAGAGGTGGAGTTGTTGCGACGTGCCGCCCACGCGGCCGACCGGGTGGTGACCCGGCTGGAGGCGACCAGGTTCTCGGGTCGTTCCGAACACGAGTTGTCCGACGTGGTTGCGCGGATGACGCTCGACCAGGGGAGCGATGTCGCCACGTTCCGCATCGTGGCGTCGGGGCCGAATGCGGCATCTCCCCACCACGAGCCGGGGCCTCGTGTGATCGGCGAGGGCGACGCCGTCGTCGTCGACTTCGGCGGCAAGGTGGGCGGCTACTGCTCCGACACCACCCGCACCTTCCACGTGGGGGCGCCGCCCGTCGAGTTCGTCGAGGCCTACGAGGCGGTGCGCCGTGCCCAGGAGGCCGGCGTCGCCGCGGTGGCGCCGGGGGTGGCCGCTCAGGACGTCGACGCCGTAGCCAGGAGTGTCATCGCCGGCGCCGGTTACGCAGAGCGGTTCATCCACCGGCTGGGTCACGGCATAGGGCTCGATGTGCACGAGGACCCGTATCTGGTCGACGGGAACCGGGAGCCTCTCGAAGCGGGCATGGCGTTCTCGATCGAGCCGGGCGTCTACCTTCCGGGCCGATTCGGCATCCGCATCGAGGACATCGTCGTGTGCACCGCCACAGGCGTCGACAGCCTCAACCAGTCCCACCACGACCTGCGCATCGTCGAGTGAAGTACCGAGCGCCGACGCCCCGGGGGTGACGGTCCATCCTTGACGGCTCGGTGCGCTTACTACTCTGCCGTGCCGGAGCGCCCAGAGGAGTCGTGTGACCGACCACGTCGAACAGCTCGCCGCGGACACCATCCGCGTGCTCGCCATGGATGCCGTACAGCGTGCCAACTCGGGGCACCCAGGGATGCCGATGGGGATGGCCGACCTGGCGACGGTGCTGTGGGCCCATTTCCTCGTCGTCGACCCCGATCACCCCACATGGCACGACCGCGACCGGTTCGTGGTGTCGAACGGGCACGGTTCCATGCTGTTGTATGCCATGTTGCACCTCGCCGGCTTCGACGTGACGCTCGACGACATACGCAACTTCCGCCGGCTCGGTTCGCCGACGCCGGGACACCCTGAGCGTGACCCGGGACGCGGCATCGAGATGACGACAGGGCCGCTCGGCCAGGGATTCTCGACCGCGGTGGGCATGGCGCTCGCCGAGACTCAATTGCGGCATCGGCTCGGGGACGAGCTCGTCGACCACCACACCTACGTGTTCTGCTCCGATGGAGATTTGATGGAGGGGATCGCGTCCGAGGCGGCATCGCTGGCCGGCCATTGGCGCCTCGGCCGGCTGGTCGCGGTGTACGACGACAATCACATATCGCTGGAGGGGCCGACGTCGTGGACGTTCACCGAGGACGTGGCGGCGCGGTTCGCCGCCTATGGCTGGGCCACGGTGACCATCGACGGCCACGACCACGCAGCCATCTCCCATGCCCTGACCGAGGCAGTCGCCGACGACACGCGCCCCTCGCTGATCTGCGCCAGGACTCACATCGGCTACGGCAGCCCCAACAAGCAGGACAGCGCCGCCGCCCACGGCTCACCGCTGGGCGCCGACGAGGTGGCGCTCGTGCGGGAGCATCTCGGCTGGTCGCTGGGGCCGTTCGAGGTGCCTCACGAGGTGTACGGCTTCTTCCGGAACGCCATGGACCGCGGTCGCCAGGCGCGCAGCGAATGGGAGCGCAGGCGCGACATGCACCTGGGCGGCTCTCCGGATCTGGCAAAGGCATGGGCGGCACATTTCGATCCTGCGCCCGTGACGGTGGCGGCACCTGCGCACGACGCCGGCAAGAGTGTGGCCACACGGGTGCTCTCGGGCGAGATCATCCAATCCCTTGCCGCCACCCGGCCGGACCTCCTCACGGGTGACGGCGATCTGGCGGCGTCGACCAGGTCCCCGATCGATGGAGTCCCTGCGTACGGTGTCGACGACCGGGCGGGGCGCAACGTGCGTTACGGCGTGCGCGAGCACGCCATGGGGGCCATCGTCAACGGGATCACCCTGCACCGCGGTCTGCGCGCCTTCGGGTCGACGTTCCTCATGTTCAGCGACTACGCCCGGCCGGCGGTGCGGCTCAGTGCGCTCATGGATCTGCCGAGCATCTGGGTGTGGACCCACGATTCGATCTTCCTGGGTGAGGATGGGCCGACACATCAGCCGATCGAGCACCTGGCGGCTCTGCGGGCAATCCCGCACCTGTGGGTGTGGCGGCCGGGCACGCCCGGGGAGGTGGCGGCAGCCTGGCAGAGCGCCCTCAACCGCCTCGACGGTCCCTCTGCTCTGATCCTGACCCGTCAGGGAGTGCCGGTGCCCCCCGCCGACGGTGCGCCCGAAGACATGGGTCGGGGCGGATATGTCGTGCGCCAGGGTACGGACGCGGTGCTCGTTGCCACGGGCTCCGAGCGTTGGGTCGCGATCGAGGCCGCGGAGTTGCTGGAGGCTCGGGGACGGTCGATCCGTGTGGTCAGCATGCCGTGTGTAGAGGCCTACGCCGCCCAGGACGACGACTACAAGGCCGCGGTGCTCGGAGACTTGCCGGCAGCGTCCTTGGAGTCGGCCTCCACCTTCGGCTGGGCGGGTGTGATCGGTGCCGGCGGCCTCACCATCGGCATCGACCAGTTCGGCGCCTCGGCCCCTTGGGAGGTGCTCGCAGAGCACTTCGGCTTCACGCCCGAGGCGGTGGCCGCCCGGGTCGACAACTGGTTGGGGTGACAATCCACGGGTGATCGAGGCATGACACGAGGTATGTGGTGGAGCTGAGCCCGGCACTGGTGCTGTCGATGTGGGCGGGCGGCATGGCGGGCGGTGCCGCCATCGTTGCGTGGTGGAGGGCGGTCGGCCCCGGCTTCTCGTGGCTGGCTGGCGCCGTGGTGGGCGCCGCCGGTCTGGCGGCGGCGTTCGCAGGCGACAACGACTTCGCCTATGTGGGGTCGGCTATGGCATTGAGCGCCGGTGTGCTGGCGCGCCGCCCCCGCCTCGCCGCCGCCTTCTTCACGGCTTCGGCGTTGGCAACGATGCTCGGTGCGGTGCTCGACGCCGCCGTGCTTCCCGTGTTCACCGGGGCGGCGCTGCTCGGCGGCATCACCGTCGAGATGATGCTGGGACATTGGTACCTGATCGATCCTCGCCTGCCGCGCTGGACGCTTCAGCGTCTCGACGCCGCCGCCGGTGCCGGCCTGGTTTCCGACTTCCTCCTCATGGTCCTCGGAGGAGCCCTCGACTGGGTGCCGGTCGACGCGGTGCTGGGGTGGGCTTTCGTTGCCCTGTCGCTGATGACCTTCCTGCTGATCATCGCGGTGTGGTACTCGCTGCTCGAGCCGTCGTACACCGGTGTGATGGCCGCCACCGGGCTCAGCTACCTGGCGGTGCTCACAGGGTTCGGCGGTGTGGTGCTGGGGCGCCTGCTGACGTCCGCGTAGCCGGATGGACGGGGCCCGGCCCGGTCTAGGGTTGCGCCGGTACACGACGACGGAGAGTGGTGATGGTGGAGATCGTTGGGGGAGACGGGGCGGCTGCGGACGTCCTCGTGGTGCCGGTCCTCGCCGACGCCACATTCGGCCCCGGCGCCGCCGAGGTCGTCGGCGCACTCGGGCCCTGGGTCGAGGGCTACCTGGCCGATCAGGAGTTCACCGGCAAGGCCAACCAGGTGGCCACCCTTCCCGGGGGCTCCACCGGCTACGGCCGCGTGATGCTGGTCGGTGTCGGCGATGAGGTCGACGCCGAGGTCCTGCGGCGGGCAGCCGCCACCGCAGGCAGAGCTACGGGCCGTCATGCCACGGTTGCCACCACACTCGGCCAACTCGGTGTCGATGGTGCCGCCGAATTCGTCGCCTTCGGCTACCTCTTGGGCCAGTACCGCTTCGAGAAGTACCTCAGTGAGCCCAAGCCCGCCACCACCGAACGCCTGGTGTTGGTCGGTGCCGATGACGACGCGTTGGCTGCTGCCCGCCGCGGCGAGGTTCTGGCGCGGGCGGTTGCGTACGCTCGCGACCTCATCAACGAGCCGGCCGCGGCCAAGCCGCCTGCCGAACTGGCTGCCCGGGCAGGCGAGATCGCCGGACGCCACGGGATGGAGATCCGCGTCTACGACGAGTCCGAGTTCGACGCCGAGGGTTTCGGTGGCCTGAAGGCGGTGAACGCCGGGGCGACCAACCCCGGGAGGATGGTGGTGATCCGGTACCGGCCCGACGGTGCCCGCCGGTCGCTCACGATGGTCGGGAAAGGCATCGTGTTCGACAGCGGCGGGCTATCGATCAAGCCGGCGGCATCGATGGAGACAATGAAGACCGATATGTCGGGTGCGGCCGCGGTCTTCGCCGCGATCGACGCCATCGCCACGCTCGGCATCGTGGTGAACGTGACAGCGATCGCCCCGCTCACCGAGAACGTGATCGGTGGTGCCGCCCAGCGACCCGGCGACGTCATGCGGGCGCGTAACGGCAAGACCATCGAGGTGCTGAACACCGACGCCGAGGGGCGTCTCGTCCTGGCCGATGGCCTGTCGCTCGCCGCCGAGGACCAGCCCGACCTCATCGTCGATATCGCCACGCTCACAGGTTCGTGCCAGATCGCCCTCGGTCCCAAGATCGCAGGCATGTGGTCGGACGACGAGGAGGCGGCCGCCGTGGTGGCATCAGCGGCCGAGCGGGCCGGCGAGAAGTTGTGGAGGATGCCCCTCGAGCGCGAATATCGCAGCCACGTGGAGTCCTCGGTGGCCGACATGAAGAACACCGGCGAGCGCTACGGAGGAGCGATCGCGGCCGCCCTCATCCTCTCGGAGTTTGCGGGCGACGGGCCGTGGGTACATCTCGACATCGCGGGCCCGGCCCGTGCCGCCAAGGCGGAGCACTATCTCGCCGTCGGCGGCTCCGGCTTCGGGGTCTGCACATTGGTCGAGGTAGCCGCCGCATACGCCGAGCAGTGAGTTCGCGAGAACCGGGCGGCCCGCTCGCCGGCAAGCGCCGGATCGGGCCTCAAGAGCCCGGTGGGACGGTCCGATACGGACCAAGTTGAGTTGAGACGACGAACGAGGAGCCCCATGCGCCGGACCCCCCGCCGCGCAGCACGCTTCCCGAGGGCCTGGAGCCTCGCCTGCCTGCCGCTGGTGCTGGCCGCGCTCGCCGTCGGCCTCGTCGTGGCGCCCGCGGCCGCCGCCCCGGAGGACTCCTTCGTCTCGAAGATCAACAGCGAGCGCAGCTCGCGCGGCCTGGCGCCTCTCGAGGTGTATTGGGACCTCGTCGACGACGCCGAGGCCCACTCCAAAGCGATGAAGTCCGAGGACGAACTGTTCCACAACCCCAACCTGGGCAGCGTCACGTCGGGGTGGAGCGCCCTCGCCGAGAACGTCGGGGTCGGCGCCGACGTGGACCGGCTGCACGAGGCCTTCATGGATTCGGACGGCCACCGCAAGAACATCCTCGGTGACTACAACTACGTCGGCGTGGGCGTCGTCACCGAGTCCGACCTCAAGATGTGGGTCACGGTCGTGTTCATGCGCGGCCCCGATGGCCTGGTGAGCCCACCGAGCACGACCACGACCACCACACCGACCACGACCACCACACGCCCGCCGTCCACGTCGACGTCCACAACCCCGCCATCGACGGAAAAGGTCCCGGTGACCACGACGACCGTCCCCGGGTCGCAGGTGACACCGGGCGTCGAGGAGGCTCCGCCGGTCCCGCCCGCCCCACGCCGGGTCATCATCGGCGACCCCTTCGCCGGCTTCCCCGGCATCATCTGAGGACGAGGACCGAGTACTGACACCAAGGCCCGAGACTGACGGAGAAAACCTGTCAGCGGCGTGGCGTCGTGCCGGCGGGGGCACAGGCGAGGTCGTAGTCGACGAGGCGGGGCGGGTGGTCCTCGTCGGAGCACGCCGGGCAGTCGGGATCCCGCTCGAATCGCAACGTGCGGAACGACTGGTCCAGGGCGTCGTAGGTGAGGAGGCGTCCTGACAGGGATTCGCCGAGGCCCAACACCAACTTGAGCGCCTCCATGGCCTGGATCGACCCGATCACACCGGGCAGTACGCCCAGCACCCCGGCTTCTGCACACGACGGTGCCAGCTCGGGTGGTGGCGGCTCGGGGAACAGGCACCGGTAGCACGGCCCCTGGTAGGGGGTGAACAGCGTGGCCTGGCCCTCGAAGCGGAGGATCGACCCGTGGCTGACCGGCACTCGCAGGTGGAGCGAGGCGTCGTTGACGAGGTAACGGGTGGGGAAGTTGTCGGCGCCGTCGATGACCACGTCGTACCCCGCCATGAGGTCGAGGGCGTTGCCTGCAGTGAGGCGCTCGGCGTAGGGCTCCACCTTCACGTCGGGGTTCAGCGCGCTGAGGCGGGCGCGGGCCGACTCCACCTTGAGCCGGCCGACTCCGTCGAGGTCGTGGAGCACCTGGCGGGCCAGATTGGTGGGGTCGACGGTGTCGGGGTCGACGATTCCGATGGTGCCCACCCCGGCCGCCGCCAGGTACAGCGCCGCCGGCGAACCCAGCCCACCGGCACCCACCAGCAGCACCCGGGCGTCGAGCAGCCTGTGCTGGCCCTCCTCTCCCACGCCCTGGAGGATGATGTGGCGGTCGTAGCGCGTGCGCTGCTCGGCGGTGAGCCCCCCCGGCGGGCGCCACGGGAGGCCCTCGCGCTTCCACTGGTCGAACCCGCCGCGCAGCGACACGACGTCGCGGTAACCGAGGTCCCGGAGCATCGAGCCGGCGAGCAGGGAGCGGTGCCCGGCAGCGCAATAGAGCACCACGGGCGTGGACGGGTCGGCCACCAGAGGGCCGATGGAGTACTCCAGGGTGCCGCGGGCGACGAGCAGGGCGCCGGGAATGACCCCCTGCTCCCACTCGTTCGGCTCGCGAACGTCGACGATGACGGGGGCCTCGGCGAGGCGGTCGGCCAACTCGCCCGGCGTGATCTCGGGCACCCTCTCACGGGCCGCCGCCACCATCTCGCGGTAGCTCGTCATGGCTGCAGGCTACCGTCGAGGACGGAGTCGACCAGCGGTGGCAGCAGGCTGCCGGCCCTGCCCTCGAGACGCGCCGTCGCCCAATTGTCGTGGTCGGTGCGGCCCTCGTTGACGATGACGAACGGCTCGCCCCGTTGGGCCACCTCGAGGGGGATGAGTGCTGCCGGGTAGACCGAGAGGGTGGTGCCGACGGCGATCGCGGCGTCGGCAGTCGACGCCCAATGCGAGGCGCGCTCGAAATCGTCCGCGGGCAGGTCCTCGCCGAACATCACCGTGGTCGATTTGAGGATCCCCTCGCATCGTTCGCAGGACGGATCGGCCTCGCCTGCGCGCCAGCGCTCCTCGACCGCTTCGGGGTGGGGACGGTCGCCGCAGCCGTAACAGACGAGTCCGAAGGCGTTGCCGTGCAACTCGGCGACGGCGGCCGCGGGGATGCCGGCACGCTGCTGGAGGCCGTCGATGTTCTGGGTGACCACGCCGGTCACACGTCCCGACTGCCACAGGCGAGCCACGGCCCGGTGGGCGTCGTTGGGGACCGCGTCGCGCAGCAGGGTCGAGCCGAATCGACGCTCCCAGGCCCGGCGCCGGAAGTCGGGGTCGCCCACGTAATGTTGGATGGTGAACTCGGCGGGATCGACGGTCTTCCACAGGCCGTTGGGGCCGCGAAAGTCGGGGATGCCGGACTCGGTGGAGATGCCGGCACCGGTGAACACCAGGATTCGTTCCCGGCCGGCGAGTTGCCGCGCGGCGGCCGACACTTCATCCATCGGGCCAACGGTAGCCCGCAGCGGCTCACTCGACGGCGGCGTGCTCCGCTCGCAGCATGGGGTGGAGGCGGCGCACCTGCGTGGGGAGCAGGCGCGGAATCGACGTCCGTACCAGCAGTCGATCGCCGTCGGAGCCGACGAGGCGGTAGCGAGCCAGGGTGTCGAGGTGTACCGGACGAGGCAGGGAGCGGTCGCGTGATGCGGCGGTGGCGAGCCGAAGCAGGTCGGCGACCGCTCCCGGACCGATGAGGGCGCTCCAGAAGCGGCGCACGTAGGGATGGTCGATCGGGTAGCCATCTCCGGAGTCCTCCCACACCGTCGGGTGCACCAGGCGGCGTGCCACCGCCGTGCGTCGCAGGTGTGCGGCAGCGCCCGGGCTTGGCGCGGCATCCATCTCGATGGGAGGACGGACATCTCGACGGAGGTGCCCGGGCGCTGCCGACATCGCGGAATCTGTCACGCCCGTGTGATATCAGTGACGGCGACTGCGATCAAGAGGTGCGAGATGAGAACGTGAAAAGTTATCTACGATGGACGATGTTGTTGAAAGGCATATCACGAGCCGGACAGGTGGTCCGGCAATGGGGGCATCGCGCCGGGTGCGGCCACGGCGCCAACACCACGGCCATCATCGTGGCGCCCAGCATTCCCGGCGGGTGTCAGGATGTCGCGCGGGGGCGGTCGTCGTGGACGTGAGCCTGGTGCTGGACGGCTTCGCCGGTCTGCACATTCCACAGCGCCCGGTAGGTCCCGCCGAGCGCCAGCAGTTCCTCGTGGGTGCCTGTTTCGGTCACCCTCCCTGTGTCGATCACGTAGATGCAGTCGGCGTGGCGGATCGTGGACAACCTGTGGGCGATCACCAGGGTGGTTCGGTCACGCGATATGCGCTCGAGCGAACGCTGGATGGCTGCCTCGGTCTCGTTGTCGACCGCCGAGGTCGCCTCGTCGAGGATGAGGATCGGCGGGTCGGTGAGCACCGCCCGGGCGATCGAGATCCGCTGGCGTTGCCCACCGGACAACTTCTGGCCCCGCTCGCCGACGACCGTGTCGTAGCCGTACGGCAACATCATGACGAACTCGTGGGCCTCCGCCACCTCGGCGGCCGCCACGATCTCATCCATCGGCGCGTCCGGTCTGCCGTAGGCGATGTTGTCGCGTACCGAGCCGTGGAAGAGGAAAACGTCCTGGCCCACCAACCCGCTGGCGCGCCGCAGGTCGGCCAGGCGAAGCCTGCGCACGTCGATCCCGTCGACCTTCAGCGTGCCCGATGTCACGTCGTAGAAGCGCAGCAACAACTTCACCATCGTCGTCTTGCCGGAGCCGGTGGCGCCGACGAATGCGACCGTGGTCGCCGGTTGGATGTCGATGCTCACGTCGTGGAGCACGGCCGACCCTGACTGGTACGAGAAGTCGACGTGATCGAAGGTGACCTGTCCCTTGACCGTGCCCGGAGCCAAGGACAACTCGCCGTCGACGATGCCGGCGGGGGTATCGAGCACGTCGAGAACCCGGTTGGCCGAGGCCATCGCCCGTTGGTAGAGGTCCATCGTCTCGCCGAGTCGTGTGAGCGGCCACAGCAGGCGCTGGGTCAGGAACACCATGGTTGCGTACGCGCCTGATGCGAGCCGGTCCTCGAGCACGAGGAAGCCGCCCAACAGCAGAGTGGCCATGAACCCGACCAGGATGACGATCCGGATCAGGGGAGAGAATGCAGAGCTGAGCCGGATCGCCGAGCGGTTGGCGACCCGGTAGCGGTCGCTCTCCACGGCGAGCCGCGCTGCCTCCGCATCCTCTGCGGTGAAAGCCTTGATGGTGGCAATCCCGCCGAGGTTGTTGGCGAGTTGGCTGTTGACGGCGCCGGCCTGGGAGCGCACCTCTGCGTAATGAGGCTCGAGCATCCTCTGGAAGCGGATGGATCCCCAGAGGATGAGAGGGATGGGCAGGAACGCCAACCAGGCGATCGTCGGCGCCAGGGTGAAGAACATCAGGCCGATGAGCAGGACCGTCGTGAGCATCTGGATCAGGTCATTGGCGCCGTGGTCGAGGAACCGCTCCAGTTGGTTGACGTCATCGTTGACGACCGCCATGAGGTTGCCGGTGGCGCGGTCTTCGAAGTACGCCAACTCCAAGCGCTGCAAGTGGTCGTAGGCGTCGATGCGGATCTCGTGTTGCACCGTCTGGGCCAGGTTGCGCCACTCGATGCCTTGGAGATACTCGAACATCGACTCCAGGGCGAAGATGACGAGTGTCGCCACCGCGATGACCACCAGTTGGCTGCGGGGTGACGTCACACCGAAGATGCGGGCGACGAGCGACTCGTCACCCACGGTGACGACGTCGATCGCCAGGCCGATGAGCAGCGGCGGCGCGATGTCGAAGGCCTTGTTGAGGAACGACCACGACGCGGCGCGCACGATCTGGGCGCGGTGGCCTGCGGCATAACGCCACAGTCGCAGCAGCGGCGGGGTCGGCGCCATGGCGTGGAGGCTACCGCCGCGGGGGCGTGGGCGATTCCGCCCCGGGATCGTCCCTTTCCTCCCGGCGCGCCACCGGTTTACCCTGGCGCCCTATGGACCCGACACCGCGCCGGTTTCCCGTGTTCGCGCTGGGCAGTGTGCTGTTCCCACACGCCGTGCTGCCGCTGCAGGTGTTCGAGGAGCGCTACCTCAGAATGATGGACGACGTGATGGCCGGCGACGGAAGCTTCGGGGTGGTCCTGATCGAACGTGGTTCCGAGGTGGGCGGCGGCGACCATCGTTTCGACGTGGGCACGGTCGCCCAGGTGGTGCGGGTGGGCCGGCTCGACGAGTCCCGGCTGGCCGTGGTGGCGATGGGCCGAGCGCGGGTCCGCATCATCCGGTGGCTCCCGGACGAACCCTATCCGCAGGCCGAAGGGGTCGAACTCCCCGAGATCGCACCGTACGGCGACCACGCCGCCCTTCTGGAGGCGGCCCGGCACAGGTACCGGCGCACGATGGCGCTGGCATCCGAGATGGGGGTCGACGTTGGGGTGGCGGACCCCGACCTACCCGAGGACCCCACGGAGGCGGGATGGCACCTGGTGGACTCCGCCCCGGTCGAACAACTCGACCGCCAGCGCCTCCTGGAGGAGTCGGACCCCGTGGTGCGGCTCCACATGCTGCTTCGGCTCCTGGACGACCGGGCGACGCTGCTCGAGGCCCGCCTCGGCGGCGTGTGAGTGGTGTGGCGACCCTCCGGCCTGCACACGATTGCAAGCCCGAGCAGCAGGTGGCAGAATCGCCGCCGACAGTCAGGAGCCCCCGATGAAGCTGGGTGTGGCCATTCCGCAGCGCATGTGGCCCTCGCAAGAGGAGCGCTCGTTCGCCGAAGCCGTCGACTTCGCCGTTCGCGCCGAGGCACTGGGCTTTGACACCGTCTGGGCGAGTGATCACTACTTCCTCGGTTTCGGTGGCCCCCGCCTCAGCGTCGGGCCCGAGCCGATGACGCTGCTGTCGTTCATCGCGGGGCGCACGGCGAGGATCGGTCTCGGCACCATGGTGCTGTGCGCCCCGTTGCGCCCACCGGGTGCATTGGTACGAGAGGCCACGGCGCTGGCCGACCTGTCAGGGGGGCGATTCACGCTCGGACTTGGTGCCGGATGGCACCAGCCCGAATTCGAGGCCTTCGCCATTCCCACCGACCGCCTGTACTCCCGGTTCGAGGAGTACGTGGAGGTGGTTGGTGCCCTGCTCACCGGCGAGCCCGTCGACCACGAAGGGACGTATTTTGCGCTGCGCGCCGGTCAGGTGCTCGGCGGTGCTCGGCCCAGGCTGCTGGTCGCGGCCGCCGGCCCGCGGATGATCGCCCTCGCAGCCCGCACAGCCGATGCCTGGAGCCTTCCCGGCTCCTACGAGCACTTGGGGGCCAGGCTGGCGCAGCTCCGACACGCCGAGGCGGCCGCCGGACGGCCGGCGGGAACCGTCACGTCGGGTTGTGGGGCTGCGGCGCTGCTTGTGTCGGCCGAGGAGGGCAACGAGTTGCTGGCCGCCAACCCGCCGCCGACCCCGGTGGCCGTCGGCTCGGAGCAGCTGCGTTCACTCGTCGACGGCCTCGCAGCCGAGGGGTGCGACGAGGTCGTCCTTCACTTCTCCGGTGCGGTGTGGACCGGCTATCGAGACGATCAGCTCGATCTGGCCGCGGCCGCGCTCGACATGGGTGCCTGACGGCGGACGGTGTCGATGCGCCCCGCTCCCCACGGGGCGAGCGCCGCACCCACGCCGAAGAGATATCGACGTCGATGCACGAGGACGGCAGGCCTGATCAAGCCTGGCTCGTTCGTCTCCGAGGTGCTGGCGAGACCGGCGAACGCGGTGCTGCCGAACATGCCCGGGGCCGCTCCGGCGTTCTCATGTGTGATGGGGAACTGGACCTTCACGTTCCGATCTGGATTGGCCTTGGCCATCTCGGCGCATGTGTCACGGTGTCGAGGGTGGACCTCTATCGACGTCGACCTCGTGCAAACCTTTGCCGCCCGTCCAGGTTCGTGGGCTGACCCGGCGCCTCGTCGACGCGGGATCACCGCGGGTCGCCGAAGCGCTCAACCACGGCGGCGCAGGCATCGAGTTGGGCCACCACCACGGCATCGGTCCCCGGCGTGAGGGTGAAGAGGACCCGACGGACGCCCAACTCGGCGAGGTGGGCGAGGGCTCCCGGGTCCCGCGGCCCGCTCGTGACGGCGAGCTCGATCGTGTCAGGGTCGCGAGCTGCGTCCGCTGCAGCGCGCCGGAGCGCCGAGATTCCGCCTTCGAGGTCGTATCGACCGTAGTTTGGCATCCATCCGTCGCAGAACTCGATGATGTGCGCGAAGGTCTTGGGACCTGGACCGGCACCCATCACAATGGCGGGATGTGGCTGGGAGACGGGTTTGGGCCATGCCCAGCTCGGCGAGAGGTCGACGTGGTCACCGTGGAAGCTCGCCTCATCTCTCGTCCACAGCTCCTTCATGACGAGGACCTTCTCGCGTAGGATCGCTCGCCGCTCGCCGTACCGGACGCCGTGGTGGAGCATTTCCTCCCTGTTCCATCCGTAGCCGATGCCGAGGGTCAATCGCCCGCCCGAGATCGTGTCGAGGGATGCCACCTGTTTTGCCAGCCAGATCGGATCCCGCTGCGCGACCAGGGTGACCCCGGTGCCGAGGCGCAGCGTCGTGGTGGTGGCGGCAATGGCGGCGAGAGCGACGAACGGCTCGTGGCTACGCCAGTAGTAGTCCGGAAGGGGCGGTCCTCCCGGTCTCCCTCCGAATGACGACTGGCGGCTGGTGGGGATGTGGCTGTGCTCGGGAAACCACACCGATTCGAACCCCCGCTGCTCGACGGCCGCACCGAACTCGACCGGCTGCATCGTCCGATCGGCGGGGAACATCATGATGCCGAACCTCATTGCACGCGCCTCCGGGGATCTGAGTGCCACCGCGCCCGGTGCGGGTGTCTCCATGCTGCGGTTTGGCGGCGGAGCCTCGAGGAGCGAGTATCGCCGCCGTGGACAGCACCGCCGACCGCCGACCGCCGGCTTGGGACCCCGCCGCCGTTTCGATCGGAGGCAAAGCAGTCTCGCGAATCGGGATGGGCTGCAACAGCATGGGCACCCGCCTCGGTCGGGCAGCGAGCATCGATCTGCTGCGGAGGGCCGTCGACTCGGGTGTGACGTTCTTCGACACCGCCGACGTCTACGGGATGGGCGTGTCCGAGGAGGTGCTCGGCGTCGCCCTGGCCCCCTATCGCCGGCAGGTGGTCATCGCCACCAAGTTCGGGGCCGAGATGACGGGAGAGCCGTCGGGACGCGGCGGCTCTCCGGCCTGGGTGCGCACGGCCGCAGAGGCCAGCCTGCGCCGCCTCGGGACCGACCATATCGACCTCTACTACCTGCACCGCCCAGATCCCGATGTCCCCGTCACCGAGACGCTCGGCGCTGTCGGAGGATTGATCGATGCCGGCAAGGTCGTCGCCGCCGGCGTATCGGCGGCAGACCCGGACCTCATCCGTGCCGCCGATCGCGGCGCGACAGGCGGGCTGCGCTTCGATGTGGTGCAGAACGAGTACAGCCTGCTGGAGCGGGGCGCCGAGCGCGGGGCGCTTCCGGTTTGCCGCGAGCTGGGCATCGGCTTCGTCCCCTACTTCCCGCTCGCCAGCGGTGTGCTCGCGGGCCGATACACCTCTCCCGAGGCACTGCCGGCGACCGCGCGCCTCGCCGACCATCGAGGCCTGCGGGAGCGATACCTCAACGACGCTACCGCTCCCGTGATCGCGGGGATCGGTGCGGTGGCTCGGCGTGCCGGGCACGCGGTGTCCAGTGTGGCTATCGCCTGGCTCCTGTCGCGGTCCGGGGTGACCTCGGTGATCGCCGGGGCGACTTCCGAGGACCAGCTCCGATCGAACGTCGCCGCCGGGAGCGTGGAGCTCGCGGTCGAAGACCTCGCCGAGCTCGACCGGCTCACGCGTGATCGAAGCTGAGTGGCGTCCCGAGGCAGATGTTTGACGGCCCACCATTGGTCCACGTAGAGTGCAAACGCTAGCACCGCAGCCGCAACGGTTTGCGGTGCGTTGCAGGAGCTGATTCACGGGCCATACGATAGGGCTCACACACCCGGGAGGAGGGGTGCATGTCGAGGAAGGCGACCTTTGCCGTCCTGATCGCGCTTCTGACAATGGTGTCGGCATGCGGCGACAGTGATGGGACAGACACGACAACCACCGCGGCGCCGGCGCCGACGACTGCGTCACCGGGCGATACGACGACCACCGCGGCTCCGAGCGAACCGACCACGACGACCGAGGCTCCGATGGAGATCCTCGATCTCAAGATCGCCCTATTCCCGTCCCTCGACTACGCCGCCTTCTATGTCGGCCTCAACGAGGGGATCTTCGAGGCGCACGGACTCAACGTCGAGGTCGAGCACGTGTTCACCGGCACCGGCTTGTTCTCGGCGATCACGTCCGGAGCCGCGGATCTCGCCACGAACTCACTCACCTCTGGTGCCGTCGCCATCACCAACGGCATCCCGCTGAAGCTCGTCAGCCTCGCCTCGAACCAACCGACCGAGGGCAACACCGAGCTGCTGGTGCAGGCGGACAGCCCCATCCAGAGCTGGGCCGACCTCGCCGGTGCCGACGTGATGACCATCAACCTGCAGGGCCTGTTCCACCTCGGCACGCTCATCGCGGTCGAGTCCGAGGGCGGTGACCCACTGTCGGTGAACTCGCTCCCGAACAGCCCGACGGACGCCCCGCCGGCGCTCGAGGCCGGACGCGTCGACGCCATCGTGATCCAGGATCCCTTCCTGGCGCTCACGAAGGCGGAATACGACTTCCGGGTGATCGGCAACCCTTTCAGCACCTTCGAGTACCAGCTTCCCGTCGGCAACTTCTGGACCTCCATCGAGACGGCGGAGGCCAAACCGGAACTGCTGCGCCGGTTCAAGGATGCGCTGGCGGAGTCGACCGAGTTCGCCCTCGCCAACCCCGACCTCCTGCAGGAGGTCATCCCGACGTACACGGACCTCACCGCCGATCAGTTGGGTGACATCACTCTGCCGGACTACGCCACCGAGCTGAGCGAGGAGGCGCTGCTGGCCATGCTGCAGAAGATGCTCGGCTACGGGTGGATGACGTACATCCCGAGCTACGGCCAGATCGTGGCCGATCTGTGATCCGGCGAGCATGATGGGTGCCGTGAAGCCGGGAGGTGCCTCGTGACCGACAAGCTGAGGGTGCTGAACCCGATCGGGTACGCGCCGACCATCACGGCGCGGGGTCTGGCGCCGTCGCTGGACGCGCTCGACGGTAAGACGATCTTCCTCGTCGACATCGGTTGGGAGAACTGCGATGTTTTCGCCGACCAGCTCCAGCGATGGTTTGCCGCCCGCCACCCCGAGGTGCGAACCAGGGTCGCCAAATGGAAGGACCAGCACCAGCCCGACCCCGAGCTGTCCGATCAGATCCGCACGGAAGGGGACGCCGCCATTCTGGGCGTGGGCCTCTGAAGCATGTGTGCGCCGGAGGTCTCCGGCCATGCGATCCGATTGGAGGCGGAATACGGGGTCCCAACCGTCGGCGTTCACGCCGACGTGTTCTCCAGGTTGGTGGACTCGGTGGTGCGGGTGAACGGCATGCCGAACGCCCGCCGCGCCTACGTGCCGACGCCGGTGCTGAACAAGACTCCCGACGAGTTGCGGGAGTACGTCGAGGGGGCCGATCCGACGACCGGTCGTCCGTTCATGGACGTGGTGCTCGATTCCTTGACGCGCCCGCTTGCTGACGACGATCTGCGAGGCGTCGGGTTCGACCGCTCGACGCCTCGCTTCGTGGAGCCCGACAGCGAGGAGAACCTGCAGCTTGCCTTCCGTCGGCAGCGGTGGACAGACTTCCTGCCCATCGTCCTGCCAACCGAGGAGCGGGTCGAGGCCATGCTCGCCGCCACCAGCCGCCGTCCCGACGAGGTGGTCGGCCGGATGCGGCCAACCGGCTACCGGGAGCTGTGGGAGTACACCGTGGAGAAGGTTGCGGTGAACGCGGTGATGGCCGGCGCCGACCCGGCGTATTTCCCCGTGATCCTGGCGCTGGCGTCCACCGGGATCACGGCTCGGCAGAGCAGCACCTCGTCCATGGCCAACCTGGTTGTGGTGAACGGCCCGATCCGCAACGAGATCATGATGAACAGCGGCCTTGGGGCCCTCGGCCCCTACAACCACGCCAACGCCACGATCGGGCGGGCGTACGGCCTGCTGTCGCAGAACGTTCAGGGCGGATCGGTGCCCGGCGAGAGCTACATGGGAGCTCAGGGGAACAACTTCGGGTACAACTCGGTGACGTTCGCCGAGAACGAGGAGGCGAGCCCGTGGGATCCGTACCACGTGCAGCAGGGGTTCGACCGCGACGAGTCGACGGTGACGACGCTCTACGTGTGGGGCAACAACTGGACGGAGGGTTTGCGCAGCACTTGGCAGGAGAAGATGAAGGCGATGCTGGGAGGCCAGGATCCTTACCTGGGCTGCATCCTGGTGCTTGATCCGATCGTCGCCCGCGAGTTCCACCAGCTCGGGTTCACCACCAAGGAGAAGCTGATCGAGTGGGTCCACCACAACGTGAGGATCCCGGCGAGCCGCTACTGGGAGACCTTCTCGATGCGGAATCTGATGAAGGAGGTGGCGGCTCAAGGGGTGGAGCCCTACGCAGGCTATCTCCGCGCCGGCCCCGACGATCTCATCCCGTCCTTCGAGCTGGACCGCATAAACGTGTTCGTGGTCGGCGGCTCGAGCAACGGTCAGTGGAGCTCGTTCAACGGGCGACCGCTCGACCCGCGGTTCCGCAACAACCCCACGGACCCGGTGACGGTGTCCATCGAGCCATGGCGCTGAACCGGAGCCAAGGCGGCGGCACGGCGCCCGCCCAAGACGCCACCCGCCCGAGGCCCGGCGACACCGAGTAGGAAGCGAGGCAACGTTGGCGGAACGCGATATCGTCGTCATCGGAGGCGGAATGGCCGGCAGCACGGCCGCAGTCTTCGCCGCCAGGCTCGGTCGCGACACCCTCGTCCTCAACTCAGGCCTGCCAGGAGGCCAGCTCCTCAACGTGGGGAGGATCGAGGACTTTCCGGGTTTTACGGACGGCATCGCAGGCTTCGACCTGTGCCCCTCGGTGCAGGATCAGGCGCTGGCAGCCGGGGCGGCCTTCGAGATGGTGGAGGCACAGTCGCTCGAGCAACGGGACGGCGCGTGGGTCGTGGTCACGTCCGGCGGCGAGGTCATGACGAACGCGGTGATCGTGGCCACCGGTTCCCGGCCGAGGTTGCTGGGGATCGCAGGCGAAGCCGAGTTGGTCGGGCGCGGCATCTCCCATTGTGCGAGCTGCGACGGTCCTCTGTACCGGGGCCAGGTGGTCGGCGTCGTGGGCGGCGGCGACTCGGCACTCCAGGAGGCACTGGAGCTCGCCGAGCACGTCGACCGGGTCATCGTCTTCCACCGCGGGGCGGCGCTTGCCGGCCAGCACACCTACCAGGCCCGCGTCGCCGAGGCGCCCAAGATCGAGGTTCGCTACCACACCGTCGTCGAGGAGGTTCGAGGTGCGGGCACGTTGTCGTCCGTCGTGACTCGTGATGTCGAGCACGCATCCACCGACGAGGTCGAACTGGGAGGCCTCTTCCTCTACGTGGGCAGCGAGCCAAACTCGATGCTGATGCCCCCGGGCATGGCTCTCGACCACCATGCCAGGGTGATCACCGACACCAGGATGCGCACGGGTCTGGCGGGACTGTTCGCCGCCGGCGACATCCGGGCCGACTCCGCGGCCCAGGCTGTGTCGGCGGCCGGCGACGGTGCCACCGCGGCCGTCACCGCCCACCGCTTCCTGGCCGGAGAGGCATGGCCGGCCCCCGAGCGGGCCACTACCACACCGTGAAGGACGCCGCGTGGCCGAACGGATGGGGACGGAGCTGACCACGACCAACGAAATCGCGGCCGGATCTGCGGCGCAGGTGGAGGCGCGCCGCCCCGGGGAGGTGAAACCCGCCGTCAAGCGGGCCGGTCGAGGCTGGGCGGTGCCCGTGGTGGGCACGATCGTCATCCTCCTCGTCACGGAGGCTGCTATCCGGTCCGGCCTCATCGACACCCGGTTCCTACCGGCGCCTTCGACGATCTTCCGGGCGTTGATCGACGAATCGCGCACCGCGGTCTTCTGGGCATCGGTGCGCGACACGCTCAAGGGCTGGGCCTACGGTCTCGGGCTCGCCGTCCTGCTCGCCGTTCCGATCGGAATCATGGTCGGTTCGAGCGCGTGGCTGTACCGCGCCACGAGGTTCGTCGTCGACTTCATCCGCCCGATCCCGTCGATCGCGATCCTCCCGGTCTTCATGCTCGTCTTCGGCATCGGGCCCTCGTTGAAGGTCTATATCGCCACTCTCGCCGCCTTCTCGCCGCTGTTCTTCCAGACGATGTACGGCGTGCAAGACGTCGACCCGGTCGCACGCGACACCGCTCGGGCGTACCGGCTCAATGGACTGATGCGGTTCGTGTTCGTGTCGTTGCCGGGATCGACGCCCTACATCGCCACCGGCTTGCGGCTCTCGGCGTCGATTGCGCTGTTGCTCGTGGTCGGCACCGAGATGGTCGTCGGGTTGCAGGGCCTCGGCAATCTGATCATCCGCGCCCAGTACGCCCTCGACCTTCCCCGCATGTACGCGCTCATCGTGACCAGCGGCCTCCTCGGGATCGCGATCGCCTGGCTGTTCACCCGGATGGAGCGGCGCACGCTGCGTTGGCATGCATCCCAGGTCAAGGAGACGGCGATATGAGCCGCCGCGCCGCCTTGCTCGCCGTTGAGATCCTGGCGCCAGTCGGCCTTCTCACGGCCTGGTGGTTCCTCAGCCTCGACACCACTTCGCCGTTCTTCCCTCCGCTCAGGACCATGCTCCGGACGTTCTGGGAGACCTGGACGTGGGACCGCATCCAGCAGGACGTCTTTCCCAGCGTCGTCAACTTCTCGCTGGGATACGTGATCGCGGCCGTCGTGGGTATCGCTATCGGCGTCTTCTTCGGATTGAACCGCATCGCGAGGCGAGCTACCGAGCCAACGGTCGACTTCCTGCGCTCGATCCCGGCTCCGGCGATCATCTCGGTGTTCATCATCGTGCTCGGCTTCGAGGACACGATGAAGATCACCGCCATCGCCTTCGCTTCCACGTTCCCCATCCTGCTCAACACCATCGACGGGGTGAGGGGTGTCGACCAGCAGCAGCTCGAGATGGCGCGGGCTTACAAGCTGCGAAGGCAGGATGAGATCTTCAAGATCATCCTGCCGGCCGCCAGCCCGCAGATCTTCGCCGGACTGCGCATCAGTCTGGCGGTCGCGCTGGCAGTGATGGCGTTCTCGGAGATGTTCGCCGGCACCGACGGGCTGGGGTTCTTCATCATCTTCTCCCAGGCGACCTACCGGGTGAACGAGATGTACGCCGGGATCTTCATGCTCGGCATCCTGGGATACACCGTGAACCTCATCTTCCTCGCCACGGAACGACGGATCCTGAGGTGGCATCGTGGCTGGCGGGCGAGCGAGCTCGGCGCACAAGGAGGTGGCTGATGCCGGTGGAGCTCGAAGTACGGGGCCTGCGCAAGCTGTATGGGACCGGACCCAACGCAGTGGTGGCCATCGACGAGATGTCGTTCGAGGTCGAGGCCGGCGAGTTCCTGTGCATCGTGGGCCCTTCGGGGTGCGGCAAGACCACGTTGCTGAAGTGCCTGTCCGGCCTGATGCCTCCCACGTCGGGCATGGCGTTCTTCGGCGGTGAGCGCATCGACGGCCCTCCGGAGGCGTTGTCCCTGGTGTTCCAGGACTACAGCAGGTCTCTTCTCCCGTGGATGACGGTGTGGAGGAATGTGACGCTCCCACTGCTCGCCAACGGGATCGGCAAGTCGCAACGCGCCGCCCGAGCGTCCCAGGCGCTGGAGGCAGTGGGACTCACCGACTTCAGGGACCACCATCCGTGGCAGCTTTCCGGCGGTATGCAGCAGCGGGTCGCCATTGCCCGCGCCCTGGCCTATCAGCCCAGGATCCTCCTCATGGACGAGCCTTTCGCCTCGGTCGACGCCCAGACGAGGGGCGACCTGGAGGACCTCGTGCTCAGCGTGCACGCCACGTTCGGCATAACCGTCGTCTTCGTGACGCATGACATCGACGAGTCGGTGTACCTCGCCGACCGCATCGTCGTGCTCGATCGGCGGCCGACGCGGGTCAAAGAGATCGTGTCGGTGACGCTGCCCAGACCCAGGGATCAGGCCGAGACCCGCGAGCTCGCCGACTTCGCCCATCTCCGGGGCCATGTCTTCCGACTCATCAAGGGCGCTCAGGTCGACGAGCGGCCGCCTCTCATCGGTTAGCCGGGGCGGTTCAGCCCGCAGCGGCCGGTTCGATTGACTGCCGTCCCTTCGGCAGCCTACGATGCAAACGCTAGCAACAAACCGCAACGGTTTGCGGTCCGTTGCAGTCAGCGTTCAGATGAGGACAGTCGTCCGGGCGTTCGGGACGACGGAGCGCACCTGGGAGGAGAGGTCATGTCGAGAAGAGGCATCGTCGGCGTCCTACTGGCATCGTTCATAGCGGTGTCGGCATGCGGCGGTGACGACAGCGGAGACACCACGACGACGGCGGCGCCGACGACGACGACCGCCGCCCCGACCACCACCGCCCCAGCGCCGGACGACACCACGGCACCGGGCGACACAACGACCACCACCGCCGCGGTGGAGATGATCGACATCACGGTCGCGCTCATCCCCATCCTCGACTTCACTCCCATATACGTGGCACTCGACGAGGGCATCTTCGAGAGGCATGGCCTCAATGTGACCCTGCAGGAGATCTTCTCGTCGCCGGGGCTGGTCTCGGCAGTCACGAGCGGCAGCGCCGACATAGCGACCACGTCTGCCACCCAGGCAGTGACTGGTATCTCGAACGGCCTTCCGATCAAGATCGTCTCGGGCGGGTCGATCAGCCCGACCGCGGGCAATACCGAGATCCTCGTACAAGCCGACAGCGACATCCAGACCTTCGCCGACCTGGCAGGCAGGACCGTGAACGCCGTGGCGCTCCAAGGGCTCTTCCACCTCGGCACGTTGAGTGCCGTCGAAAACGACGGCGGCGACTGGATGACGGTCGAGGCGATTCCCGGCCAGCAGCCGGACCTCGGTGCGCTCCTCCAGGCGGGACGGGTGGACGCCATCGTGATCCAGGAGCCCTTCCTCAGCCAGTTCGTGGCGGAGTTCGGATTCCGGTCGCTCGGCAACCCCTATGCGACGCTCGGATACGACATCCCTGCCGGGGTCTGGATCTCGTCGATCGAGCAGACGGAGAACGAGCCCGAGGTCATGCGGCGCTTCCGTGCCGCGATGGCCGAGGCGAGCGACTTCGCCCAGAACAACGAGGGCGTGGTCAGGGCAAAGATCCCCGAGATCACGACGTTGACAGCCGAGCAGGTGGAGAACCTGGCCTTGCCGACGTTCGCCGGTGACATCCCCGAGGCGTCGATGACGTCGATGGGTAACAGCATGCTCACATTTGGTTGGCTGAAGTACCTGCCCAGCCTCAACCAGATGCTGTGGCAGGATCCAGAGGGGTGAGGTGACGTGGGGAGTTGCTGCATGGGGTTGGGCACACGAGGAGGTGGCTGATGGCGTCGAGGCTGACCGTGATGAACCCGATGGGATACCCGCCGAAGGTGACGGCCCGCGGGCTGGCTCCGTCGCTCGCCACGCTCGACGGCAAGACCGTTTTCCTCGTCGACGTCGGGTTCGAGAACTCCGACAACTTCATGCAGCAGCTCCAAGCCTGGTTCGCTCAGCATCAGCCTCGGGTCACCACACGGCTGGCGAAATGGAAGAACCAGCACCTGCCGGATCCGGAGCTGTCCGACCAGATCCGCACCGAGGGTGACGCCGCCATCCTCGGTGTCGGCCTCTGAAGCACATGTGCGCCGGAGGTCTCCGGCCACACGATGTCTCTGGAAACCGACTACGGGGTCCCGTCGGTTGGAGTGCACGCCGATGTGTTCTCCCGATTGGTCGATTCGGTGGTGCGTGTGAACGGCATGCCGCGTGCCCGCCGGGCCTTCGTGCCCACTCCGGTACTCGGCGTTTCCACCGACACCCTTCGTGCCTACGTTGGTGGCGAGGATCCTACGAGCGGTCGCCCGTTCGCGGAGGTCCTCGTCGAGGCGCTCACCCGCCCGCTCGCCGACGAGGACCTGCGGGGCGTGAGCTTCGATCGGTCCACGCCGCGCTTCGTGGAGCCCGACACCGAGGAGAACCTGCAACTCCTCTTCCGCCAGCAGGGCTGGACGGACTTCCTGCCCATCGTCCTGCCGACTGAGGAGAGGGTCGCGGCCATGCTGGCCGCAACGAGCCGCGGCCGCGATGAGATCGTCGGCACCATGCGGCCCACGGCCTACCGGGAGTTGTGGGAGTACACCGTGGAAAAGGTGGCGGTGAACGCGGTGATGGCCGGCGCCGACCCGGCGTATTTCCCGGTGATCCTGGCGCTGGCGTCCACCGGGATCACAGCACGCAACAGCACGACGTCGTCGGCTGCGGCGATGGTGGTGGTGAACGGCCCGATCCGCAACGAGATCATGATGAACAGCGGCCTTGGGGCCCTCGGCCCATACAACCACGCCAACGCCACGATCGGGCGGGCCTACAGCCTGCTGTCGCAGAACCTGCAGGGCGGATCGGTGCCCGGCGAGACCTACATGGGGTCGCAGGGCAACAACCTCAACTACAACTCGGTGACGTTCGCCGAGAACGAGGAGGCGAGCCCGTGGGATCCGTACCACGTGCAGCAGGGGTTCGACCGCGACGAGTCGACGGTGACGACGTTCTACGTGTGGGGCAACAACTGGACGGAGGGTTTGC
>Ga0214471_10000525_pt1 | contig 32658 bp, 40 predicted proteins | sample RVTome_5_FD_207665 | JGI IMG/M metagenome (GOLD analysis project Ga0214471, IMG submission 207665) | Soil microbial communities from uranium-contaminated site in the Upper Colorado River Basin, Wyoming, United States - RVT142D155 | ecosystem: Environmental > Terrestrial > Soil > Contaminated >... | reverse complement strand
TTTAGGAGCGCATCAATTGTTGACTGGCCTGTACCATACCGATTATCAAACATCATTTTTGTTCTTGCGTTGTTAACTGCAATTATTGGATAGCGCAGTTTTTTCTTTTGTTGCATTGCCAGATACCGACTAACCCCAGTTGTGGTTTCCTCTGTTGCGCCAAAAATCTTCAGATTCTTGAATTTTTTATCAAAATGGGCCTTTATGTTAAGGTCACCGCCATCATCGGTTAGGATTTGTGGTTTTTGTGACAATACTTGATTTTGACACCACTCGTATTCGGATTTTGATTGGCCAGACCAAGCATACACATTGATCCCACGCGTGTCTAAAAACGCAGCAACGTCGTCTTGTGTAGTAAGTGGATTTCCCCCGCAAGCTACAACCTCTGCACCTAATTGTTTTGCACCTACTAGCAAAACTGCCGTCTCCTTTGTTATTTGAAGACAAAAGCCAAGTCTGATTCCTCTTAGAGGTCTTGATTTTTCTAGTTTCTTAATAGAGTTTGTTAGAATTTGCATGTGATTTTTTGCCCACTCGTATTCAAATTGTCCTCTATCTGCCAAACTTGGATCTTTGATTTTGCTCAATACTACAAAATTGGACAAGCTGTAAAATAATGATTTGTTAGCTGGACAAAGAGGTAAAAATAGAGCAATAGTTCTGCTAATCCAAGGGCTGGTGGTTTAGTGGTATAACGCTGCATTCGCAATGCAGAAGTCAGGGGTTCAATTCCCCTCCAGTCCACTATTAAATTTGTGATTACAATTCTTTATTTGTCCCAATTAATTCCCAAGAATTTCCATCATCTAGGCTTCTGTAAACTTCTTGGAATCCATCAGGCGAATATCCGGCAACATATAGAATCTTGTTTTGAACATCAGTTGTGATGCTCATTATAGTTAGATTCGTAGTACTGACTTTATTCCAACTCTGTCCAGAATCAGTAGATCTTGAAAGGCCAAATTGATCAGTTGAAGCATAAAGAGTTCCGTTTTCATCAAAGATCAAGGCAAACACCAAGAGCCCTTTGTATTGCTCAAGTTGTATCCAAGTGCCTGCCCCATCGTTGGACTGGTAAATCCCCTTTCCAGTTCCTGCAAATATCACATCAGGATCAGTTGGAGAAATTGCAAGCGCGGAAATGTAATCAGGAGGATCAAGTTTTTGCCAGTTTAATCCAGCATCAACAGTTTTGAATAACCCTCTTCCTGCACTGTCAAATCCGATTATCATATTTGGATTGGATTTGGTTACTGCCATTGCATGAAAATCAACTGGTGGCTCTAAAATTGTGGTAACAGTTTGCCACGTCTTTCCACCATCCGTGCTTTTGACAAGACCCATGTTTCCGCCAGTAGAAGGATGACCACTTGCATAAAGCGGCATTCCGGTGTTTGGAGGTGCATTAAATGCCATGTAATCGGCTCTTTGCTCATCTACTTTTACTGGTGGCCCTCCGTTTACACTTTGATAAAAGTCTCCATGTGTTGCGATGTATAAAATGCGTCTATCTGTAGGATCTATTCCCAAACCATGTATATGACGCCAAAATACTGATCTAGAATTACCATTTGATTCTGCATCTAGATTTGGCACTGTAACTGAGACTAGCGCAACTGCTGCAGCAATTCCAGCAACTATAGCAATACCTACAATCAAAACAAACAGTTTTCCTGATTTAGCTGTCAAGTATAATCACCTTTTTTCAAAATGTATTTGAGCATTTTACCAATTCCAGATTTTATTTTGCTATGACTCCAATGTCCATGTGATTATTCATCATAGAATGCATCGATTTTGTAGGCGGGATTACATGGGTATGAATTGTATAAACTCCTTTCTTGTCTGGAATAAATGTGATTTGGTATTTACCATCTCCAATCTCTTTTGCTGCAAACATTGGAGTAACCATCTCCATTGTGCTCATTGATGGCCCCCTCTCAATCATTATTGAAACGATTCCATCCAAAAGCGGTTGTTTGGTTGTTTTATCCTTGACTAAAATGGTAATTTTTGCTTCTTTGCCTGCCTGAACAAGTTGAGAGGATGCAGGCGATATAGTTACGTCTTTTGGTGGTTTATTCATCATCATACCACACATGTTCATCATAGACGACGAATGTAGTTTTTCTTCAGCTAAAGTTTGTGAAAGTAGGTAACTGGCAGAAATCAAAATTCCTCCAATAATGACTATAGATATTATTAATGCGTTCATATAACATCTGTTTTGATAAATTTTGGTCTGTACCTGCCAAGCAATATCGAATTTCCAACAACAGTTACAGAGCTTATTGCCATGGCAGCACCTGCAAAAATAGGAAGCCATGAGAACATGCCTAAGCCAAGAACTGGTACAAAGATTCCTGCTGCGACTGGAATTAAGCCAGTATTGTAGGCAAATGACCAAAATAGATTCTGTTTTATCTTTGAAACCGTTTTCTTTCCAAGCTCTAATGCAATGAAAACATCCCTCATGTCGTTTTTGATCAGGATTATTCCACCTGTCTCTTTTGCTACATCAGTTCCAGAACCTATTGCAATTCCTAGATCCGCACTTGCAAGTGCTGGCGCATCATTGATTCCATCTCCCACCATAGCAACCACCTTACCTTCTGACTTGAGCTTTGAGATGACCTGCTCTTTTTGATGCGGCAATACCTGAGCTATTACCTTTTCGAACCCAAGCATAGAAGCCATCGCATTTGCCGTTCTCTCGTTGTCGCCCGTAAGCATGATCACCTCAATTCCATTTTGTTTTAGGGCATCAATTGCCTCCTTTGCTGTTTCTTTTATGGTGTCTGAGATGGCAATCATCCCTGCAAGCTTGTCATCAATTGAAACCAAGGTTACGGTTTTTCCATCAGCTTCAAGCTGCTGCATTGTGGCTTCGGTTTTTTCTACGACGTAAATGTTGTTTTGTTCCATTAGTTTTCTATTTCCAATTAAGATTTTGTGGTTTGCATAGGTTGCTTTTAGGCCATGCCCCATTATCGCCTCAAAGGAATCTGGGTTTGATACTGCCAATCCTTCTTCTTTTGCTTTTTTGACAACTGCCTGTGCAAGTGGATGCTCAGAACCTGCTTCTGCGATTGCAGCAAGCCTTAGCAGTTCTGTTTTTCCCATTTCCGCAAAGTCAATAATGTCTGTAACAGATGGTTTTCCTTCAGTTACGGTTCCTGTCTTATCAAATACTACTGTGTTTACCTTTTTTGCAACTTCTAGATACTCACCACCCTTGAACAGAATTCCATTTTCTGCACCTTTGCCTGATCCCATCATCATGGCTGCAGGTGTTGCAATACCCAAAGCACATGGACATGCAATAATTATAACTGAAACAAATGCCAAAAGCGCATAATCAAATCCGACTTCACCTACAAAGTACCATCCAAGTCCTGTGAGTATTGCTATAGCTATAACTGCTGGAACAAAATATTTAGAAACTTGATCTACCATTTTTTGCATTTTAGCTTTTCCTGTCTTTGCTTCTTCCACTAGTACGATTATTTGCGAAAGAACCGTGTCTTGACCAACTTTTGTTGCTGTGATCTTTAACAAACCGTTTTTGTTGATTGTAGCACCAATTACTTGATCCCCCACTGACTTGTCAACTGGAATGCTCTCACCAGTGATTGCAGCTTCGTCAAGCGATGACAAACCATCAATTATTACTCCGTCAGTTGGTATTCTTTCGCCAGGCCTAACAACCAAAATATCACCTTCCTGGACTTCTTCGGTTGGAATTTCTACTTCGGTGTTGCCTCTTAGTATCTTGGCTTTGCGTGGTTGGAGGTCAAGTAATTTTCGTACTGCGGAAGATGCCTTTTCTTTTGTTTTTGATTCTAGTAATCTGCCAACTAAGATCAAGGTGATTATTATCGCGGCGGTTTCGAAATAGACTGAGCCTACTGGAAAGAATCCGTGAACAAATGTCACTATTGTACTGTACAAATACGCAGCAGTTGTTCCCAAAGCGATAAGCGTATCCATGTTTGATGCTTTGGCCTTTAAGCCATCCCACAACCCCCTGTAGAATCTCCATCCTATCCAAAACTGAATAGGTGTAGCAAGAGCAAACATTACGTAATTGCTAATATGCATCGGAAGAAAGCTTGGGAATTGCTCTAGCATGTGAGGTAGGGTCAGTAAGATGATTGGTATAGTAAGTGCCATACTAATTGCAACATGCGTTTTGAGTTTCTTTAGCTCTTTTTCTGGTTGTGTGAATTCGTTAAGGCATGATGTGGCACAAAAATAATACACCCTACCATCAACTGCATGTTTTATAGAATTGTCTTTTTCTTCTACAAACATTCCACAAATTGGATCTTTTGCCATGCGTATCATAGGAATGATGGAAATATAAGAACCGAGCTTTACAATTGTAAAATACAGTTTTTATATGAAACATAAGGTGATATTACAATTGTAAAACCAAGAAATGCATGTTGCTTTATTAAGAAATAAAAAATTATGGTTAAAAAATTAGTAACCATAATTTTGTGGGTTTTGTTCGAATTTTTCTTTGCATGATGCTGAGCAAAGATAAACTATTTTATTGCTAACATGACTGATAAATTTTGTTTTTTTCTCATCAACCATCATGTTACAGATTGGATCTTTAAACATAAATAAGATATAAAATATTAGATAGAAAAACAATATACTTTACATTTGTAAAATCATAAATAGTTTGGAAGGCATGATAATTTAATGCCTTTTCAATTAGATGATGTAGACATTGCAATACTTGAATCGTTAATAAAAGATGGAAGAAAATCATTTAGACAGATTTCAAGGGAAACCAAAGTAAGCACGCCTACCGTACAGGCACGATATGAAAGGCTCGTTAACGTGGGCTTGATAAAGACAGTATCACCCATTCTGGACCTTGGCAAGCTTGAAGACAAAACTGGAGAACGCTTGAAGAACATACGAACCAAGGCGATAAAGCATCATGATGTGAAGATAACGAAAAATATGATGATCAAAATGACTTGTGATTATTGCGAAGGGCCGATTTCTGAAAAACCAAACGTACTAAAAATTGCAAATTTTGAGCGATTTTTTTGCTGCACCTCCTGTAGAGGACTATACAAGGAAAAGTACAGGGGAAGAATCGAATCATTATCACGAAAACAGATAATCTAATCTCGCAAACATTATACATCTTTACTATTGATTAATTTCATGAAGGTTTTCAACGCAAAGGCCGCAGCGCAAGACTACATGTCTGCTCACACCCTAGCATTTTCCACACCAGAGCTTACGCTCATGCGATATTCGTTTTGGCTTGGGGATATGATCCCAGATCCAAAGGACAAGTCAAACACAATTCCAAGGATGCTGTCGTATGTTGAAGAAAAAGATTTTGCGCCAGTAGAAATTATTGACGATGAGCACTACGAGCCAACCGGCGCAGTAAGAAACACTGGAATGTATGGAAATATCAACAAGGCAACAGACGCAAATACAAAATTCTGCTCAGAGTGCGGCGCAAAAATTTCCCTTAATGCAAAATTCTGCACCGAGTGTGGAACGACACAAGACTAGGCCCTAGCCCCACATTTTGTGCAAAACTTGGCTCCCACCCTCAGCTCAGAGCCACAACTTTTGCAGCTAGATGATCCAGTCGATCTTGGCATCATTGCAGAATCAGTTGTAGGAAGTGTACCTGGGCTGCCAAATCCTTCCCTTGCGGAAACAATTGATGGGGGCATTCCGGGCGTTTGGGCTGGCGTCATAGGAACCCGTCCTGCCATTCCAGGCATTCCCCCCATACTACCCATTCCAGGCATCAATCCCGGTGACTGGGTTGTTCCAAGGTTGCCAGCACCAACTCTATCAAGTGCCTTTTTCATCTCAAAGATTACCTTGACTGCTAAAAACTCTAATGCTGAATACGCTACCACATAATCTCCTAGTTTTTCAAAAAATTCCTTTTCTGATAGTTTTCCCTGCTTGTACAGTGTGTTTGCATCCAAAAACGACTCGTAATATCCCTGTGAATCCTGAAAAAGATTGTCTAATTTTTCTGCTAAAAGATTTAGAGTATCGATTTCGCCTAATGACATGTCAAAGATTCATTATTCTGTTATTAATTACTTTGGCGACAAAAAATGAAAAGTTTAGGCTTTTGAAAGTGCTCTTTCAATCATGTTTTTGTAGGCTTCCTTTGATGCTGCACCAACTTGCTGTGCGACAACTTGGCCCTTGTTTAGAATCATCAGGGTCGGAATTGAAAAGATATTGTATTTTGCCGCAAGCTCGTTTGCCTCATCGACATTTACCTTGACAAACAACACCTTGCCGTCGTAATCTTTTGCAAGCTCTTCTACTACTGGGCCGACCATCCTACATGGCCCACACCATTCTGCCCAAAAGTCTACAAAGACTGGCTTTGATGAGTCTATGACCTGTGATTGCCAGTCCTTTGCATTAGAGACATGAGTTAATGACATTTTTTACCAAAAATCCTCCAGTCGAAGATACCTAAATACGTTAAGGTGTGATTTAGAAAAAGCAGTATATACTTAAATGACGAATGGTCATGATGCAAATTATGAGCTCCGAGCTACGCGTCAAAAAGTTGAGAGGCTCAGGCGGTTATGTCATGGCCCAAGTCTCTGATGAGCAGCAAAGAAAAGGAAACCTTGGTGGCCCCGACTTGTTTTTGGCACCAATTGGAAGATTAGAGCCACAAATAATTTCAAAATATTACTGTAACACTTGTGAGAAGGATTACGAAGGAAGTCCAAAGATAGAGTACGAAAACCCAAATGAGGAAGTTGCTCAAAATCTGATTTTATTGGAACGTGGACAATACCTCTGTACCATTTGCGGCTCTACGATCGCAGAATATCGCGAGTTTCAAAAACCAAATCAACAAGCAGATGTTGGACTTGCAAAACCCATTACACAGACATTTGAGCAGCCCGCTGTTTTCGTTCCAACAGTTCAGCCAACTATTGAACCAGTCATTGAACCACCTATCGAATTAGAGGCTCCAACATTTTCTTCAACAACAGATACCCCATCATCATTTAGCTCAATTGTGGGGATGTTAGTGTATGACTCTGATGCAAAAAGAATGGGTGTTGCAAAACAGGTAGGAGTAGACTCGGCACACCAAGTAGTGTTGATTGTGACAAAAAACAACGGTCAAGATGAGACAATAGAATGGGGTAGGATCAAAAAAATTGGCGAGATTATTCTATTAGGGGAGGAAGGACAGTCTGCAAGCTTCTCTTCACAGGGTTTGAGATGCACAAAATGTAGCTTTGAGAACAAATCAGGCTCAAAGTTTTGTGAAAGCTGCGGAAACAAGCTGTAAGATGGCAAAATCAACTGCAAAGAGTATCGTAAAGGATATCATAATTGTTGCAGTTGGAGTTGCTGTAATCTGGTTTGGACTCCAAGTAATATTTGGAACACCAAATCCGTTTTACGTAGTATCAAGTGGAAGTATGATTCCAGTCCTAGAAGTGTATGACGTTTTGGTAGTTGATGGAAAAGTGCCCTTCAATGACATTCAGACTGGCGACATCATTGTCTTTAATCGACCAAATGGACACGACAGAGTAATTGTGCATCGGGTTGTTGCAGTACTAGATGAAGAGCCCAAAACAATTAGAACGAAAGGAGATGCAAATCCAGTCTCAATCCCGGGGACTGACTATCCCATAACCAAAGACGAATACATTGGCAAAGTTGCCTATGTCATTCCTCAGATTGGTTATGTAACAAGAATACTTACTCCCCCAATCAATTACATCATTATTGCCGTAATCATTGGAATAATGATAGTAAAGCAGTACTCTAAAGGCAAAAAGCACGAGCCAAAGTTTGATACCGAGCCACAAAAAGACCCCCTCACAGATAGTGAGGAATTTCCAAAGCAAGACGATATAGTATACAGTGATCCCAATTCCGACATAACTAAAAAAGAAGAGCCCAAACCTGATTCAAACGTAGAATCTGATGTAACATTAGATTCGAATAAAAAAGACGAAAGCGATCAGAACAAAAGCCAGTAGATTTACTAAAATTATTTTTCTGGGATCTTAAAGACACGCTTAAAGTAATCCGAATTTTCTGGTGATTCTTCTGCATCACCTTTTACGCCAGCAAGATTCTTTGCAAGGTTTTTCTTGTAGCCAAGCTGCATCTGACGCGCTATTTGGATTCTTTGGGCTTGTGGAGATCCTGCTCCGTGCATCGATTCTGTGAGGTATCCCACTGCATTTCTTCCAAGTGTCATGTTTTCAATCAGTCTGAGAATTCTCATTCTGTTTTCAACGTCAACACCCTTTCTTCCTGCCAAGTATTTTTTTAGCAGTGGCCCCGTTACTGGATTTTTAAAGTCTTTTTCTGATGGCATTGTAACCATCAATCCGCCTGCAATGTCTTGTGCAAGTCTTGAAATCTCGTATGGGAACCTCGTTACGTTGTGCTTGCAGACATTTGCCAGCATGTCGTCATTTATCCATACTCCTGACTTCATCTTGTGTGCCTGATACGAGGATGCTATACCTGCGGCGTAGATGGATTCGTTTAGATGAGTCATCTCTACGAGTTTTTCTCTAATGTGAGATACGTCTGGCACACCGTTATAATCAGCAATTGAGGCTGCTGCTCCAATCATCACATCACCAAGACCCGTCTTGCAAACGTAACTACGTCTGTGATAACAGGTAAATCGCTCAATTAGCATTCCGGCAAATTCTGATTCGCCGTTCGTGAAGATCTTGTCGTTTGGAATAAAGACATTGTCTAAAATTATCATTGCTTCTTGCCCTGAGAACTGGGCGTTTCCTGCATCAATGTCACCACCTTCCATGCTTCGAGTATCGCAAGACTGTCTGCCATAGATGTAGGTGATTCCAGGTGCATCGACTGGTATTGCACCAACAATTGCATAGTCTTTGTCTTTATCTGTTAAGCGAATGGTTGGCATTATGATTATCCAGTGCGAATTGATGCATCCAGTCTGGTGCGCCTTTGCACCTGTCACATAGACGCCCTCGTCAGTTCTCTTTACAATGTGTACAAACATGTCTGGATCTGCTTGCTCAAATGGCGCCTTGCCCCTGTCTCCTTTGACATCGGTCATTGCGCCACCGATGACAAGGTTTTCTTCTTGCATTTTCTTGATGAATTCAAGTAATCGTTTGTGATAGCTGGTATGATATTTTTCGTCAATTTCAAAAGTAACAGAGTGAAGTGAGTTTAGCGCATCCATTCCGACACATCGCTGAAAACATGTTCCCGTAAGCTGTCCAAGCTTTCTTTGCATTTTGTTTTGCAAAACAAGATCTGTTGCAGACTCGGCAATGTGCAGGAACCTGTTTACACGTTTTCCAGAAATTTTTGAAACGGGTGCTGCCAAGTCTTCCTCTCGAGCAGCCAAATCATAGGTTTCGGCAACTGCGTTAATTGAGGGGCGGATCATTGGATGATCTACTGGCTCTTTTACGAGCTCGCCAAAAAGGTACACTATCAGATTTCTTCCCCTTAGGCTTTGGATGTATTCTTGGCCTGTTCGAATTGTCATACACTAAATTTTGTTCAAACTGTTATAAATATTCAATATTTATTCAGGAAATGATCTACATACTTCCTTTAAAAATATGCTAAAAATTTGAATGCCCTTCAAACTAGGCTGAGCTAATCAGGTTTTTGGTTCTCGTGTTGAAAAATTTTCTATATACAACAGCAATGATTACTGCGCCTACAAATGGTGCAGTCCAATAAAGCCACAGATCACTTGTATATCCTGATAATATGGCTGGTGCGAGTGAACGTATTGGGTTCATCGACGCCCCAGAAATAAACGACAGAAAATAAATATCAAAAAATATGGTACTTGCAAACATGACAATTCCAAATCCCCTTAGGCCTTTTGTATGGACTGCAACAAGAATAGCAGAAATCAAAATTGCTGTTGCGATAGCCTCGATTCCAATTATTACATAAATTGGAAATTCATAGTTTGGAAAGTTTGCGCCAAGATTTGCCTCTGTACCAATTACAAACTTTACAAACAAGCTTGCTAAAAATGCCCCAATTAGTTCTGCTCCAAGATAAAGCGGTAAAAGTTTTGCCGGCATGTGTTTTGTTATCAAAAACGTCAACGTTACTGCCGGATTGAAATGAGCCATCGATGTTTTTGCAAAAAGCGTAGCCATGACTGCGACTGCCACAAATGGCGCAAACGCCTCAAACCAAAGTCCAATAGTACCAGCTGACTTTACATTCAAAACAACTGACCCTGTAGCACAAACCACTAGAACAAATGTGCCTACAAGCTCTGCAAAAAAGATTTTTTTATTTGCAGAAAGTTTTCTTATTGAAGCGTTTTGCAAAGCTCCTGAACCTTTTTTTCAATCATATCACGAATATGTCTTACTTCATCAAGTGATTTTCCTTTTGGGTCTGGAATTGACCAATCTACAACATCATTAACAAATAACGCAGGGCAGGACTCTTTATCCATACACCCCATATTGACAATTCTGGCAGCTTCCTGTATCATAGAATCTGAAATTGTTTTGGGTTTTTGAGAGGCAATGTCGATTCCAATTTCCTTCATTGCCTCAACAGCAAATGGATTCACCTCATTGGTTGGCTGTGTGCCTGCACTTTGTGGTTCATATCCAGGTGGACAGTATTTTCGAAAGAATCCCTCTGCCATCTGACTTCTGCCTGCATTTTCAACGCATACAAATAGGATTTTCTTATTTTGTGGCATTAAAAACTTATATAAATATTAGTTTATATAAATTATGATTGATATGAATGGAACAACCCTGCTCAAATGCATTTGTGAGGATACACGCTTTAGCATACTGGAGCTTTTGCAAAAAAACAGTGAGATGTCAGTAAACGACATTGTCTCAAAGCTAAAAAAAGACCAACCGTTAATCTCACATCACCTGCGAGCACTCAAAGAATGCAACATTGTCAAGACCCGAGAAAATGGAAAGATGACAATGTATTCAGTTGCAAACAAGGATCTCTCAAGACTGATAAGTGACATCATAAAGACATCAGAAAAGATCGCATCTTGTTGCGAATCCACTACATGTTACTAAATTTGAAAAATTTATTCTGATTTGAGATGTTTTAAGGCTTTTTTTGCCTTGTAGATCATCATTTTTAAAAAAAAGTGAGCATTCCTACTAGATAGTAAGAAATGCCCCAATGCCTGCCCCAACGCCAATGCCCAAAACGAAGAATAGGGTATCCCAGGCAATGACTTTTTTGAATGAGGCACGCACCTCGTAGTTCCAATGACTTGGTTTAGGGTCTTGTACCATGATGAAACAATTTGACAAAAGAAATTGATAGGTTCTAGTAAGCTAGTTTGTTGATAAATCAGCTAAGTTGTTGATTTAATCTAATATCTATTGTTTGTGAACGAATAAATGATAAAAATGCGAGTCGATCTATGTAGAAAATGTGGAAACGAGTTAAGAAAATTCAATCAGGCAGAAAGATGCAATACATGTGGCGAAGAATTTTCACAGTTTACTTGTGCAAGATGCGACATAGTAACCGAACCGCAGTACCATGTACACACAGATAGCAACACTACTTTTGAAAATCCGATAACATATCTGTACAAGAGACGAAATTGATTCAAAAATTACAAATCGGTACAGTTGGGCCATCTACTCTACCAAGGCACAAGATTGGGTTTTATGCACTGATTGTTATTACATCAGCTGTAGCAGCCATTCTCACAATTAGCTAAAATCGAAGTTTTAGGAGAGGCCTATTCTAACATCTAGGATCTTGCAGCCATTTCCTTGCTCCATAACAAGGACTGGATTCATATCAAGTTCCTTTATTTCCTTAAAGTCAGTTACAAGCGCAGAAAGTTTTTGAATAAGCTCTGAAAGTTTTTTCAGATCGGATGGTTTTTCGCCACGAACTCCTTCAAGGAGTTTTTTTGTTTTAATCGAGTTTATCATGTCGTCTGCTTCTTTATCTGTGACAGGTGCAAGCCTAAAGGTAACGTCTTTGAGTACCTCAACATAGATTCCACCCATACCAAGCATTATCACAGGTCCAAACCCTGGTTCTAGTTTTGAGCCTATGATTAGTTCCTTTCCGCCCTTTACCATTTCCTGTACTAGTATTCCCTTGATTGTGGCATCTTTGTTGTATTTTTTGGCATTTGTAATTATTTGATTAAAGGCATCCCTTACGCCCTGCTCGGAGCTGACACCGACTTTTACGCCGCTGGCATCGGACTTGTGTATGATTTGTGGCGATGCAATCTTCATCACCACTGGAAACCCAATCTTTTTTGCGGTATTAACTGCCTCACTTTCTGTCGTTGCCAAGATGCTTTGCGGCAGAGGAAATCCATATGCCCTGAGTACCTCTTGGCCTTCCTCCTCTAAGAGGTTTGTTCTGCCTTCTTTTTTGACAGCATCAAAGACGTTTTTTACTTTGGATTTGTCAACTTGGAATTCTGCAATGATTCCTTCCGGGGTCTTGAGCCAGTTGGTGAATCTTAGCATTGCGCGAAGTGTTCTGATTGCACCTTCTGCATAGGTGTAGTATGGCACGTCTCCGGCAGCAAGAATCTCTCTGTTTTTGATTCCCTCGTCAAGACCCATCAGGCTTGCAAGCATTGTTTTTTTGTATTTTTTTGACATCTTTACGATTACTTCAGCAAGCTTGTCGTAGTCAAGTGTTGCAGAAGGTGTGCACATTACAATAACAGAACCCACGTTTTTGTGTGCAAGGACATTTTCAAGGACGTTGTTGAATCGGTTAAAATCTGCATCACCTACAATATCCACTGGATTTCTTGAGCTTCCCCAGGGAGGAATTACTGCATCGATTTTTGGTCGGATGTCCTCAATTTTTGCCATCTTTATTCCAAACTTGGAGCAGGCATCAGTAGAGATAATTGCAGGACCTCCTGCGTTTGAGACAATAACCAAGTCACCCTCCATTGGAAGTGGTTGCTTTGAGAATGCTGTTGCGTAGTCAAATAGTTCTTCCATGGTATCTACCCGAATTGCTCCTGCTTGGTGTAATACTGCATCATAAATTTCATCAGAGCCCATTAGGGCACCTGTGTGAGACATAGCAGCCCTTGCGCCTTCTGGGCTTCGGCCCGACTTTAAAACCAGAACTGGTTTTTTGAGCTTCTTTGTTACCTGTTTGCAGACTCTAAGAAACTCTTGGCCGTCACCCATGTCCTCCAGATACATTACAATTACCTTGGTTTGCTCGTGCTCAGCTAGCATTTTGAGTACGTCGATTTCACTCATGTCTGCCTTGTTGCCAAGGCTCACAACGGCTGAGAATCCTATTCCCTGTGCACTTGCATCCTCTACAAGTGCTGCGCAAATTGCACCGCTTTGTGACACCAGTGCTATTTGCCCGGACTTTGGTGTAATTTTGAGAAAAGTAGAGTTCATCATTGTATTTGGATCAAGGTTCATCACTCCAAGACAGTTTGGTCCAATTAGTCTAATTCCATATTTTTTGACAATATCTTTTAGCTGTTGTTCTAGCTTTCTTCCCTCTTCATTTACCTCTTTGAAGCCAGCAGTGATCACAATTACTCCCCTGATACCTTTTTTGCCGCATTCTTCCAGAACGGTTGGAACAACGTCGTTTTTTGTAATCACTACTGCCAAGTCGATTTGTTCTTTGGTGTCTAAAACCGTCTTGTATGCAGGCATATCAAAGACCCTGTCACGTGTGGGAGAAATTGGATAAATTTTTCCTGTAAACCCCTTCATGATATTTGATGTGATCGCACGTCCTATACTTCCTTCCTTGTCGGATGCGCCAATTATTGCAATTGATTTTGGAGAAAGAAATGGTGATTCGGCCATCTTAACAAATTTGCCTCAGTCAACTTTCCATAATAAAGCTATTCATGGAAAATTTGATCTCTAGCTTCCAAGCATTTTTCCTGCAAGATTCTGAGCTCTTGGAATCCAAACAATCTTGATGTTTGGAAATTTGCCGAGAAGTGACCATGCCTGACGGGCAAGCTCGCGCAGCTGTTCGCTATTTATTGCAAATTCATGATTTAGCTGGGATACGGTATTTTTTGAATCAGAATAAATTGTAATTTGGTCGCTTGATTGGCCTAGTTTTTGTATGGCTGCAATGATTGCCAGATATTCTGCCTGATTGTTTGTGATATTTTGTTTTTTCTCATAGAACGACTCGCCAGTTTCTTTTACAAAATAACCATATCCTGCATTGTCCCCACCCGAACCATCCACGTAAACACTAAGTGCCATCTTTGTACAATCTCGTTATCCTCACACCCACGTTTACAACTATAAGATATAACACAATTGAAACCACGTGTGCAGCAATTGAGGCCAGATATGCCTCATAATTTATTGTAAGAAAATAATACTGTAGCGACCATCTTGTTGTGACGTAAACTAGCTCGCCCACTCCAAGCGATGAAACTATTTTTACGAGATCTTTTTTTAGTCTGGGAGAGTCTAGCTTGCCTGATTCAAGTCTGTATTTTTTTCTATTATCAAAATAAAACAAGGTGATAAATACAGAATAAAATGTTGTCATGTCGACTGTCACTGTATAACTACTGTTGATGTAGCTTTCATGATCAGCAAAAAGTTGGGCAGTTATCGCAGAAAGTAAAACTGCCACAATGGTTGATAAAATGAGACTTCTATTCAGCTTGAGGTATTCTCTGTACCTTTTTTGCACAATTTTAATAAAGTTATCCTACAAATAAACCAAGTTCAATCCATTGTAATTTTCAAAAAGATCAATATCCCAGCAAGCTCTGCAATGTGCACACCAAGTAGGTATGGAAATATTTCATGTGAGAACAGCTGCGACATTGAAAAATATGCGTATGCGCCTATCGTGTTGTGCAAAAATAGCATTACTGAAAACACAATCATGCCAAGTGGCAGCTGTGCTTTTGTATTTGCATACATTCTTCCAAATACAAACATGAGTATTCCAAGTACGATCATATTGGCAATTGATACACCGGACAGAACTGCAGAAGTTGATTCCATTTAGAAAAGACCTCCCCTCATATCGCTTATTTACTTTTTTCCAGTTTATCTATGATTTCGTTAAATGAGTCCATGTTTACCTCCAGAAAGTTTGATATAAAAAAAGTGACATTGTATTTTTCCCCAAGTCTAGTTATTATGTTGTTTTTTTCAAGAACGCCGATATGATGCTGAATTGCCTTGTAATCTAAGCCTAGTTCTTTGGCCAGCTGATTTGCATTGAGTGGTTTTTCTTTTATTGCCAAAACCAGCCTAAGCCTATTTAAGCCGCCCCTTGAGCCTGCAAATACGAACCACAAAAGACGCTTAGCGTATGGGTCGTTAGCCATTATGATGGAAATTTTTGATAATGCTACAAAAACGTATTTGTGAGCCTACTTGCATAACGCAAAAACAATATAACAAATTTTTGTTATAATATAGTACCAAATGATGCTAAACTACGCTTATCCGTTGTATAGGCCGCCATCTGAGTCAGATTCTCTGATATTCCAGGTAACGCTTGGATGCTCGTACAATCTGTGTTCATTTTGTGACATGTACAGATCTAAAGAATATGTAGAGCGGTCTTGGGACGAGATAAAAGCTGAAATTGATATCATGGCAAAATCCCTTCCCCAGACAAAAAGAATTTTTCTTGCCGACGGTGATGCACTTAACTTGGCAACAGACTATATGCAAAAAATTGTCAAGTATTTGTATGAAAAGTTTCCAAATCTAGAACGCGTTTCGTGTTATGCAATGCCAATGAATGTTCTCAAAAAGACACATGAAGAACTCAAAACATTACGTGAAGCTGGACTAAACATGTTTTATTTAGGAATTGAAAGCGGTTCTGATATTATTCTTAAAAAGGTGACAAAGGGTGCTACTGCCGCAACAATAATTCGAGCTTGCAAAAAAGCAATGGAGACTGGATACACTCTTTCCTGCATGATAATTTTGGGACTAGGTGGAAAAACCTATTCAAAAGAACACATCAAAGGATCAGCCGAAGTAATCAATGCTTCATCTCCACATTATGTTGGTGCACTAACCCTATATTTGGAAAATGGGATTAAGGAAGAGTTTCTAACTAAATTCGGCGAGCCGTTTATCCCGGTGAACGATTCTGAGGCTCTAGACGAACTTGAAGACCTCGTAGGACAAATTGATGTTAAAAATCAAGTAATTTTTAGGGCAAATCATGGCTCAAATGCATTTACCATCAAAGGAACGTTTCCCCAAGACAAGCAAATGATGCTTGAGCGAATCAGTTGGATGAAGCAGCATCCTGAAACCGCAAGACCACAAGGCCTTAGAGGATTTTAAATCTCCAATAGGCCGGAAATCTCATTTTTAGGATACTTTACAGGCCATCAATTATTGGTTTGAGATGATCAGGAAGTACTGGAAGCTCTGTGTGGCTTTCGTTGTTTTGTAGAATCTCAGGGCCTATTCTTCGAACACGCTGCGTGCCAATTAACGTGTCAATGCTTCTTTGTGCGTCCTTTTCTGGCAATACGGTTTTTAGTTTTTCAAGTAATGTTGCCTCATTTTCGTACTTTTGTATTGCATATTGAACTAAAATCAGCTTGTCGTTAAACGATAAATCAGTCATCGGTTTTTTCCTGTGTCACGTATAAAAAATATTCCTAGTTTTTTCTAATTCCCTCAAATGTGGAATTTAGAATTTCTTTTCTTACAATTCGAATCGCTTCATAGATTGTAGTCTTTATATCGTCAAAGTAGTTGCCCACAATTCTCACAACCAACCCAGAGTTGTCTGGAAGAAAAGAACATCCGCCAATTACTTCATTGTTATTATCAAACAAATTGCTTATCTTTTCTTGTATGTTTTGAACATGTTTTTGTGTTAAAATGTAAATTGTTCCAAAAATGGTGTGTCCTTCGAGCATTCCAAGAGATGAGAATTTTTGTTTTTGGGGATTTAGCATTGATGCATCTGTAAACTTCATCTCTCCTTTTTGGTTTTTTCCAATGGTTCTAAGATAACAAATGTCATAGCTGAACATCTCTCCCATTGCGGCACGGCCAGAGCTAACGACTTCAGAGTATACTACGGTTGCAGAATCATGGGCTGTGATATTGACTTTCTGATAGTACCTCGAATTTTTATATGGAATGATTTGGTCTGGAATGAATTCGAGGTAACAATTCTCTGCCACATCTATGTTGAGTAGCTGAGTTGCGTAGTTTGAATCCATTTTGTATATTCGGGTAGCTCCTTGTGTTGTAATGTTAGCAAGGGCGTTGTTCTTAAGAGCAATATCCATTCGGTATCTATCTCCCTGAATAATTCCACCTGATGATGACATGATGAATAGATAAGCCATGGCAGGGTTTGCGCTATCATAATGCAGGACTTTTTGCGTATAAAGTGGAACCTTTGAGTATTGTTCGGTTAGAATGGTTCTGTTTTTTGTTGGATCTTTTTCTAAAACTATTCTTAGTATGCCTGTCTTTCCTGGAGTTCCAACGCCAAGCATTTCTACATCTTGATTTAACGCTAAAAATTCAGGCGGAACGTCATTTGGTGTACAAAAATCCAGATCCGTCATCTCTGATGCAACAGGGCCTTTGGAGGTTGTTCAAATAGAACGTCTCTGACAATGTGTTCAGCAATTTCTTTGATGCCCGTGTCGTTTTTGCAGTTTACAAATACAAATGGTTTTTCTTTTCTCATTTTTTTGGCATCATGTTCCATCATAGAAAGGTCGGCCCCAACTTGTGACGCCAAGTCGATCTTGTTTATGACCAAAAGATCAGATGACTCGATACCAAGTCCACCCTTTCTTGGATACTTGTCGCCACCTGCCACATCGATTATGTAGATAAAATAATCTGCAAGGATGGGACTGAATGTTGTTGTGACATTATCCCCGCCACTTTCAATTATTATCAGATCAAGTTCTTTGTGATCTCTTTCAATCTCATCAATTAATGCCAGATTCATTGAGGGATCCTCACGTATTGCAGTATGCGGACATCCCCCCGTGGCTAGACCAATTACAAGATTTTCTGGTAATAGTTTCTGCTGAGTTGCAAGGTTTTTTCGCATTCTTTCCGCATCTTCTTTTGAAATAACGTCATTTGATATTATACAAATTCTATAGCCTTGTTTGGCTAAGACGGGAACAACTTGTTCAATGAGCGTGCTTTTTCCAGAACCAACCGGTCCTCCTATTCCTACCCGAGAGATTCTATCAGACAATATGGAAAATTTTTCTTAATTTAGGTAATAAACATTTTAGAATCCATTTTTTCGTGATGAATTTGTATTATGTCAAGTTGTGGCGCAAACTGCCACATCTGTTCGTATGGTACTTTGAGGTATTTTTGCACAGTTTCACTGATCGTTGGTTTTAGTTCATTTAGGATTTTTTGACCCTCAAAGTGTTGCAAAATCCCTAAACGGAGTGCAGCGCCTATGACACTCACGGCAAATCCGTAAAAGAGCATCAAGGCCGCCTTTTGCTTTGGTATGCCAAATAATTTTGCTGCAATTGCAATCGATACTGGATAGGTTCCTGGGGTTTTTGAAGACGATATTGCCTGCAGATACTTATCAAGGAGATCATCTCTGAGAAATGACGCAAGGCATTTTACGAGTTGTCTGCCTGAGCGCACCGACGCATCCCTTTGTTCCTTTATCAGTTTTATTTTGTAAATGGATTCGTCGACGCCAAACAGTGCATTTGTGTCGTTATTTTCGACGAAATCATATGCGTTGGCAAGTGCCACACAGTCAGCAGGTCCAATTTGCTGTAGAAAATACACCTCTACGAAATTTTGAACTTGTTCTGGAGAAGTAATGCGTTTTTGTAAATAAAGTGATTCAAGGCCATTTGACATAGTATAAAGACCGCTTGGAAAAAACGAATCTGCCAGTTGCATCAGACCAAGGTCTGCAAAGTCATCCATGCTCATGTACATCCATTGTATCGTGTGGTTGAAAGACTTTTTCTTCTACTGAAAGCTCAATTTTCGCAGTCATATCCTTGAATAGTGATTTGAAAAGATCAAATTCCGACTCGCTGTAAATTGGAAATATTATTGATCCATCTTCATACGCAATGGGCCTATGCCTGTTACCAATAATGTGGCCCAGCATTACAAAAAGTTCCGAATTTTTTTCCTCTTTTGAGTTTACCCTAATTACTTTTTCTGGAAGCTGCTCAACTAGTATTTTTATGGAATCTATTGACAATACATCTCCGTGGTGTAATCTTATTCCAGAGGCAAGGTCTATACCAATGTCGGTACCATCTTGCGTTTTTTTTCGAAGCCGAGTTTTTTCCATTTCATGCCTTGAAAGTACCAGTCTCTTGTAGTTCTGGCTTTGGGCTTCAAACTCTTTTGCAAGCTTTGAATCTCTAAAGATATTCCCATAGATCGAATTTGAAAGCAGCATACCTTACAATATGGAATCCAATGTTATATTTTTGAAGATGACTCAGTAATAATGGTGCATGGGTCGTTGGATCTTTCCCATTGCGTCGTGATCGTGTTTTTCACTGCCCCCAGCGTGTGAATGGGTCGTGCCATCGGCATGAGTGTGGGTGTTATCAAGGGGTTTTTTTTCAAAAATATCGTCAACTCGAAGCAACATTTGGACGACTTCGGAGGCGGTCTTTAGTATCTGTTCTTTTACCACCATTGGTTCAATAACATTTTTTGTTGAAAGATCTTGCACTTTTCTTTCTATTGCGTCAATCCCGTACCATTTTGAGATATTTTCCAGTGAGATCTGGTCAACTTTGGACCTCAATTGGCTGTAAACATCGGTTACGCTCATTCCTGAATTTCTTGCAATCGTCAATGGGATCTCTTCTAAGGCTTCGGCAAACTTGGCTACTACTAGTTGCTCCTTTCCTTCAATTGTATATGCAACTTGACGTATTTTTTTTGATATTAATGCCTCTGTTGAGCCTCCTCCTACAACAATTTGCGGTTTGACAATAAAGTCTACCAGAACATGGATTGCGTCTAAAACAGATCTATGAAACTCGTCAAGATACCTTTTAGATTGCGATCTTAACAAAATGGTCACTGCTTTTGGGTTGATGCATCTCTCAACGAAGACCATTTTATCATCCCCGACAAATTCTTCGTAAACTTTGCCTGCAAAACCTAACATGTCTTTAGAAACTTCGTCGAGGCTAACGATTTTTGCTCCAGTAGCTTTTGATAACCAATGAAGATCATTTTCTTTTACTCTGCGAACCGAGGCGATTCCAGCCTTTAGTAGCTGTTCTTGTGCGCGCAAGTTAATTCCTTTTCTTGAAAATACAACGTTTGCTCCAGAATCCATAATCATTGAAACTTTGTTTTTTATCTCTTCTGATTTTTTTTGAAGAAAAACTTCTCTTTGGCCAACCGAAGTAATTATAATTTCAGACTCGGTTTTGGTAGTTTGGTTATCCAGTTCATCATCTAAGAGAAGGATTTTTGCGTTCTGAATATTTTTTGGCATTTGAGAGTTATCAATTGTTTTATCGACCACCATGCCCCTGATCAGAGTCGTTTTGTCTGCACTCCCTGGCTTTTCTTCAATTTTAATGTCATCATGTTCAATCTTGTTATTTTTAAAATCAGAAATAGTCGATACTGCTTTGACAATCAGCTTTGCAATTGTATCTTCATCAGCAATATTGGAAATTGCTTTTGATCTCAAACATGTCAATGCAAGGTTTTCTAATACAGCCGCATCAGAATTATTCTTTGTTTTAGCAATATTGTACAGAGTTTCAAGTGAAATCTCCAAGCCCCTTTCGTATCCCTGTATAATTACTGGTGCTGGGATTCCAAGGTCTAACAATTCTTCGGCCTTTTGGATTAAAGCCCCTATCAAAACAGTCACAGTAATAGTTCCATCCCCTACAGCATTATCCACCGAATTGGCTGCCTCAATTACGGCCTTGGCAGCTGGATGAAATAGATCTACTTTGCGTAGGAAGGCCGCCCCATCTTTTGTTACTGTTGCGTCGCCTAAAACATCGATATACATTTTTTCCAAGCCTCTTGGTCCTAACGAGGTTTTGACTAGGTCTGCCGTTAGCCTGGCACCAAGCAGATTGTATCGTCGTGATTTATCGCTCTTTGTATAACGTAGATCCTCAGGAATGATTTTTTCCAGATTTGCCAATCAACTAAAACTCAAATGGAGACTATTAAATTTACAGAATCTCACTAATGTTAAAAAAATTTTTTTAAATCAAAATTATTCAAAAAATTGTTGTAAAGAATTTTGATTGCGAATGTACGTTTTAATCAAATATTTCGTACAAGATGTTTTATTCGCACATTACGGATAGTGGGTTTGGAAAAAAGTCAAGGACAATATATTTTTAAATTGTTTGAGGTATAGTTGATCATGGGTTCTGTTACAACAAAAGACGACATACGAAGAGAATCAGAGAGAGTAATTAAGGCCCTCTATGGTAATGGAGTTGCAGATCTTGCCATCAGGGAGGTCTTTGCGCTACCAGAAAAAGGACCACGCACTGCATGGGATGTGCAAGTTACATTCATGTTGGAAAAACTCAAGTACACAGTTGATCTTGAAATGCAAGAAAAAAACGGCCAAGTGACAAACGCCAGACTAATTGACACCATGGTGCCGCTTTAGGCGCGTTTTGTTTAATTTTTTAAAAGTGACATATTCAAACTGTCAGTATCTTTTTGGCTTCTTGAATTTTTTCCAATAATTGCTTGAGGTACACGTCAGCAAACCTCTCAAAGGTCATGGCGTCGTATTTTTGTGCGTACTCCTTTTTTCGTTTTTTGTATTCTGATTGAAGCCAATTAAATTCGGATTCATTTATCCGAATAACATATTTCTGAGAATCCCTCTTTGATTCGAACATATTGACAAGAAAATAGCTAAGAAATTGGGTAAAATTTTCTATTTTGTATTTTTCTTTGTATTCGTCTTTTAATATTTTGTAATTGTTTTCAAGCCATACTTTGACATCAGTTCTAATTGTGATGGATGTGTACTTGCCATTCAGATCTATCTTTATGTTGTGCGGCTCTACGGTGTAATACCCCAATTTTATTTCGTTCATCAATATTATCAACGAGCTGGGAAGAAACATTCCTGGGTAATGGTCACCAGTGATTTTTTTTAATCGTGTCAAGACATCCGGCTTTAAGCCAATTGTTCCATATCCTACTCCAGGCATTCTGTATAATGGCTAAAAAGTAGTAATTATAACTTTGTCAAGTGACGTTGTAGATCTACTTTTTTTTGTATTCTTTGATTATTCTAAAAATTATCCATACTGACGCCATGATAATAGTGCCTATTCCCAACCCAACGTAGAAAGGACTTGTTCCTCCCTCTAACTGAGTTAAGCCCAAGCCAGCTAAGATAATTATTGTTGCAAAGATATCTTTCTTATCCATTAGTGGATTATTTTAAAAATTAGTGCACTAATAAGACTTCTCTGGTAGCCTTGGTGACCACACCGTTTGAAACACTTCCCAATAATTTTGAGCCCCAATCTGCCCTGCCGAGAACTAGAAGATCAAACTCTTTTTCATGTTCAAGTATTGCTTCTCGTGGTTGCCCTCTTGAGATAATTTTACTAAATGTAACTCCATGTTCTTCACATTTTTTCTTGGCCATATCCAAATATTTTTCAGCATTTTCCTTTTGTTGCTTTCTCCACGGCTGTTCTAGTGCTGTAACAAATGATCTTGGATAAGGAGCCAGAACGTGAATTCCGGTAATTGAAGCGCCAAGGCCCTTCGCTATTGGAATTGCGATGTTAAGACATCTGTTTAAGCTTGATTCATCTCCAATTGCAACAAGAATCTTTTTCATGGATTTCGTAGATCTGGGATCCACTATCTTAAATGTAAATGTTATTTTTTTCCCAGATAAAGCCTCAGTTTGCTTGATACCACTAAGATCAGTTTTTTCAATTTTAGGTCATGTAATTGTAGAATACATATGTGATTTTGGTCACAATATCGTACATTACTTGAATTTTCTAATCTTTAAATAATTTACAGTGATTGTTAGTTGGGCAATGGGAGAAATCACTGTCGTGGGTTGGGCGATCATTGGATTCCTAATTGTAACAATAGTAGTGGGAACTATGACTTATCGCCTTGTGCAGAGAAGCGGCAGGAGATTGATGATTGCCGGAAAAAGCCTTCCTCTATTTATGGTCGGCACCATGCTTGCAGCACAATCCATTGACGGTAATTCATCCCTAGGAAATGTTGCACTAGTTTATGATTTTGGATTTTGGGCAGGCGCCGTAATTCCAATAGGCCTTGGGATTTGTTTGCTCATGACAGGCTTGTTCTATGGAAAAATTTTGAACAAAATGTCCATGTTTACTTTGCCAGACTTTTACTTTAGAAGGTACGGAAATGGAGCAGAAGGCATATCAGGCGTACTTATGATAATTAGTTTTACCGTCTTGGTGGCAGGTAATTTTGCGGCAAGTGGGTTTATTCTTGAAACAGTTTTCGGAATTAGTTATTTGTGGGCCATTCTAATTGCAGCAGTTATTGTTTTGGCATATACATTTGCAGGCGGGTTGTTTTCTTCTGCATATACAGATCTTTTCCAAATTTATCTGGCAATAGGAGCATTCTGGGCTGGATTTTTGTTCTTTGCTGGCGGATTCTCAGGCACCGAGTTCTCTACCATTCTTGATGCCACCCCAGCTGGCTACTTGGATTTGTCTGGCCTGTACGATGTCGCAAACGGAGCATTACTTAACTGGGCTGCAATTTTGGCACTCGGATTAGGAGATATTGTCGCGTTGGACTTTATGGAACGAGTGTTTGCAGCAAAAACCCCCAAGACTGCACAACGTGGCGCATTTATGGGTGCAGCACTGACATTCTTTACAGTTGTGCCAACAAGCATGTTGGGAATTATTGCTGCATTTTATCTTCCAGGCTTGGAGGATCCAAACCTCGCCTTGCCAGAGCTTGCACTCAATCACATGCCAATTGCAATTGGAGCTGCTATACTAATGGGGGTATTGGGGGCTTCAATGTCAACTGCCAACGGAGGATTATTGGCAATATCAAGTGTTGTTTCACGAAACTTGATTCAAAGAATAATTCGAAGACGTTGGTTGGGTCGAGAGGCTTGGACTGACAAAAAGCTTCTGTGGATTACTCGTGCAATCACCATCCCCATGATGGTAGCCGGGTTGGTGCTTGGTTATTTTGTACCAGCCCCTGGCATCTATCTAATCTTGGCATTTGATATTGTGTTTGCTGGAGCATTTGCGCCTCTTACATTAGGTCTATTTTGGAAAAAGGCAAACATGCCAGCCGCCATTGCATCACTGTTATTTGGATCGGGTCTTAGGCTCTTCTTCTTCTTTGCATTTGATCAAGGACTTATAGATGCAGAATGGGCTGGCTTGGACACATTGATTCCCCCACCCATCTCCTTTGCTTTATTCATAGGTGTTGCGTATGCCACGCAGAAAAGGTATCCAGGCAAGGCAAGGCACGATGTAAGAGATTACGTGCCCCCAGAAGAAGATCTAATATCTGGTGAAGATCTAAAACACTTCAAAGAAGTTGGAGATGCAGGCGGAAACATATCAGATAGAAGAGCTATCTGATCTCTGACTTCGCATAATGAGTATGGTATTGAAAAATTGTTGGCACCACATAAATCGGGGACTAGTATCCTTAAGCTACGATAACTACACCAAGGCAGTATCAGAATTTGATAAAGCAATAAAGATAGAGTCCGATAACATCTCGGCACATCTCCATAAGGGAATTGTGTTATACAAGATGCACAAATACGAAGATGCAATTGGTTGTTTTAACAAGGTTATAGAAAAGGATCCAAAAGATATTGCTGCCCTGTATCATCTGGGTCGATGTTTGGAGGGAATTGGTAAATATGAAAGCGCCATTTCGTGTTTTGAGAAAATTCTAAAAATAGAATCACAGTACGAGGAGGCATTAATCTACAAAGGGCTCAACATTAGTAATCTTGGCAGGCATGTTGAATCTATCTTTTGTTTTGATGAAATTTTGAAAAAGGATCCACATAATTCTAGTGCACTTGCAAAAAAAGGACTGGTCTTAAACAGAATAGACAAAAAAGATGAGGCGCTGTTTTATCTCAACAAATCAGCTGAAGAAGATTCTAAAAATTCACTTAAGATGTTTAAAAATGGGTTTGAGCTTACCAGGGAGGGAAAACACGAGGAGGCCTTGAAGCATTTTAACAAGGCCCTAGAACTTGATCCTAAAAATGTTAAAGCACTAGTCCAAAAAGGCATAATTTTTGATATTGCAGGTTTTTCAAGAAAAGAGATAGTTGCATTCTTTGATAGAGCGTTAGAAGTTGATCCCAAATGCATTGATGCATTGTTAAACAAAGGATTTATTCTAGATAGAACTGGATTTTTTGAAAAGGCCTTAAAGTGTTTTGACAAGGTTTTAGAAATTGACCCTGTTAATATTAGAGCAACATACAGTAAAGGAATATCCTTATTTTCTTTAAAGAAGAATGCGGAGGCCATGTTTTATTGTAAAAGGGCCATAGAGCTGGAGCCATCAAACCTAAAGGCGTTGGGAAGTATGGTTTGGCTTCTAGAACATATGAAAAAGTACGAAGAGGCAGTAGAGTATTGTGATAAGGCCATCATGTTAGAGCCAAATTACGTATATGCACTAAACTACAAAGGCAAGATCCTATACAATTTGGGGAAATATGTGGAGGCCCTCAAGTATTATGACGAGGTTTTAAGAATCGATCCAATTAACCACAGAGCAATCTACTACAAAAACGACATCATCGCTAAAACTTCGAAAAAGAAAAGATTTGGTTTTATTGCAAAGCTAAAAAACTAAAATTACTTTACAATTTTAGTTTTTGTCTGTGAATAAAATGAAAATTAATGCTGTTTCATAATCAAATTGAATCGTATATTACGGATATTCCAAAAAAAGAAATTAGTTATTCGGAAAAAAAACTAAAAAAGAAAAAAATAACGCTGGTAAACTACTTAGACATATTTAATTACATTCTGCGTTGTAGTAATTTGATCAAAAATGGGAATGGAGTTTTATGGAGAATCATACAGGGGCAACGATGAACCAATTTTTGTTGGCATACCAACATTCTTGAAATTACCTTGGCTCAGAAGTAAAGCTGAATTAGAGAAAGTAAAACCAGATGTTGCCATAATTGGCGAACCGTTTGACTTTGGCACTACTATTCGTCCTGGTGCACGATATGGACCGAGAGCTATTCGTGCCGCATCTACAGTACCATCTCCTCCATATGAACACTTTAACATAGAAACCGGCGTCGACCCCTTTGGAGTTTTCAGAACTATAGATTACGGAGATGTTAATGTCTCGCCAGGAGACGTTGTAGAATCTCATCGAAGAATGACAGACAAAGTAAAAGAGGTTTTAGACATAGACGGAATTCCAGTCATGTTGGGAGGAGATCATTCGATCACGTTTGCAAATGTCAGGGCATTTGCAAAAAAATACAAAAACATTGGAATGATTCACATTGATACCCATGCGGATTGTGCTCCTCAAGGCCTTTGTGGCTTCAAATACGACCATGGTGCCCACATCCGAAGAATAATGGAATTAGGCTGCCTTAAAGGGAAAAACTACACACTCATCGGCCCCAGAGGATATTGGCCTGGACCAGACTTGTACAAATGGATGGCAGACCAAGACTTTCAATGGTTTACCATGCTGGACGTAGAGGAGATAGGAATTGACAAAATTGCAAAGGAAGCAGCTGATAGAGCCAACGACAACGTTGATGCCGTTTACATTAGTTGGGACATAGACACGTTTGATCCTGCCTATGCCCCCGGCACAGGAGAGCCAGAACCCAACGGCCTCACATCAAGGGAGGGAATGAAGTTAATGAGATTGTTATCCACCTCATTTGATCCTGACAAGTTTGCCTTTGATTTAGTTGAGGTGGCACCAAACTACGACGTAAGTGATGGCAACTCATACAACGGTGGCATAACTTCAGGACTTGCAAACAGACTAATCGTAGAGTTATTGGCGGGCTTGTCATTAACCAAGAAAGGACTCAAGGAAGGAAAACCAGTGCGTCCTAATTTCTATCGCGGAACAGGCCATACCTATAGTTTTGGAAAAGAAAAAGCGGAGATTCCGAAGAGGGATTGATACACGTTAAGGTAACGGTAAAAGGGGAGCCAGATACCTCTCCATTTACAAGAGTCTTTTCGTATCCAAAGAAAACAGATGAAGAGATTTTCATGAATTCTGCATCCATGATCAAAGAACGACTAGACAGGAATCTCAAAATCAACATAAATGAGGCGCTAATTGTTTATTCTTCTTACATTGTCTTAGAACTTGGAGAAAACAAATCGGTAGAACAAATTCAAAAAAACGCCCATAGGATTTTGAGTTCAGACCATGTCCTCATTGGCGTTCCTGAAACTTTGAGAGAAATGTCATTTGAAGTAAAGCTTGACGATAGACCCATCCAGGTAGTCATTCTCAACACACCCATTCCGGTTTCGGATTATGTTTTAAAATCCATATGATTCAAAAAAGGTTTTAGTAATGATAGAAAATCTTATCGAACAAATCCCAGGTGCGACACCCGTCTTTGTACTTGTTGCGGGTTTTGTAATAGGACTTGCCCATGCGTTTGAACCGGATCATGTTGCAGCCGTTGCAACGCAAGCAACCAAGTCCAGACAAAATCGTTCTTTACCTGTTTTTAGGCGAATAGGTGTTGGTGCCTTTAAGGGCTCTATTCTTGGAGCATTATGGGGAGCAGGTCATACCTCAACATTGCTGTTGGTGAGTCTGTTAATCTTCGTGTTTTCATTAAGCATACCTCCCCAAGTCTTTAGCAATCTTGAATTAATCGTTGGTATGATGCTTGTGTTTCTTGGAGCCTCAATTTACCTCAATAAAAAATTACTCAGAAAGAGGCATGAGCATCCGCATGTTCATGAAGACGGTATGATTCACACTCATCAGCATGATCATAATAAGGAACATCGTCATGGACACAAATCTTACATCATTGGTTGTATTCACGGTCTAGCAGGTAGTGGAGCCCTTGTTGTGCTAGCTCTTTCAACACTTAGTGATGTGCAGATAATTTTATCGTTTGTTCTTGTTTTTGGTGTGGGTTCAATTCTTGGAATGATGATGGTTAGTGGTGCTATTGGCTTGCCATTTGTCATATCCACCCATTCAGAAAAGATTCACAAGACACTTCGTTTTGTTGTTGGAGCAATTAGCATAACCATTGGTTTTGATATTCTGTACAATGTCACTTTAGAAAGTGGTAATTTCTTTGGATTACACTTGTGATTTTTTTATCAAATGAAAATAATTGACTAGGAATTTTTAAAATTAATAAATACAAGAATGCCAAATTAGATATCATGTTTTTGACTCCAAAAGATATTGACAAATTACAGATTTTCTTGGCTGCTGAATTGGCACGACGAAGAAAGGCTCGCGGCCTCAAACTTAATCATCCTGAAGCAGTAGCATTAATAGCTGACCATATCCTAGAGGGCGCAAGAGATGGCAAATCTGTTGCAGATTTAATGAGTTCCGGAAAAAAAGTTCTTACAAAAGACGATGTATTACCCGGAGTAGTTGATTTGATTCATACCATTCAAGTAGAAGCAACGTTTGATGATGGAACAAAATTGGTCACAGTTCATGACCCAATAGTGTGAGACATATGATACCAGGAGAATATCTAATCTCAGACAAGCCAATCATTGCAAACCAAGGAAAAAAGACGGTGAAAATACGAGTGGCAAACACTGGAGACAGGCCAATCCAAGTGGGCTCTCATACGCACTTTTTTGAGGCAAACAAGGCTTTAGAGTTCCCACGTGCCGAAGCATATGGATTTCACCTAAATATCCCATCTGGCACATCTGTGAGATTTGAGCCGGGTGATTCGAAAGATGTTGAGCTTACTGAATATGGTGGTAAGAAAATCGTCTGGGGGTTTAGTGGGCTAGTAAACGGCCCATTAGATGAAAAAAGAAAGGAGGCGCTAGAGCGGGCAAAAAAGGAGGGCTTTAGGGGGGCATGACACTTGAAATATCAAGAAAGAGATACGTTGATCTTTTTGGACCGACAGTTGGCGACAAAATCAGACTGGCTGATACAGACCTGATTATTGAAGTTGAAAAAGATCTGCTCAGATATGGCGATGAGGTTGTTTTTGGTGGAGGGAAAAGTGCAAGGGATGGTCTTGCACAGGCAAGTGGCGTAAAGCGTGAGCAATCACTTGACTTGGTAATAACAAACACCATAGTAATGGATCCAGTTCTTGGAATTCTAAAAGCGGACATTGGAATTAGGGATGGGCGAATTGTTGGAATAGGTAAGGCAGGAAATCCAAATATCATGGATGGTGTAGATATGATAATTTCGTCAAACACCGAGGTAATTTCAGGTGAACATACCATATGTACCCCGGGCGCAATAGATTCCCACATTCATTTTATTTCGCCCCAACAGATAATTACTGCAATATGTGGTGGCACCACAACTATGATAGGAGGCGGAACTGGCCCAGCTGATGGAACAAACGCAACAACATGTACGCCAGGCAAATGGAATATCCATAGAATGATTGAGGCCGTCGAAGACTTTCCACTAAACTTTGGCTTTTTGGGAAAAGGTAATGATTCGCAGGAAACGGCTCTTCTTGATCAGATAAGAGAAGGGGCTTGCGGATTAAAGCTTCACGAAGACTGGGGAACTACACCCGCTACAATTGATGCCGCGCTCAGAGTTGCTGATAAAACTGACACGCAGGTTGCAATTCACACAGACACACTAAATGAGTGTGGATATGTTGATGATACAATAGCGGCGATTGCTGGAAGAACAATCCATACGTATCATACTGAGGGCGCTGGTGGAGGCCACGCACCCGACATTATGAAGATTGCAGGCGAACCAAACGTACTTCCCTCTTCAACAAATCCAACAAGGCCTTTTACTGTCAACACTCTAGATGAGCATCTAGATATGATGATGGTCTGCCATCATCTCAATCCATCTGTTCCAGAGGACGTCTCCTTTGCTGAATCAAGAATACGTGCTGAAACCATTGCAGCAGAAGACATACTTCACGATATTGGAGCTATTAGCATGATGTCTTCTGACAGCCAAGCCATGGGAAGAGTTGGTGAAGTAACGATCCGAAATTGGCAGACAGCCGACAAGATGAAAAAAATAGTAGGAAGGCTAAAGGAGGAAACTGGAGATAATGATAACGTACGTGTAAAGAGATACCTTGCGAAAATAACGATCAATCCGGCAATCACTCATGGAATATCAGAATATGTTGGCTCCTTTGAATCAGCAAAGATTGCAGACCTTGTGATTTGGACTCCTCAGTTTTTTGGAATAAAACCCAAGATGATCATCAAGGGTGGTTTTATCGCATACTCTTTGATGGGGGACCCAAATGCCTCAATACCAACTACGGAGCCAGTCTACTATAGGCCAATGTTTGGTGCATTTGGAAGGGCAAAAAAATCCATATCGTTTGTTTTTACGTCAAAGCTAGCAATTGAGGATGGATTAGAAAACAAGCTAAAGACCCGAAAAAAGTTTCTTGCGGTACAAAATTGCAGAAAGATTGGTAAAAAGGACATGATACACAACAACATAACCCCAAAAATAGAGATAGACCCTGAAACATATCAGGTAACAGTTGATGGGAAGATTGCTACCGTAGAGCCAGCAACTAAGCTGTCACTTACAAGGCTTTACAATTTGTTTTAGATATTTTTGTGAGCTAAGCAGTTTTTGAGCGTGTACTGTTCATGATGTCTTAACCTGCATTAGTCGCTATCTTAGACTACGTGAATGAGATCCTTTAGGCTTCGCCTTGGCTTGGGATTTCTTTTTTGTACTGGATATCCTATGCAGAGAATCGACGATGGCCTGAGGTTTGTTCCTATTGCTTCCATTACCTTTTCCTCGTCAATCATTCCAATCCAAATTGAGCCTAGCCCCAATGCAGATGCCGCAAGCTGTGAGTAGGCACATGCAAGAGTAGCATCCTGGATTGCGAATTTTTTGAGAACCTCAGGTGGAAAGTTTAGCTTTACCCTAGAGGGATTTTTGCAGAATGCCAAAACTAATGGTGCGTTGACATAAGGTTGGTTGTTTGCCGCCGGAACTAGCTTTTCTTTTATTTTTGGATCTTTTATGTAAAATACCTCAAATCCTTGGAAGTTTCCGGCAGTGGGTGCAGTATCTGCAGCTGCCAATATTTTATCTATTTTCCAGTCCTCTATTGGTTTTGTTGCAAATTTTCTTGTTGAACGTCTTGTTGCAATGACATGAAAAAGATCTGTATCAAGAGATTCTTTTGTTTCTGCTATCAAAATTGCACTGAGAAGTTTGTTTTTTACATCCTCGATTTGTTGATGTTGGGTTGGATTGTATTCTTTGCATTTGATTATGACTTTGCCTTCTTGTTCTTCGATAAACTTGAGAAACTTTTCTGCAAGTAGTTTTGTTTTGACTGATAGTGATTGTCCTCCCTTGATGTTAAAGTCGGTGTTTTCCTCATTTACAATGATTGAGCCCGCGTTATCCTCAAGTGTTATTCTTCCCATAGCTTTTTGAGAAAGCATCGAGTGAAGGTTTGACAGATCATCCTCTGTCAGATAGATTACTTTTTCTTTATCATTGTCTTGCGGATCAGCCCATACAAGACGACAGCCGTTTTCTTTTTTTATATACGGATAATCTACTTTGGAAAATTCGTACATATAACCAAAATGTAATTAATGATATTTTAAGGTCACAAAAAAGGAAAAAATGGCCGTCCTAGGCTGTTGCTAGGAATGCGCCAATTCCAGCACCTACGCCAATGCCTAGGACGAAAAAGAGTGTGTCCCAAGCCATGACTTTCTTAAATGGTGCTCGAACCTGATAGTTCCAGTGGTCTGGTTTGGTTATTGTTTTCATAATTATACTATACGGTGGATATTGATAGGGTCTTGTCAGCTAGGATGATGAAATCTCAGCTAAATTGTTGAATTGGCAAAGCCAGTAAATCGCTGTGGTTTAAACAACAATCATTTTTATGAATTAATATTGAATTTCTTTTATGACGGCTGTAAGAAAGATCACAGAAGCAGAAAATAGTCTAACCAAGTTGCAAAAGTTGTCCTCAGATAAAGAATTTCAGTCAGAATTGAACAATTTCATAAAAACCATGCATGATGTGTTTTCACATCTGTTAGATGAGTACAACAATAAATTTGATTTGAAAATAGAAAAAGTTGGATTAAACAACTTCAAAGCTAAGGCAAAAAAGCTGAGCAAAATAGATGCCATGAACTTCCTTATCTGGTACGAAAAAGAATATCAAAAAATCAAAAGCGATGAGATGTGTGGCTATCTTTTAGAAAAAAAGGACGATTTGAATTTCAATTTTTCAAATATTAATAATGTTATAGCTGCTTGCTCTATGCTCTTAGAGAAGACAAGAACGATGACATATTTTGCGTATGAAAATTTCTGAACAAAAAATACATGAAAGTGTGAAAGGTTGTCCGTTCTAGATTAGCAATGCAGCCCC
>Ga0214471_10000524_pt1 | contig 32728 bp, 38 predicted proteins | sample RVTome_5_FD_207665 | JGI IMG/M metagenome (GOLD analysis project Ga0214471, IMG submission 207665) | Soil microbial communities from uranium-contaminated site in the Upper Colorado River Basin, Wyoming, United States - RVT142D155 | ecosystem: Environmental > Terrestrial > Soil > Contaminated >... | reverse complement strand
CAGCCTCGGCGGCAACGATTTCGGCGTCATCTTGCTGGTCGGCAACGGCGACCGCGCCCACGCCAAGGCCCGGGAGATGGAAGACGCCGTCCACAACACGCCGTTCACCGGCGCGGGCGGCCCCTTCGCGATCGAGGCCGTCACCGGGGTGGCGACGCTGGCCTCGGCGTCGAACGCCGACGCGGCGCTGGTGGCCGCCGACCGCGACCTAGTTAACAGGCTGCAAGGCCCAGGAGCCACGACCGGCGGCAAATCCACCGCCGGCGACTGACGCGGCCCATCTGGACGGAGCATCTGGGCCGGAGCTGGTTAGGCGATGATGTCCGGCAGCAGGTCGTTCTCGATTTTTATGATTCTATCCTTCAGCGCCAGCTTGCGCTTTTTCAGGCGCTGGATTTCCAACTGGTTGAACGGCCGGGCGTCCGCGAGACGGGCAATCTTGCCGTCCAGCCGACGGTGTTCCTTCTTTAGCTCCGACAGTTTCTTCTTGAGAGCCTCGGTTTCGTCCATCGGTCCCGGCGTCGGCTGAAGAAACGTAAATTATAACAAAAAACCGGCGGCGGCGGTAGGAAGCCGGGCGTCCAGGCACCGTCCACAGTCGCCATTGTCGGGCCCGGCCGGGGGCGAAATCGGCGCCTCGGGAAAACTCTCCCAGGCCACATCGGGTTGACGGGAAAAGCCGCTTCCAAGTCGTCCGGGAGCCATCCGAGACGGTGGATTTTTAGCGCCCGGTTGCCTATGATGAAAGGGTCGCAATCCGTGGACTATGGAGGAGATACGCCATGAGCCTGGAGGAGAGGATCGAGGCCTTGAAAACCAAACATCAAGCTCTTGAAGTCGCCATCGAACAAGAAACCAACCGACCTCACCCCGACGATTATGAAATCGCCAGTCTCAAAAAACAGAAGCTCCGAATCAAAGACGAACTCGCCACCATCGTGAAGCAGTAGCAGCCGGTCCGGCTGGCTGTCCCGGCCCGAACGGTCGGGGCGATGATCTAAAACCAGGTTTTCCCGCGCCTCTCCGCGAGAGCGACGGCGCCGCAGGCGGAATGTAACCCGGCTCGGAGCGTCACAATCCCTTCGCGATATCGCGCAACTTGAATTTCTGGATCTTGCCTGTCGAAGTCTTCGGCAGCGGCCCGAACACCACCATATTCGGCGCCTTGAAGTGCGCCATGTTGTCGCGGCAGAACTTGATGATCTCATCGGCGCTGATCGGGGCGGCGTGATCCTTGAGTTCGACGAAGGCGCACGGCGTCTCGCCCCACTTGTCGTCGGGGCGGGCGACGACCGCGGCCGCGAGCACCGCCGGATGCCTGTACAACACGCTTTCGACCTCGATCGACGAGATGTTCTCGCCGCCCGAGATGATGATGTCCTTGGACCGGTCCTTGAGTTGCAGATAACCGTCCGGGTGCATGACACCAAGGTCGCCGGAATGGAACCAGCCGCCAGCGAGGCTGTTGGCGGTGGCCTTCTTGTTCTTGAGATACCCCTTCATGACGATATTGCCCCGGAACATCACCTCGCCCATGGTCTCGCCGTCGGCCGGCATCGGCTTCATGGTCTCCGGGTCCATCACCGTCAGCCCCTGCAGCATGTGGTAGTTGACGCCTTGGCGCGACTTCAGCTGCGCCTGATCCTCGATCGGGCGCCGGTTCCAGTTATCGTGCCAAGCGCAGATCACCGCCGGCCCGTACGTCTCGGTCAGGCCGTAGACATGGGTGACATTGAAGCCCTGACGCTGCATCGCCTCCAGCGTGCTGGCCGGCGGCGGCGCCGCGGCGGTCATCACGTTGACGGTGTGGTCGAACTCGCGCCGCTCATCCGGTTTGGCGTTGATAACGTAGTTGAGCACGATCGGCGCACCGCAGAAATGGGTCACCCCCTGGTCGGCGATGGCGTTGTAGATGTTGGCCGCGTTCACCCGGCGCAGACAGATATTGGTGCCGGCAATCGCGGCGACAGACCACGGGAAGCACCATCCGTTGCAGTGGAACATCGGCAGCGTCCACAGGTAAACCGGATGGTGGACCATGTTCCAGGCAACGATGTTGCTAACGGCGTTGAGATAGGCGCCGCGATGGTGGTAGACGACTCCCTTCGGGTCGCCCGTGGTGCCCGACGTGTAGTTGAGCGAAATCGCCTGCCATTCGTCGGCGGGCAGCCGCCAGTCGAATTCCGGGTCGCCTTCGGCGAGCAGCGCCTCGTAGTCCTTTTCGCCCAGCCGTTCGTGGCTGATGTCGTTGCCGGCCTCGCCGTCGTCGATGTCTATCACCGGGATGTCGCGGCCGAGCGCCTTCAATGCCGCCTTGACGGTGGCCGAGAACTCGGTGTCGGTGATCAAGAACTTGGCCTCGCCGTGCTGCAGCGAGAACGCGATGGTCGGCGCGTCCAGCCGCACGTTGAGGGTGTTCAGCACGGCGCCGGTCATCGGCACGCCGAACGCGGCCTCGTACATTTCCGGCGTGTTGGCACCCATGATGGCGACGGTGTCGCCGAGACGGATGCCGCGGCGGCTGAGCGCGCTCGCCAGGCGGCGGCTGCGAGCGTAGGTTTCCTTCCAGGTGAAGCGCCTCGCGCCGTGGATCACCGAGGGGTAATTCGGATAAACCGCCGCGGTGCGCTGGATAAACGACAATGGCGTCAGCGGCGCGTAGTTGGCGGTGTTTTGCCCGAGGTCCTTGTCGTAGATGTTGCCCGCGCCCATGGCCGCCGGCTTCCTTTGAAATCTCTGGGTTATTACCGTCCAGAGTGCCACAAACCGGCTTTGCAAAAAATACCGTTTTAGCCCAGAATTCAAGGCTGAATGCGGCTCGCGCCCGGGGGATGGGGAGACCGGCGCCAAAACCAAGCAATAACGGGGAGGATTTCGGCAATCATGGCAAACGCATATGACGTGGCGTACCGGCGGTCGCTCGAGGACCCGGACGGCTTCTGGGGCGAGATCGCGGAAGCCATTACGTGGACCAGGAAATGGGACAAGGTCCTGGACGATTCCCGAAAGCCCTTTTACCGCTGGTTCCGGGGCGGCCGGCTCAACACCTGCTACAACGCCCTCGATCGCCATGTCGAGGAAGGCCGCGCCGACCAGGTGGCGCTGATCTACGATTCACCGGTCACCGGCAACACGGTCAAGAAATTCACCTACCGCCAGCTCAGGGACGAAGTCGCCCGGTTCGCCGGTGCATTGGTCAAATACGGCGTCGGCAAGGGCGACCGCGTCATCATCTACATGCCGATGGTGCCAGAGGCCGCCATCGCCATGCTGGCGTGTGCGCGCATCGGCGCCGTCCATTCGGTGGTGTTCGGCGGCTTCGCCGCCAACGAGCTTGCGATCCGCATCAACGACGCGAAGCCGAAGCTGATGATCTCCGCCTCCTGCGGCGTCGAGGTCAACCGGGTGATCGAGTACATGCCACTCCTGAGCGGCGGCATCAAGCTCGCTAAGCATAAGCCCGAAAAGTGCATCATCCTGCAGCGTCCACAGGCCAAGGCAGAGCTGACCAAGGGCCGCGACGTCGACTGGCAGGACGCGATCAAGGACGCGAAGCCGGTAGACTGCGTGCCGGTTGAGGCCACCGATCCGCTCTACATCCTCTACACGTCGGGTACCACCGGCCAGCCCAAGGGCGTGGTGCGCGACAACGGCGGCCACGCGGTGGCGCTGAAATGGTCGATGAAATACATCTACGGCGTCGAGCCGGGCGACGTCTACTGGGCGGCTTCGGACATCGGCTGGGTGGTCGGCCACTCCTACATCGTTTATGCGCCGCTGCTGCACGGCTGCACCACCATTCTCTACGAAGGCAAGCCCGTCGGCACTCCCGACGCCGGCGCTTTCTGGCGCGTCATCGGCCAGCACAGGGTGAAGGTTCTGTTTACGGCGCCGACGGCGTTCCGCGCCATCAAGCGCGAGGATCCGGACGGCAAGTTGATGAAGAAATACGACCTCAAGAACTTCAAGTACCTGTTCCTGGCCGGCGAGCGCACCGACCCGGACACGCTGCATTGGGCCGAGAGCAAGATCGGCGTCCCGGTGATCGACCACTGGTGGCAGACCGAGACCGGTTGGGCGATTGCCGCCAACTGCGTCGGCCTGCACAAGTTCCCAGTCAAGCCAGGCTCGCCGACCAAAGCGGCGCCCGGCTATGACGTGCAGGTGCTGGATTCCAATGCGCGGCCGGTGAAGCCCGGCGACATCGGCGCCATCTGCGTCAAGCTGCCGCTGCCGCCGTCGTGCCTGCCGACGCTGTGGAACGCCGACGACCGCTTCATCGAGTCGTATCTCAAGGAGTTCCCCGGCTACTACAAGACCGCCGACGCCGGCTACAAGGACGAGGACGACTACCTGTTCATCATGGCCCGCACCGACGACATCATCAATGTTGCCGGCCACCGGCTTTCGACCGGCGGCATGGAAGAGGTGCTGGCTTCGCACCCGGACGTCGCCGAGTGCGCCGTCATCGGTGTCGCCGACCAGCTGAAGGGGCAGTTGCCGGTCGGCTTCCTGGTTCTCAAGGCTGGTGTCAAGAAGCCGCCGCAGGACATCGTCAAAGAGGTCGTCGGCATGGTCCGCGACCGTATCGGCCCGGTCGCCGCCTTCAAGCAGGCTACCGTCGTCGACCGTCTGCCGAAGACACGCTCGGGCAAGATCCTGCGCGGCACCATGCAGAAGATCGCCGACAACGAGCAATACAAGGTGCCCGCCACCATCGACGACCCGGCAATCCTCGGCGAGATTACCAAAGCGCTGGAAGGGATCGGCTACGCCGGGGCGCGCAAGAACTGATGCCGCTGACCGGAAAGGTGGTGGTCGTCACCGGCGCCGCCCAGGGCATCGGGCTCGCCTGTGCTCGCCGGTTCGCTGCCGAGAAGGCGAAGGTGATGATCGCGGACATCAATGAAAAGGCCGGCGAGGCTGCCGCCCAGGGCATCCGCGACAGCGGCGGCGAGGCCTGGTTCCAGGCCTGCGACGTCGGCGACAGCGCCCGGGTCAACGCACTGATCGCCGCCGCGGTCGCCAAGTACGGCGGCCTCGACGTGCTAATCAACAACGCCGCGATCCTCGATACCGCCGACTTCCTCGACATCCGCGAGGCGGATTGGGACCGGGTGGTACGGGTCAACCTGAAAGGCTATTTCCTGTGCGCCCAGGCCGCTGCCCGGCAGATGGTCGCACAAGGACGCGGAGGCGCGATCATCAACATGTCGTCGGTCAACGCCGTCGTCGCCATCCCCAACATCGCCGCCTACGTCGCCTGCAAGGGCGCCGTCAACCAGCTGACCAAGACCATGGCACTGGCGCTCGCCGATAAAGGCATCAGGGTCAACGGCATCGGCCCCGGCACCATCCTCACCGACATGGCACGCCAGGTAATGATCGACGACGCAGCGCGGCGCACGATTCTCTCGCGCACGCCGCTCGGCCGGCCAGGTGAGCCGGACGAGATCGCCGCCGTCGCCGTGTTCCTGGCGAGCGAGGAATCGAACTACATCACCGGCCAGACCATCTATGCCGACGGCGGCCGGCTAGGCCTCAACTACACGGTGCCGATCAAGGACTAGCGGGTGGCCCGCCGCTCATCCCCTCGGCGCCATGAACGTCTCGTAGAGGACCAGCAGCACCAGCTCGATCACGATCAGAATGACGATATACCACTCGACGCGCAGCGTGCGCCGGTTCTGCAGCAGATCGAGCGACGTGGCGGCGGTACGAGAGATCAGATCCAGCTTTCGGTCAAGCGCGCGGGCGCGGTCATTCAGCTCGAATTCGTCCTGCAGGCGGGCGTAAAGGCGCTCCAGCTCCGGGTGGTCCCACAGCAAGTCCGGCTTCTCCGCGACCTCGACGCGGCCGACCATCTTGTGTTGCATCAGCAGCACGTCGCCAATCTGGCGCAACAACGCGCGTCCTTCGCGGCCGGTGTGGCCGCGCCGGCCGAGCGACCGCGCCAACGGTTCGATGCGGTCGAACACCGAGGCAAGAAGTTTCTCGTAGAACGCCAGCACCATGCTCTTGGCCAGCACGGTGGCGACGATCTGCAGCCGTTCGACCGTGATCTCGGAAAGATAGATGGTGCCGCCGGCATCGACCGGTCCTTCGTCGCCGGCACGTAACGACACCGTCGCCGTCTCGGCATCCCAATCGTTATAGGGTTCGGTGACGAAGGGCCGCAGGGCCTCGATGAACGCGGCCTCATCGTCCGGGCTCATGTTGAAAAGAACGACCGCCCCGTAGCGCAGCACTGCCGCCGCCCGATTGTTGCCAGCGCGCACCAGCATCGGCCCGGTCGCCAGGCGGTCCGCTTGGCCGAAGGCGCGGACGTCAATCCGTTCGCCGATCAGCAAGGCGCGGATGGGAATGGTCTTGGTCTTGGAAAGCAGCGTCTCGATCATGGCCGTGGCCGCGCGGCGCACGGCGGCGGTCCTTCCCGGCGGTCGCCACGGGCCGGTAGGCCCGTCGTCAGCCGCCGGAAGCGGGCGTCCCTCCCTGGCCGCCTTCATCGGGCTTGTCGGCATCGGGCGTCGACCCCGGGGCTGCGGCGGCCGGCGCATCGGGCGCCGGGGTTTCGGCGGGCGGCTGGAATACCGCATCCGACATCCGCAACACCTCGGGCGTCTCGGGAGCAGACGGTTGCGGGGTGGGCGTTTCGGGGGCGGGCGCCGTTGCCGGGCCGGCGGCGGCAGCCGTGGCCGCGGCCGCTTCGGCCGCCAACCTCTCGGCGCCCGCCTTGGCCTTGGCTTCGCGGGCTGCCCTGTTGCGGGCGCGGGTGCGCGCCAGCGTCACCGCCCGGTCGAGGTCGGTGGCCGAGCACAGCCCGAGGCCGACCGGGTTCTGCGGCTTGATGTTGGTCATGTTCCAGTGGGTGCGCTGGCGGATGGCGTTGATGGTCGGCTTGGTGGTGCCGATTAGTTTCGAGATCTGGGCGTCGGCGAGTTCCGGGTGATTGCGCAACAGCCAGGCGATGGCGTCGGGCCGGTCCTGGCGCTTCGAAACCGGCGTGTAGCGGGCGCCCTTGGCGCGCGCCTTCGGCTGCGGGATGGTCGGTTTGGCCATCTTCAGGCGCGCCTTCGGGTCAGCCAGACAGCGGTCGATCTCCTCCTGGGTTAGCTCGCCGGCGGTGATCGGATCGAGACCCTGCATTCCCGTCGCCACCTCGCCGTCGGCGATGGCCTGCACCTCGAGCTGGTGCAGCCCGCAGAAGTCGGCGATCTGGTCGAACGCCAGAGCGGTGTTCTCGACAAGCCAAACAGCCGTCGCCTTTGGCATCAGAGGATGCGGCATCATGTTGTTCCTGTTCCGAAAAACCGGCGGTTTGCCGCCGGCGGGGCGGAAACCTTGAAATCGGCCCCTTTTATAACCTTTGGTCGCCCGCCGGGTCAAACGCGCCTGCGGGCGGTCACGGGATGAGAACGATTTTTCCGATATGGCGGCTCGATTCCATCAACCGGTGGGCCTCGGCCGCCTCGGCCAGCGGGAAGGTGGAGTGGATCACCGGCTTGATCTCGCCCTTAGCGATCAGCGGCCAGGCGTGCTCGTGCAGCGCGCGCGCGATCTCGCCCTTGCGCTCGACCGACTGCGGCCTCAGCGTCGCCCCGGTCAGGGTCAGGCGCTTCAGCATCATCGGCATGAAGTTGACCTCGGCGGTCGAGCCGCCGAGGAAGGCGATCGAGACGTGACGGCCGTCGATAGCCATGGCCTTGATGTTGCGCGGGATGTAGTCGCCGCCGACCATATCGAGCACAACGTCGACGCCGCGGCCGCCGGTGAATTCCTTGACCGCCTCGACGAAGTCCTCGTCTTTGTAGTTGACCGCGCGCTCGGCGCCAAGCTCCTCGCATACCCGGCACTTCTCGGCGCTGCCGGCGGTGGCGATCACCCGCGCTCCACGCTTGGCGGCAAGCTGGATCGCCGTGGTGCCGATGCCGCTGGAGCCGCCGTGCACCAGCAGCGTCTCGCCGGCCTCCAGATGCGCGCGATCGTAAAGGTTGCTCCACACGGTGAAGAACGTCTCCGGCAGCGCCGCCGCCTCGACCATGCCGAGCTTGCCCGGGATCGGCAGGCACTGGAGTGCCGGCGCCGTCACGTACTCGGCATAGCCGCCGCCGGCCACCAGCGCACACAGCGTGTCGCCGACCTTCCAGGCCTTGACGTCGGTGCCGAGCGCCGCTACCTCGCCCGCGACCTCGAGGCCGGGAATGTCGGTGACGCCCGGCGGCGGCGCATAGCGGCCAATGCGCTGCGAGACGTCGGGGCGGTTGACGCCGGCGGCGCGGACCCGGATCAGCATTTCGGCGGCGGCCGGTTTCGGCACCGGCCGGCGGGTCGGTTTAAGCACTTCGGGCCCGCCCGGCTCGACGATCTCAATGCAGTTCATGGTCTCAGGGATGGTCGGCTTGGGCATCGCGCTCTCGCTTGTTGGTTGGCGCCCGTCAATAGTATGTTGCGCGGACCATGACAAGCCCCCGCGGAACCAACTTGAAGGACCAGCACACGGGGGATGGAAAGGAGGCCCGAAATGGACGTTGACGACCTGGAGCCGCAAAAACAGAAACCGGCGCCCAAGAACATCGAGGTGATGTCCATCGCGGCGCTCAAGGAATATATCGGCGAACTGGAAGCCGAGATCACCCGCGTCCGCGAGGCGATCGCCGGCAAGGAAAAGGCGCGCAACGGCGCCGACAGGTTCTTCAAGACCTGAACGGGAAGCCGCCCGGCGCGGAAGCCTTAAGGCGCGGCCGGCGGCTGCGCCCGCCGCTTGGCCATGAACAACAGCCAGCCGACGGGCCCCAAAAACAGTACGATCACCAGCCATCCCACCCGTGGACTGAACGGACAGCGCGTTCCCTTGGGCGCCTGCCACGGGCCCAACGCTGGCGACAGCACCACATGCAGCAGCGGCAGCAGGAAGCTGATGACGATCAACCAGGCGATGACGACGGAGCTCACGGGCGCGTTTCCTCCGTGATGGCGGGAGGCCGATGAGCATACCACGGATCACCGGGCCGGCCATGGCCGGGCGGGTCGACTGTCGGAAACCGCCGACAATCTTCCTGCCATTAAGAAATAATTAAGTGCTGCCCGCTAGCATGCGGAGTTGGATGATCGCAAAGGTCATCCATTCAACTTCGACGCCTCCCTGTTGAACTCGCCGCCCCCTCCGGGGGCGGCGCTTTTTATCCGGCATCGGCGTTCCCGGCATAGGTATTGCTTCCGGCCGATTGAGGCGAGTCGCCGCTTGACCGGCGGGTCCGCGCTTGGGTAAGGTCATCGAGGGAAAAGTTCGCAGGCGAGTTTGACAGGTTGAGGCTTCAAAAATCGAACGGGGGCTGCCGAATTCCGGCGGCCCCCAAAATTTTTGACACCAAGAATTTCGACAACCACCGGCGCTCCTTGAGATGAGTCAGGACCAAACTGAGACCCGCGACCGATACCGCCATTTCCTCGGCATCCAGACCCGGTGGTCGGACAACGACATTTACGGCCACGTCAACAATGTGACCTACTATTCGTATTTCGACACGGTGGTGAACTGCTTCCTGATCGCCGAGGGCGGGCTCGACATCCGGGACGGTAGAGTGATTGGCGTCGCCGTTGAGACCATGTGCCGGTTCAAGAAGCCGATCGCCTACCCCGAAGCGATCGAGGCCGGCTTGCGGACCGCCAAACTCGGAAACTCCTCGGTCCGTTACGAAATCGGCATCTTCCGCAAGGGCGAGGACGAAGCGGCGGCGTCAGGCCATTTCGTGCACGTGTTCGTGGACAGGACCACCAACGCGCCGGTGCCGATCCCGGTGCCCATTCGCAAGGCGCTGGAACGGATCAAGACGCCTGGGCGGGTGGAGCAGGGGAAGCGACCGTGAAGGCCGATCCGAGCAAGCAAAGCCGCGACGATTTCCCCTATCGGATGTCGATCCCAACCCGCTGGGGCGACAACGACATGCTCGGCCACGTCAACAACGTTCTGTTCTACCGTTATTTCGAGGCGGTAGTGGTGCGCTTCCAGATGCAGGAGGCGGGCGTCGATTGGGTCAACGACCGCATCTCACCACAGGCGGTGGAGACGCTGTGCCGATTCCACCGGCCGCTCAGCTTCCCCGAGATCGTGGAGGCTGGGCTCAAGGTCGAGCGCATCGGCAACTCCAGCGTCACCTTCGCCATCGCGCTGTTCGGGGAGGGGCACGAAACGCCGGCGGCGACGGGGCATTTCATCCACGTCTTCGTCGATTCCAAAACCCTGAAATCGCAGCCGATCCCGGCCAAGGCGCACCGGACATACGAGAAATTCCGCTGAATCAGGAAGGGGCACGGCCCGGGGGAGGACCCGGGCGCGCCCTTTGCCGCGGCGTCGCGTCTGGCGGCGCTACGCCGCCTTGTCTTCGATGCGCGAACCGACGTCCTTGGTCGCGATGGCGATTTTGCGCGGCTTCTTCTCTTCGGGAACCTCGCGCACGAGATCGACGTTGAGCAAGCCGTTGACCAGCGAGCTGCCCGTCACCTTGATGTCATCCGCGAGCTGAAAGCGGCGCTCGAACGGGCGGCCCGCGATGCCGCGGTGCAGATAGGTCGTCTCTTTGTCTTCGCCGTTCAGGCGACCGGAGACAACGAGCGTGTTGTCGGTCACCGTGACGTCGAGGTCGTTGTCGCTGAACCCGGCGACGGCGAGCGAAATCCGGTAACCTTCCTCGCTCACCTGGATGATGTTGTAGGGCGGGTACGAATTGGTCGAGGGATCCGTCTGCACCGCCGCGTCCAGCAGGCGCTGCATGTGGTCGAAGCCGACGGAATGGCGGAACAGGGGAGAGAAATCGATGGTACGCATAGCCATATCCTCCAAAAAAGAAGCTACATGGTTGTGAACGGGGGACCCTATGATCGAGGCGCACCCCGGCCGACGGCTGATATAGGGAGGCGGCCCGCCGCTCCGCAAGGGGACGGGCAATCTTCGACTGGTTTCCGGGGTGAGGGGGCGCCCGTCAAGGCCGCCCCCGGGGCACCTAAACCGGCTTCGCGCCTTGCGCCGCCGGCTGATGCTGTTGTGTCGGCGCGAAATTGCGGGCTTGCCCCTGCGCGCCGCCGGCCGCGGCCTGGGAGGCCGCCGCCTCGTTCCACATCACTTCGTAGAGGATGACGTCGTCGCCGAAGCCCTTCATCGGGAAGCCGCCGCGGTTGATGAACTTGTAGGTCTTGCCCGCGCAAATGCCGCGCACGATTTCTGAGACGAAGATCTGATCGGCCTTGGCCTTGTCGACGATGCGGGCCGACAGCTGCACCGTGGTCCCGAACAGGTCGTTGTCCTCGGCGATCGGTTCGCCGGCGTTGAGGCCGATCTTCAGGTGCAGCGGCAGATTGGGGTTGTGCTGGTTGTGGGCCGCGACCTCGCGCTGCATCTGGATCGCCGCGTCGACGCCGTCGGAGGTCTTGGCGAACGACGCCATGATGCCGTCGCCGGTGTGCTTGATCTCCTTGCCGGCGGTTGCACTGAGCGCCTCGCGGACGATGCGGTTGTGGGCGCGCACCACCTGCTGGGCGCCGGCATCGCCGAGCGTCTGGGTCATTGCCGTCGAACCGGCGATATCGGTGAACAGCACGGTGACCGGCCCGGCCTGGGCTTCCCGCTGCTTCGGCTTGTTCCACTCGGTGAGAGCGGATTCCAGGAGCTTCGGCGCCGCGGTTTCGTCGGTGGCATATATGTTCATGGCGTTGCGCCCGGCCTGGAACATCTGCATGTAGCGGGCATCCGCCATCAGATATTCCTCGTAACGGTCGGCGAACGACGCAGCATGGGACTTCTTGAAGCCCATCACCTGCACGCCTTCGCCGAGGATCCGCGACCGCGATAGCACGTCCAGCCCCTTGTTTTGGGCCAGCACCTCGCATGCGCCGGCGAGGAACAGGTTGACGCCGAACTTGTTGAAGTTGTCCAGCTTCTTCTTGTCGATGGCGCCGCCGAGACCCTTCGAGAGGAAGTTCATCACGTACGTCTTTTGTTGCTGGGCCTGCGGCGACAGCGACGGCGGTTCCACCTCCGCGGCCGGTTTGGCCTGGGTCTGGGCGTCGAGGACGAAGCCGCGGGCGGTGGTCTTTTCCTCCTCGGCGGGCTTTTCCTTGCCCTTGTTGAGTTCCGCCTGCAGGCGTTCGCTGACTGCCTGATCCTCGGCGGTCTTGGCGGCCTCGTCGAGCTTGTACTCGCCGACGCCCCTCATTGCCTCGTCGAGCCTATCGAGTGCGTCCGTCGTCGGCGTCGGCTGGGCGGTGGCCGGCGCGGCCGGCTTCTTAGCCGCCGCCGGCTTCTGGGCAGCCGGCCTCGCCTTGGCCGTGCCCGAGAAGAACCCGCCGCGGCGGCGCGACGTATCCAGGCTTTCGCCCTTCATCACCGTGATCGCCATGGCGGCGGCGCTGGTCAGGAAGGTGAAAATGAAGACGCCAATCAGCATGTTGGACTCGGCGTTGCCGACCATGCGAACGCCGAACAGCTTGGTGCCGCCGAACAATTCGGCCGCCAACCACGCGAACATCGCCGCCAGGCCGAGGCTAAACAGCACCACCAGCAGTAGCTTGACGACGATGGTGGTCAGTGACGAGCCCTTTTTCTTCTTGCCCTTTTTCGCCCGCTTGGACGCGGCGCGCGCCGGCGCGGCGTCAAAATCGTCGCCCTCGTCCTCCTCGTCGTCGTGGTGTCGGAGCCAGGTTTCTTCGCGATGCATCGGACCCGAATGGCCGCCCGAAACCTTTTCGGCCTCCTGGGCAACCGTGCTCTTCATGCCGGCGCTCTTGTAGATGATGAACTCGTTGTGGAAGCCTTGGTCGGTGTCGTAGACCTCCTTGATAACCTTCACCGCCTCGACGTTGGGTAATTGGTCGAGCTGCTTGGCCTCCTCGACGGCGCCGTCCTTCTGATGGCCGGCGAAGCGGGCGTGGATGCTCCACCGGCCATTTTGCTGGACCTGCACCTCGTAGTTGACTTGCTGGACCATTGATCCCTCGACCAACAAAAACACTTCACGGCCCGCGATGTCCGGCTCGCTTTATAACCTCGGCTAGATGGTAAACCGCATCAGCGTACCTTAAGCAACCGACTGAAACCCCTCCCACGATAGATCGTCATCACTAAACATTGCATCTTATCAAATGCTTAATTGTCGGGCAAATTTACGGTTGAAGGTGACCGCGAGCCGACCCACGCCGTCCCATGAGACCTCGGCCGCCTTACCGCGTTAACCAAAAACGAGACGGCGCCAGGTCGTCCCCGGCGCCTCCGCATTTATGGTAACCGCTGTCTCCGATAAACCGGCAGTTGTCGCCCGCCGGCTCTAGCTCTTCAGGCCGAAGTCCTTGAAGCGCTTTTTGAATTTTGCCAACTGGCCGCCGCTATCCACCAGCCTGTGAATGCCCGTCCAAGCGGGATGGGTCTTCGGGTCGATGTCAAGGCGCATTGTCTCACCCTGCTGACCCCAGGTCGAACGCGTCTTGTAGGTGGTGCCGTCGGTCATCTGGACGGTGATCTCATGATAATCGGGGTGCGTGTCTTTTTTCATGGCTCAAGGGCTCCGCCTTTGACGGCGCCCTATATAAAGGAACCAGCCGGCCGGTTCAAGGCCGCCCTGGGGCTCTGCGGCCGCCGCCAGACTTGGCCGTCCCGGCGGCCGGCCGATCTAAGGCCTTTAGCGCATGGAGGCTGAGCCCGACTACCACCGCCATAACCAGGGCGCCACCGAAATACGGCCAATCGCGGCCGAGCGTCTCGAACAACAGCCCAGCCCAGGCGGGACCGAGGAAGCGGGCCATGGTCGCCGCCGACCGGGTCACCCCCATGATGCCGCCCTGTTCGTCGTCGCCGACCTGCAGTGAGATCAGGCTGGTGAGCGCCGGCGAGACGATGCTGAAGCCGTAGCCGGCGACCACCATCGCCACCAGCAGCAAGGGCAGGCCGTGGCTGAACGGGATCAGCAGCACGCCGACGGCCAGCGCCGCCGCCCCTTGGACAATTAGCCGCGCCTCGCCGAACCGTCTCGCTAGGGGCCCTATCAGGCCACCCTGGATCACGGCACTGAGCAAACCGACGAATGCGAACAGATAGCCGTTCTGCTCTGGCCCCCAACCGAACTGGCGCCGCGACCACATGGCAAACGTCGATTCGAGCCCGGCGAAAACGAAGGTGGCTAGGAATGTCAGCACGATCAACAAACCGACAGTCGGTCGCCTCAGCGCTTGGCGGAACATCGCCAGCCGGGCCTGCCGCGGCGTCTCGGCCAAGCGCCGGCGGATATCCGCCGCCAGCGATTCCTTAAGCGTCACCAGTGCCACCAGCAGTGCCGCCGTCGACATCGCCGCGGCGGCGAACGCCGGGGTGTGGAAATCGGCGTGCACCGGGTCAGGGCCGGCCAGCAACCCGCCGATCGCGGGCCCGGCGATGAAGCCGAGCCCGAAAGCAGCGCCGATCATCCCCATCCCCTTGGCGCGATCCTGGCGCGATGTGACGTCGGCAACGTAGGCGAACGCGGTCGAGATGTTGCCGGCCATGAAGCCGCCGACGGCGCGGGCAGCGAACAGCATCCACAGGCTCTCCGCCAGGCCGAGCCAGACGTAAGCGGTGGCCGTGCCGGCGAGGCTGATCAGCAGCACCGGCCGCCGCCCGATGCGGTCGCTGAGCCGTCCCCAGAACGGCGCCGCCAGGAACTGGGTGAACGAATAGGTCGCCATCAACAGCCCGACCGTCGCCGGCGTCGCTTGGTGAAACTCGCCGTAGAACGGCAACAGCGGAATGATGATGCCGAAGCCGACGAGGTCGATGAAGACGATGAAGAACAGGATCGGCATGAGTGTCCGGACCGGCCTGGCGCCGCGTGGCGGCGCCGTCGGGCGCCCGCGGCTGCGGCCTCAGCGTTCGGTCAGTTTCAGTTCGATGCGCCGGTTGCGGCGCTTGGCGATCTCGTCGTTGCCAGCGTCCAGCGGCTGGTATTCGCCGAAGCCGGTGGCGGCGAGGCGGTCGGGCGACATGCCCTGGTCCATCAGGAACCGGATCACCGAGATGGCACGTGCCGACGATAGCTCCCAATTGGATGGGAATCGCGGCGTGCTGATCGGATCCTTGTCGGTGTGGCCGTCGATGCGAAGCACCCAGTCGATGTCGGCCGGGATCTTGGCGGCAAGCTGGCGGAGCGTCTGCGCCAGCCGCGTGAGTTGCGCCTTGCCGGCGTCGCCGATGTCGGCCGATCCCTTGGCGAATAGCACTTCGGACTGGAACACGAAACGGTCGCCGACGATGCGCACGTCCGGCTGGTCGCCGAGCACCTCGCGCAGACGGCCGAAGAATTCCGACCGGTAGCGGCTGAGCTGCTGCACCTTGCCGGCCAGCGCCGCGTTCAGCCGCGCGCCCAGGGTCTGGATCTCTACTTTCTGTTCGCGAGCCAACTTCTCCGACGCATCGAGGGCCGCCGACACCTTCTCGAGCGTTTCGCGGAGCGCCGCCATCTGCTTGTTCAACAGCGCCACCTGGGCGCGCGCGCTTTGCGAAATCTCTCGCTCGGACAGCAGCTTCTTGCCGGATTCCTCGAGCTTGCCGCCGAGCTCGGCGACCTTCGCCTGCAACTCCTCGCGCAGCGCCTTCAGCGCCGCGATGTCCTGCTGCAGGCCGGCGAGTTCCTGCACCTGGGCCGCGATTTTCGCTTGGTCGGTCTCGACGGTCTTCAGCGCGCCGGCAAGCCTCTGTCCCGTCTCCTCGGCCTGGCGGCGCAACGCCGCCACGGTGGTCTTCAGATCGTCGCGCAGCGCCACCGAGATCTGCAGCTCCTGTGACAGCTGTGAGATGTTCTTGCGCAGATCGTCCGACGCCCGCCGTTCCAGTGACAACAAATCGGCCAACTCGTTGACCTGATTCTGCAGACGGGCAAGCGCCTGGTCGCGCCCCGACAGCGCCTGGCCCAGGAAGAACTGCGCCAGCACGAACACCATTAGCAGGAACATAATGACCATCAACAGCGTTGCGAGCGCGTCAACGAACCCGGGCCAAATGTTGGTGGCCCGTTGTCTGCGGTTGGCGAGGGTGGCCATCGGAGGGAGCCCGCCCCGGTGTCAGCGGTCGTCGCCGCCGGCGGCGATGGTGCGGGCGAGCAGCTTAATCTCGCTTCGCAGCTGCTGGATCAGATCTTCGCGGCCGCCGCTCAGGTCCGCGGTCAGGCGCGTCAGGTGGACGTCGAGGTTGCGGATATGGGCGCGGGTCGCGTCGTCGACGCCGACCGACGAGCCGGCGGCCAACTGAGCGAGGATCGGCTTCATCTCCACTTGCGTCTCGGCCATGCTTTTCATCAGCGTTTGCTCGGTGCGCATGTGGTCGGTCAGCGTCTCCAGCTTGTTGCCGAGCACCATCAGGTTGTTGCTGACCGCGATCCGGTTTTCCTCGCCGCGGGTGATGGTGCGTTGCAGGTTCTCCAGGCTTTCGGCCGTCTGCTCAAGCAGCGCCTGCACGTAGGCCGGGATCGGCTGATCGCCCTCGGCGACGAGCGCGCCGGTGGCTAGCCTGGTCATGCTGGACAGCCATTCCTCGAAATCGTTGTAGAAGCGGTTCTGCGCCTGGTTGGCTTGCAGATCGAGGAAGCCCAAGGCCAGCGAACCGGCAAGCCCGAACAGCGACGACGAGAACGCCGTTCCCATGCCCGCCATCGGCGCCTGCAGGCCGCGCTTAAGGTCGGCGAACACCTTGGTCATGTCGCTGCCCTCGACGGTAAGTCCGCTGATGACGCTGCCGATCGAGCCGATGGTCTGCAGCAGCCCCCAGAAGGTGCCCAACAGGCCGAGGAAGATCAAAAGCCCAATTGTGTAGCGCGAGATGTCGCGGGACTCGTCCAGCCGCGAGAGGATACCGTCGAGCAGCGACCGCATCGCCAATGTCGACAGGCTGAGCCGGTCGCGGCGGTCGCCGACCATGGTCGCCATCGGTGCCAGCAGCTTCGGCTGCTCGGTGTTAGACAGCGGCGCGCTCTTCTGCCGGAAGTTCTCGATCCAGGCGACTTCCGGGTACAGCATCAGCACCTGGCGGAAGTTGTAGATGATGCCGAGCAACAGCACGCCGATGATCAATCCGTTCAACGGCGCGTTGGTCATGAACGCACTGTGCAGCGGCACGATCAATACGCCGCTCAGCACGGCGACGGCGACCAGGAACACGGTCATCCGTATCAGGTATTTTCGCGGCCGGGTCATGGCGGCAACTTCCCTACGAATTCACGCTTGTTGATGGTCTGATCGGTGGATTGCTGGGAACCCACGATCGCGAGCGCCGATCATCGTTCGACGATGTTCACGTCGACCCTGTTGAGCGGCTCTTCCGCGGTCTTGTCGCCGAGCGCGCGGACGTCTATGCGGGTGCTGCGGACGCCGCTCTCGATTAGGAACGACCGTACCGACAACGCGCGCGACAGCGACAGCCGGCGGGCCTTGCTGGGCGATAGGTCCTTGCCGCCGGCGTAAGCCATCAGCTGCAGCCGCAGGTTCTCATTCTCCTTGAGCTGCTTCGCGAGCGTCGTCAGCCCATCCTTGGCCGCGTCCGGCAGCTTTGAGACGTCGACCGCGAACGCTACCTGCAGCGCACGGCCCTCCTTCATGACGGCGGCAGGTGGCGACGACGCCTGTTCGGTCTTCACCGGCCGCGGCTTGGCGGCGGGCGATGCGGCGGCGGCGGTCTTGGCCGCGGGCTCGGGCTTCTTCTCGGGCTGAGCGGGGGCGGGCGGTGCCGCCGGCGGTACGGTCAACGGCGCCGGCGGCGCGCTGGCGATGGTCTTATCGGCGGGTTTCGCGGGCGCCGATTTCTTGGCGGGCGTGGTCTTGGCGGCTGGTGCAGCGGCGATCTTTTTCGGCGTCGCAGACGGTGGCTTCAAAGTGATGCGCTCGCCGCCGGGGCCAGCCGGGACCGCGACGTGCAACCGTGACATCGGATTGGTCGGGCCCGGCACCAACAGGCCGCCGGCGCCGCGCGGCTGCGCCACCATCGGGGATGGCGAAACCGCACCCGAAAGCATCGGCCGGCCCATGTCGCCGATGACGCTGAGATCGACGGTCACGTGTTCGGTGTTGAGGTCGACACCCTGCGCTCGCGCTGCGCTGCCGGACGACAGCAACGGCACGGCCGCGACGACCAGGGCGAGGAGGGTACGGAAGGCCGGCGGCGGCGGGGCGGCAAGGGGGGTCATCGAAGTTCGGTGTCCTTTCCATGCCGGCGGCCCGACCATCGGCCGGCAGCAGGTTGCCAATAATCGCTTGCGATTCAAGATAGCCAAGGGGCAGGCCGCAGACAACCGGTTTACGGGGCTTGTGGGCGGCGACGCGCCGTCGCGGGGCCGGCCGGGGCCTGCCGGCGACCGCCGTCGCCGGCCGCCGGCGCGGCTTAGCGGCCAGCGGCGGCCAGGATCTTCAGCAGCGCCGCGTGGGCATGGTCGTTAGCGGCGACGATCTCGCCTTTTTGCAGCATCCGGTCACGGCCCTCGAAATCGCTGGCGAATCCGCCGGCTTCGCGGACCAGCACGATGCCCGCCGCCATGTCCCACGGATGCAACCCCATCTCCCAGAATCCCTCGTAGCGGCCGGCCGCGACGTAGGCCAGATCGAGGGCCGCCGAGCCGAACCGCCGCACACCCGCCGCCACCGCCATTACGGCGCGCAATTGACTGAGGTAGCGGTCGTGGTCCTCCTTGCCGGCGAAAGGGATGCCGGTGGCGAACAGCGATTCATCCAGCGTGCGGCGCCCCGATACCCGGATGCGGCGGCCGTTGAGATAGGCGCCCTGGCCGTTCTCGGCCCAGAACATCTGATCGTTGATCGGCTCGTAGACGACGCCGGCGGCGAGCTTACCGTCGCGCTCAAGCCCGATCGACACCGAAAAATGCGCGATTCCGTGTAGCAGATTGGTGGTGCCGTCGAGCGGATCGACGATCCAGCGGTTGGAGATGTCGGCACCGGCGATCTCGCCCGATTCCTCGAGCAGGAAGCCGTATTTGGGGCGCGCCTTCGAAAGCTCCCGGACGATAATCTGTTCCGCTTTCCTGTCGGCGGCGCTGACGAAATCGCCGGTGCCCTTGCGTGACACCTGCAGGTTCTCGATCTCGCCGAAATCGCGGACCAGCCCGCGCGCCGCCTTGGTGGCGGCGGCGGCCATCACGTTCAGCAATGCGGAGCGCTTGGCCATTCCGCGCGCCGACGTTCAGTCCTTGGCCCGTTCGACGTAAGAGCAGTCGGCGGTGTTGACGACGATGCGGGTGCCCGCCTCGATGTGCGGCGGCACCAGGCAGCGGAGGCCGTTCTCCAGCACCGCCGGCTTGTAGGAAGATGACGCGGTCTGTCGTTTGACCACCGCGTCGGCCTCGACGACCTTGAGAACCACGGTATCGGGAAGCTGGATGCCGATCGGCTCGCCGTCGTAGGAATCGATGGTCACCCTCATGCCGTCCTGCAGGAACTTGGCCTGATCCTCGTCGATCATGTTGCTGTCGAGCGTGATCTGGTCATAGGTCTCGGTGTCCATGAACGTGTACATGCCGGCGTCGGCGAACAGGAACTGGTATTCCTTCTGGTCGAGGCGCACACGCTCGACAGCCTCCGACGAGCGGAAGCGCTCGTTGAGCTTGGTGCCGGTGCGGAGGTCTTTGAGCTCGACCTGAAGGTAAGCCCCACCTTTGCCGGGCTGGGTGTGCTGGATCTTCACGGCCCGCCACAGGCTACCCTGGTGTTCGATCACCATCCCCGGACGGATGGCGTTACCATTTATTTTCATTGTCTTTTCGCCGTATTTTGGGAGCGCCGCATGCGGCCGCGGCGCGGAAGCTAGCAGGTTGCCCGCGTCTTCGCAATCGCCGCCATGGCCGCCGCCTCAAGCGCCGCCAGCGATCACTTCGTTGAAGGTTTTCACCGCCGCCGCCGGCCCCTGCGGGTGGTCCCAGACGCCGGAGATGACGGCCAGGAAATCGGCGCCGGCCTCGACCAGTGGCCGGCAATTGTCGACCGTGATGCCTCCGATGGCGACCACCGGTACCACCATCAGCTCGCTCCACCATTCGAGCAGATCCAAGTCGGCACGGGTCTTGGCGGCCTTGGTGCCGGTCGGGAAAAACGCCCCGAAGGCGACATAGTCGGCGCCCTGCTCGGCCGCCTCGATCGCCAAGTGGCGGGAGTTGTGGGCGGTGACGCCGACGATACCTTGCGGGCCGACTGCCTTGCGTGCTTCGGCATAGGAGGCGTCCTCCTTGCCGACGTGGATGCCGTCGCAACCGGTGTCGCGGGCAAGGTCCGGGCGGTCGTTCATGATCAGTGGCACGCCGTGGGCGTCGCACACCGGCCTGAGCGCTTGAACGGCGTGGCGGACGGCATCGTCGTCGGCGCCTTTCAGACGCAACTGCACGGCAGCGACGTCGCCGGCGGCTAGCGCCGCAGCCAGCGTGCCGGCGAACGCCCTCGGCTCGAACGCCGGCGGCGTGATCAGATAAAGACGGCAAGTCTCGGCCTGCACCGGTGTCGCTCCCTGGTCAGTCGGCAACGGTCAGCCACGTCCTGAGCGCGGCGCCGCGGTCTTCGGCGTCGAGCAAATCGAGGGCCGGCTGGTCAGCATCGCCGTCGTCGAGCCGGGCGCCCGACTGGGAGGCGATGTCGGCGATGCGGTCGCGCGCCTCGCCGGTGACGCTGAGCCGGATGACCTTCAATCCATGGCGCAGCGCGCCCAGCGCCAGGCCGGGATCGGCGCCGCAATCGAACACGGCGGTGACGGCGACGCCCGGATAGGCGCAGCAGGCGGCGCGCACGATGTCACGGTACACCGAGGCGCCGAGGTAGCGGGCGGCGTCCGGGGCGCTCCTCAGCGTCAGCGAGGCGAGGCCGAACTCCGCCGCCGCCGCCACCGCGGCACGGGCGTCGTCGATGTCGTGGACGATGACCGGACGGTCCTTCATCGGATCTCCTGGCCGGGTCCGGCGCCAGCGTGGCCGCCGGGAATCCCGCTTTTTCCCCGTTGTGACGATGGACACAGCCGCCACCGCGGGAAAACCCTACTATGCGCCACCGCCATGATATGCAAAAACAATCCTTCGAGGGACGGAAAACTGCCCGTTCGCGCCCTCGCCGGTTTCCCTCCGCCCCGGCGGGATGACGTCCAACCCGGGATTTGACCGGAGCGCCCGACGTGGACATTGCGACCCTTCTCGGCCTGATCATCGGCGTCACCGTCGTGACGCTGGCGATCATGACCGGTTCCGACCTCTGGATCTTCCTCAACCTTCCGGGATTCCTGATCGTTCTTGGCGGCACCTTCGCCGCCACGCTGATCAAATTTCCGATTTCGGGCGTATTCGTCGCCTTCTTCGTCGGCATCAAGGCGGCGTTCGTCAACGAGAACGAAACCCCGCGCGAGATCATCGATTTGACCATGCGATTGGTGAAGCGAGCGCGCAAAGCGGGACTGATCGGACTGGAGAAAATCAGGGTCGGTAACTCGTTCTTTCGCAAGGGCGTGCAACTGTGCGCCGACGGCCGCGACGTCGACTTCATCCGCAAGACGATGACCCGAGAGATGGAGCTGGCGATTCAGCGCCAGGAGGTCGGCGAGCGGGTGTTCCGGGCGATCGGCGATTCGGCGCCGGCCTTCGGCATGGTTGGCACCCTTGTCGGCCTGGTGCAGATGCTGAGCAACATGAGCGATCCAACGACCATCGGCCCGGCGATGGCGGTGGCGCTGCTGACCACCCTTTACGGGGTACTAATCGCGCAGCTCATCGCGCTTCCCATCGCCGACAAGCTGGAGGCCAAGAATTCCCTCGAGCGTGCCAACAAGGTGCTGATCATCGAGTCGATCGTGCAGATCCACGAGCGCAACAACCCGACCGCCGTGCTCGACATCCTCGAGGCCTACCTGCCCGAAAAGCAGCGCCAGCGGCGCGCGTCCGAACCCAAGACCGGGCCCCAACTCGGCCGCCGGACCACCGACAAGCCGGACATCGAGGTGGAGTACGCCCGGCGGGCGACGGACGCCTGATGAGCGCCTACCGGCGAAGGAAGGACGACAGCGGCGCGCCGCGCTGGATGGTGACGTTCGCCGACTTGATGTCGTTGCTGTTCGCGCTGTTTGTTCTGCTGCTGTCGTTCGCTAAGGTGGACAACGAGACTTTCCAGCGCAACGCCGGTCCGATGCGCGACGCCTTCGGCCTCGGCGACCGGATCATGATCACGGCGCCGCGCGGGATTCCCATTCCTGGCGAGCCAGGACCCGGCGACCGGGCATCGCGATCGGCCGGCTCCCAGATCATGGCCGAGACTCGGCGGCTTCAGGCCAAGCGGAACTTCCTGTTCAATTTCCGTCGCATCATGGAAACCGAACTCGCCCATTCGATTGTGGTCCTTATCGACCAGGGCGACCGCATCGTCATCCGCTTTCCCGACGCCACCGCGTTCGAATCTGGCAGCGCCGCGCTGGCGCCCGATTTCGTGCCTACGCTCAATCGCATCGCCAGCGTGCTTAAGGCCACCAAGGGCGTGCTCCTGGTGTCCGGCCACACCGACGACACGCCGATTTCCACCACGCGCTTCCGCTCGAACTGGGATCTGTCGGCGGCGCGCGCCGTGTCGGTTGTCCATCACTTGGTCGAAAAAGCCAGCATACCGCCGGCCCGCATCACCGCCCAGGGTTTCGCCGACAGCCGGCCGCTGGTGACTAACGATTCACCTGCCAACCGGTTGAAGAACCGGCGCGTCGAAATTGCGATCGAGCTCACCGCCTACGAAGGGTAAGGGCGCGCCGGCTGGGGCAGAGCAATCAGTCGACGTTGTGCATGGCGACGGCGGTGTCGGACATCCGGTTGGAAAACCCCCACTCGTTGTCGTACCAACTGAGCACGCGCACGAAGGTGCCGTCGATCACTTGCGTCTGAGTGGCGTCGAAGATCGATGACGCCGGATTGTGGTTAAAGTCGATAGACACCAGGTCATCGGTCACGTAGTCGAGGATGCTCTTCAGGCGGCCTTCCGACGCCTTCCTGATCGCGGCGTTGATTTCTTCGGGAGTGGTCTTGCGGGCGGCCAAGAACTTGAAGTCGATCAGCGACACGTTCGGCGTCGGCACCCGGATCGCGGTGCCGTCGAGCTTGCCGGCCAACTCCGGCAGCACTAGGCCGACCGCGCGCGCCGCGCCGGTCGTCGTCGGGATCATCGAGATCGCGCAGGCGCGGGCCCGGCGCGGATCGCTGTGCAGCGTGTCCAGCGGCCGCTGGTCGCCGGTGTAGGAATGCACGGTGGTCATGAAGCCCTTTTCGATGCCGATCGCCTTGTTCAGCACGTCGGCGACCGGGGCCAGGCAGTTGGTCGTGCACGACGCGTTGGAAACGACGGTGTGATGGGCCTCGAGCTTGTCGTGGTTGACGCCGTAGACGACGGTCAAGTCGACATTCTTGGCCGGCGCCGAGATAAGCACCTTAGACGCGCCGGCGTCGAGATGCTTGGAGGCCGCCTCGCGGTCGGTGAACAGACCAGTGCATTCGAGCGCGATGTCGACGCCGAGGTCCTTCCACGGCAGCCTGGCCGGATCACGCTCCGCCGTCACCCGGATCAACCCGGTGCCGACGTCCATACTGTCGTCGTCGATGGTGAATTCGCCGCCGAACGTGCCATGGACGGAATCGTACTTCAGCAGGTGCGCGTTGATCTTGGTCGAGCCGAGATCATTGATGCCGACCACCTGCACGTCGTTGCGCCGCGTTTCCATGATAGCGCGCAGCACCAAGCGGCCGATGCGCCCAAAACCGTTGATGCCGACACGTACCGCCATTCGCCACTCCCTCAATGCTAAAAGGGGCGACATCGCCCCAGCCGGTTATCGTTTCCACAGGTCTATCCGCGGCTCGCAACGAGATCATAGACTGCCGTTCACCGCGCCAGGGAGTCTCAATTTCCCGCCGCCGCACAATCCGAAGAAAGACCCCACGCGTCAATGGGATTACACCCGCCGCGGTCCCGGATTCGGCCACCGCCAAACCATGTTTTTGGTTTTGTTTTAAGATGTTGCAGAAGCTTTTTACGACGAAGGTTGACGTATTTGCGAATGCTGTCCTATGCTGCGCCGGAGTCAAGCGTTTGCGCCCCGTCACCCCCGGGACTCAAAAGGAAGCCGTTGAAAAAACCGAATCTGCAAAAATCGTCGAAGGTCGAACGCGCCCGCGTCCGCCTGGAAGGCGCAGTGACGCGCCTGGAACGGGCGGCGGCTACCGCCGGGCCCGCGGCGCTGGCGCGCGAACTGCAGGGGCTGAAGGACGAGAATGCCGATCTCAAGGCGCTTACTGCCACCGTCACCGAGCGACTCGACGTCGCCATCGGCCGGTTGCGCACCGTTATCGGGGAGTGACGAGACATGGCGCAGCTCATGGTCAGCATCAACGACCGCAACTACCAGGTTGCCTGCGACGACGGCCAGGAAGCGCATCTCTCCCGACTCGGTACCTACGTCGACAATCGCGTCAAGGAACTGGTAGCTGCGGTCGGCCAAGTCGGCGACGCGCGACTCTTGGTGATGGTGTCGCTGCTGCTCGCGGACGAACTGTCGGACGCCTATTCATCGCTCGATGTGGCGCAGTCCGACGAAGGCGTTGCTGCAGCGCTTAATGCCGAGGAAGAGCTTAGCGCCGAGATCGAAAATCTGGCGGCGCGCATCGAAAATATTGCCGAGCGCCTGGAACAAGCTTAGATTCACTTCAGGGCGGTTGCTGCCCAGCACGTCAGGCAAGTTTATCCCTGGGGCCAAGTAATACCTCTCGGGAGCTGTCTCTGCCGGGCCCTTGGGCCCGGTATATGGCGCCCACCTGCACATGCAGGCCACGGAGGATCACTCGCCGACGGCTGATGCGGGGCCGCCCGTTTTATTCACCGTTCGCCCATCCATCCCCATTTACCGTGCGGCTTTTCCCGCCATGTCCGAATCGGTTTTCGAGCAGAAGAGAGCGTTGCGCAGCGAGGCCCGCGAACGTCGCCGCCGCGTCGTGGCGGCGACTGGCAAGCAGGCCAGCGAACGACTGGCCGACAATTACTTCAAGGCGACGGCGAGCTTCGCCAACCGCTCGCCCAAATCGGCGGTGTCCGGCTATTGGCCGATGGCCGAGGAGATGGACGTGCGGCCGCTGATGGCTCGGCTGCACGCCAAAGGCCACGCTATCGCGCTGCCGGTGGTGGTCGGCAAGGGCAAGCCGCTGATCTTCCGTCGCTGGCAGCCGGGGTCGGCGCTTGGCGAGGCCGGCTTCGGCCTGCACCAGCCCAGTGCCGACGCACCCGCGTTGGTGCCTGAGATTTTGCTGGTGCCGCTGCTGGCTTTCGATCCTTTTGGCTTCCGGCTAGGCTGGGGCGGCGGCTTCTACGACCGCACGCTGGAGGCGCTCAGGAAAGTGCATCCGGTGATAGCCATCGGCGTCGCCTATGCGGCGCAGCGGGTGGAGCGGGTGCCGCGCACGGAGCGCGACCAGCCGCTCGACTGGGTGGTCACTGACGAAGGGTACATCGAGATTTCGTGATTGCGCCGGCGATGAGTAGGGGACGGCAATGAAGATTCTGATCTGCGGCGACGTCGTAGGCAAGTCGGGTCGCCAGGCAATCGACAACCATTTGCCCGAGCTGCGCCGCAACCTGGAACTCGACTTCGTCATCGTCAACGGAGAGAACGCCGCCCACGGCTTTGGCATCACCGATGCCATCTGCGAGGGATTCTACGCCGCTGGTGCCGATGTCATCACCACCGGCAACCACGTATGGGACCAGCGCGAGATCATCGGCTACATCGACAAGGACCCGAAACTGCTTAGGCCGATCAACTATCCGACCGGTACGCCCGGCGTCGGCAGCGGCATCTTTCAGGCCTCGGGCGGGCGGCGAGTGCTGGTGATCCATCCGATGTGCCGGCTGTTCATGGACCCGCTCGACGATCCATTCGCCGCGGTCGAGAACGTGCTCGCTAATCACCGCCTCGGCCGCACCGTCGACGCCATCGTCGTCGACGTGCACGGCGAGGCGACCAGCGAGAAACAGTCGATGGGCCACGTCCTTGACGGCCGCGTCTCGATGGTGGCCGGCACCCACACCCACGTGCCGACCGCCGATACCCAGATCCTGCCCGGTGGCACCGCCTACCAGACCGACATCGGCATGACCGGCGACTATGACTCGGTGATTGGTATGAAGAAGGAGTTGGCGTCGGCGCGCTTCGTCACCAAGATGCCGCAGGGGAGGCTGGAGCCGGCCGATGGCGAGGCGACCCTATGCGCCGTCTACGTCGAGACCGACAACGCCAGTGGCCTCGCCAAGCGCGTGGGTGCGTTGCGTCTCGGCGGCCGGCTGAAGGAGGAATGGCCGCTGTGAACAGGGCCGTCTTCGCGCCCCCGAACCGAGGTGGCGCCGAAGCGGTTCAACCCCAAGCCGACCGCCGGCTCTGACCCCGTCGGGACCGCCGCAATATTGACATATTGATCTGACATCTAAGACGCACGGCGATAATGCGTTCACCTACCACATATGGTATAAGCCGTCATAATTCTTAAAGGATTTAGGGGCCTTCCGGGCGATGGCTGGTCATTCGCAATTCAAGAACATCATGCACCGCAAGGGCCGTCAGGACGCCAAGCGGGGCAAAATCTTCACCAAGTTGATCCGGGAAATCACCATCGCCGCCAAGAATGGGCTACCGGAACCGGACGCAAACCCGCGGCTGCGCGCCGCCATTGCTGCCGCCAGGGATGTCAACATGCCGTCCGACACCATCAAGCGGGCGATCAAGCGCGGCAGCGGCGAGGAGGGGAGCGAGAACTACCAGGAAATCCGCTACGAGGGCTTCGGCCCCGGCGGCGTCGCCATCATTGTCGAGGCGCTGACCGATAACCGTAATCGCACGGCGTCCGAGATCCGCGCCGCGTTTACCAAGTACGGCGGCACGCTCGGTGAGACCAACTCGGTCAGTTTCATGTTCGAGCACGTCGGCTCGATCACCTATCCGGCGACGGCGGCGAGCGCGGACTCGATGTTCGAAGGGGCGCTTGAGGCAGGCGCAACGGATGTCCAGTCGACCACAGACGGCCACGAGATGACCTGTTCGCCCGACGATTTCTCGGCTGTTCGCGACGCACTCGAGGCTAAGTTCGGCGCCGCCTCCACCGCCCGGCTGGATTGGAAGCCGTTGAGCACAGTGCCGGTCGCTGACAAAGATGCCGATACGCTCCTGAAGCTTCTCGATGTCCTTTACGACAGCGACGACGTGCAGCGCGTCGCCGCCAACTTTGAGGTCGCCGACAGCGTCATGGAGCGGTTGAGCGCCTGAGCCCCGGCGGGGCGGCGCGCGCTACGGCAAAGATTGAGGGCAGGAGGAAACGATTCGACTGATCGGATTCGATCCGGGACTCCGCACCACGGGCTGGGGCGTCATCGAGGTGACCGGCAACCGCCTCCGCCACGTTGCCGACGGCATCGTCATCACCCAATCGGGGCTGCCGCTGGCGACCCGCCTAGTGCAGTTGCAGGACGGTCTCGCTGCAGTGATCGCGCGTTACCGGCCGGTCGAGGCCGCGGTCGAGGAGACCTTCGTCAACAAGAACGCCGCCTCGACGCTGAAGCTCGGCCAGGCGCGCGCCATCGCGCTGCTGGTGCCGGCCAACGCCGGTCTCAGCGTTGCCGAATATTCGCCGAACCTGATCAAAAAGTCCGTGGTCGGCAGCGGCCACGCCGCCAAGCAGCAGGTGCAGATGATGGTGCGCGTGCTGCTGCCCGGCGCCACAGTCGCTAGTCCCGACGCGGCGGACGCGCTGGCGGTCGCCATTTGCCACGCTCATCACCGCGACTCGTGGCAGGTACGGGCCGCGGTCGCGGCGGCGGGAGCGGCCGAGTGATCGCCAAGCTGAAAGGGCGCGTCGACAACGTCGGCCGCGGCCATGCCGTCATCGACGTCGGCGGCGTCGGCTATCTGGTGTTTGCCTCCGGGCGCACCCTCGGCCGGCTGGCTGCCGGCGCGCTGATCGAGCTGTTGATCGAGACCCACGTGCGCGAGGACCACATTCACCTTTACGGCTTCCTGGATGCCGCCGAGCGCGACTGGTTCAAGCTCTTGACCACCGTGCAAGGTGTCGGCGTCAAGGTGGCAATGAGTCTGCTGACGACGCTCCTGCCCAACGAGTTGATGCAGGCAATCGTTACCGGCGACAAGGGCGCGGTCGGCCGCGCCCCCGGTGTCGGCCCGAAGTTGGCCGCCCGCATCCTGGGCGAGCTCAAGGACAAGGTCGGCGCCATGGCGCTCGCGACGGTACCAGGTGCGCCGGGCGACGCCGACATCGGCGCCGCGTTGACCGCTGGCGGCGCCATCGGCGACGCGGCCTCGGCGCTGGTCAATCTCGGCTACAACCCGTCGCAGGCGCTGGGCGCGGTCAGCCGCGCTGCCGGCCGGCTCGGTCCGGACGCGACGCTCGAGGCGCTGATCCGCGGCGGCCTCGGCGAACTGGCGCCGGTCGACGTCCGGGCACCGTCCGTCGCGGGGAGCGCCTAGGCGATGAACGGCAAACCGCGCGTCGTGGCGCCCGCCGTCGGCAACGACGATGCCGCCGAAGCCGGCATCAGGCCGACTCGCTTCGATGACTTCGTCGGCCAGGAACAGGTGTGTGAGAACCTGCGCGTCTTCATCGCGGCTGCCGCCAAGCGCGGCGAAGCGCTCGACCACGTGCTGTTTTACGGCCCGCCGGGCCTCGGCAAGACGACGCTGGCGCAGATCGTCGCCCATGAGCTGAGGGTTGGGTTCCGCGCCACCTCGGGGCCAGTGGTCGCCAAGGCCGGCGATTTGGCGGCCATCCTCACCAACCTGCAGCCCCGCGACGTGTTGTTCATCGACGAGATCCACCGCCTCAACCCGGTGGTCGAAGAAATCCTGTATCCGGCGATGGAGGCGTTCCAGCTCGACCTGATTATCGGCGAAGGACCGGCGGCGCGCTCGGTGCGCATCGACCTGAAGCCGTTCACCCTGATCGGCGCCACCACGCGCTCCGGCCTGGTCTCCGCGCCGCTACGCGAACGCTTCGGCATCCCGATGCGGTTGCAGTTCTATTCGGCGGACGAGCTGGAACGCATCGTGGCGCGCGGCGCGCGGCTCTTGAACCTGCCGCTGACCGCCGACGGCGCCACCGAGATTGCCCGCCGCTCGCGCGGCACGCCCAGGGTCGCCGGGCGGCTGCTCCGACGGGTGCGCGATTTCGCTGCCGTCGATGGCGCCCGCAAGGTAGACGCCAAGGCCGCCGACGCGGCGCTACGGCGGCTCGAAGTCGATAACCGCGGCCTTGACGCCATGGATCGGCGCTACCTGGGCTGCATCGCCGACAAGTTCGGCGGCGGCCCGGTCGGCATCGAGACGCTGGCCGCCGCGCGGTCCGAACAGCGCGACACCATCGAGGAAGTGATCGAGCCGTACCTGATCCAGCAGGGATTCCTGATGCGCACCCCGCGCGGCCGCGCGCTCATCGCCGAAGCCTACCGGCACCTCGGGCTCGCCGAGCCGGACGGGCTCCGGCAGCTGCAGCTCATCCAGTCGGAGAACGACGATGACTAGGGCGGGGAAGCGGGCAGCCGCCAATGGCGTACACGTGTTTCCGGTGCGTGTCTATTACGAGGACACCGACGCCGCCGGCGTCGTCTATTACGCCAATTACCTGCGTTTTGCCGAGCGCGCCCGCACCGAGATGCTGCGTGGCCTCGGCGGCGGCAGCCGCGAGATGATGGAAACGCAGGGCCTGGCCTTTGCCGTCCGCCGCTGCTCGATGGAGTTCATGAGGCCGGCGCGGCTCGACGACTTGCTGGAGGTAGAAACGCGCCTCACCGACATCGGCGGCGCGTCGTTGGTTGCTGACCAGCGGGTGAAACGGCAAGCGACGGAACTGGTGCGCATGGAGATGACACTGGCCTGCTTGTCGCTGGCCGGCAAGCCGGCCCGGCTACCACCGGCGTTGCGCACGCGCCTCAAGGATTTTCAGGCAACGGAACATTAACCGGTGACCGGAGCAAATCCGGCCAATCGGCAACAAAAAGAGCGGAAAAATGGAAAACCAAGTCATTGAAGCGGCAACGCTAGGCGGATCGGTCGCCAAGCTGGACTTTTCGGTGTGGGCGCTATTTCTCCGGGCCGATCCGATCGTCAAGGCGGTGATCGTGCTGCTTCTGGCGGCATCGATCTGGTGCTGGGCGATCATCTTCGACAAGTATTTCGGGCTGCGCCGTCTGAATACGCGGTCCACTGAGTTCGAGCGCGCGTTCTGGTCCGGCAACTCGCTCGATGATCTCTACGAACGGATCGCCAGCCAGCCCCGCGACCCGATGTCGGCGGTGTTCGTTGCCGCCATGCGCGAATGGCGACGAACGCCGAGCCGCGGCAACGCCGAGCCGGATTCCAGACTCGGTCTTGCCGACCGCATCGAGAAGGTGATGCAGATCACGCTCTCGCGTGAAATGGACCGGGCCGAGCGCAACTTGACGTTCCTCGCCACCACCGGTTCGACGGCGCCGTTCATCGGGCTGTTCGGCACGGTGTGGGGGATCATGAACAGCTTTCAGTCGATCGCGATCTCCAAAAACACCAGCCTGGCGGTGGTCGCGCCCGGTATCGCGGAGGCTTTATTCGCCACCGCGCTCGGGCTGTTGGCGGCGATTCCGGCGGTGGTCGCCTACAACAAGCTGACCAAGGACATGGACCGCTATGCCGGCCGCCTCGACAGCTTCGCCGGCGAGTTTTCGGCGATCCTGTCGCGCGAGATGGAGGAAAAGGACTAGCCGCCATGGCCGTGACTCTGCCACGCTCCAACGGCCGCGCCCGAGGTCGGCGCCACCGCACGTCGCTGATGCACGAGATCAACGTCACGCCGATGGTCGACGTGATGCTGGTGCTGCTGGTGATTTTCATGGTCACGGCGCCGTTGTTGACGGTCGGCGTGCAGGTCGATCTGCCGAAGACCAAGGCCGCCGTGCTGCAGGGCCAGGACGAGCCGCTGGCGATCACCGTCGACGCCAAGGGCCGCATCTTCCTTCAGGACACCGAAATCGAGGTCGGTGGCTTGGTGCCGCGCCTCAACGCAATTACCAACAACAACCCCAACGCCCGCATCTTCGTGCGCGGCGACGCGGCGATTCCCTACGGCAGAGTGATGGAGGTTATGGGATTGGTGAACGAGGCGGGCTATCGGAAGGTGGCGCTGGTCACCGACCAACGGCACGCCCCGACGCGCCCGAGAGCGAAAAAGGCGTCGGCAAAATAGGCGCGATGCGCAACGCATTCACCCAGTCGGTTCTGTTCCACTTGGCGATCGTCGCGATCAGCTATTTCGGCTTTCCGTACATCAGCCGCTCGCCGACGATCACCGACGCTCCGATCATGGTCGAGATCGTCAAAGTTGACGAGCTGACCAACGCGCCGCCGCCGAAGCCGCAGCCGGAAAAGAAGCCGGTACCGGAAGCCAAGAAAGCACCGCCGCCGCCGAAGCCGCCGAAGGCCTCGACGCCGCCGCCTCCGCCACCGGCCAAAGAGAAAGAGGTCGCGATGCTGGTCCCCGACATGAAAGCAAAGCCCAAGGAGCAGCCGAAGCCGGAGACCAAGGCGCCCGAGAAGCCAGAGCGGCAGCTCGCCAACGTCAAGCCGAAGCGCAAGCCGAAGCCGCCGGACCAGTTCACTTCGGTGCTGAAGACGGTGGAAAAGCTGAAGGCGCAGCCGCAGCCGAGGGAAAAAGAGAAGGAGAAGGCGAAGCCCGAGTCATTCGAGCAGCAGATAGCCAAGGCGTTGACGTCGCGGACGGCCGAGCACAACCCGATGCGGCCGTTGGCGATCAGCGAGATCGACCTGGTGCGTCAACAGATCCGCGAGTGTTGGAACCTTCCAGCCGGCGCCAAGGACGCCCAGGACCTGAACATCGAAATCCGGGTGGTGATGAACCCCGACGCCACCGTGCGCGAGGCCCGCATCCAAGACCAACGCCGGCTGCAAGGCGATCCGTTTTTCCGCGCCGCCGCCGAGAGCGCGCTGAGGGCGGTCTTGAATCCACGCTGCAATCCGCTCAAGCTACCGCCCGACAAATATCAGCAGTGGCAGACGATGACCTTGAACTTCGATCCCAGGGACATGTTTTGACGATGACGCTTGTGGCAATACAATCCCTGCGGCCATATTCGCGGACAATTATCGCCGCGCTAATCGGCGTGTTGCTATGGGCGGCGTCCGCGCCGGCGCAAGCCGAGCTCAGGATCGACATCACCCAGGGCACCGTCGAGCCGTTGCCGATCGCGGTCACCCAATTCGTCGGCAACAACGCCACCGCAGCCGGATTCGGACGCGATATCTCGCGGGTGATCACCGCCGATCTCGAACGCTCGGGCCTATTCCGCGCTGTCGACCCGAAGGCGTTTATCCAATCCGAAATCGCGCTGCAGACCCTGCCGCGGTTTGGCGATTGGCGGGTGATCAACGCCCAGGCACTAGTGCAGGGCCGCGCGCAGATCGGCGACGACGGCCAACTCAGAATAGAATTCCGGTTGTGGGACGTATTTGCGGAGCAGCAGATGGTGGGCCTCGCGTACGTCACCGTGCAGGACAACTGGCGACAGGTTGCCCACATCATCGCCGACGCCATCTACAAGCGGATCACCGGCGAAGATGGCTATTTCAATACCCGCATCGTTTACATCTCGGAGTCCGGTCCGCCGAACCGGC
>Ga0214471_10000523_pt1 | contig 32736 bp, 34 predicted proteins | sample RVTome_5_FD_207665 | JGI IMG/M metagenome (GOLD analysis project Ga0214471, IMG submission 207665) | Soil microbial communities from uranium-contaminated site in the Upper Colorado River Basin, Wyoming, United States - RVT142D155 | ecosystem: Environmental > Terrestrial > Soil > Contaminated >... | reverse complement strand
CCCCCTTCTCAAAACATATGCACGGTAACGCTGCGAGGACTAGCGCCTAGAATTGCCCGGGTTACTTACGAAAAAGACCAGACAGATTTAAAACTTCACTTTACCTTGCAACAAGGCAACATTTCCGCAGAAAACGTATCTCTTGAAGTTGGGCCACAGGCCGATCTTACCATTATTGTAGGCGACAACAAGACTCAATACAACCATGAAGCAGTCTATCACTACATTCTTGAGCTTTTGCTGAACAGCGAGGATCCCGCGCTTCGGTTTCTTGGAGTTGCCTTGTTTAAACTTGAGGAAAACGCGGGAAACGACGTATGCTCTGCCACATTTACCAAAGGAGACCTCCGGGCGGCCCTGACGGAACCCAAGCACGTTGGCAAGGTTGTGGAATTTCTCCGCTCACAATTTGGCGACCACTCCTCTTTTTTGTTTTGGTTTGAAAAATCTCCTGCTTTGTTCCAGGCGCTCTGCTGGACAACTCGCCCCAACCTTCAAGAACAAGCCGCAAAGCTGCCGGGCAGTCTTCAAAAAGGGAACTGGTGCCTTTGGGAAGCGCCCTTACACCAAAAAAACACTATCTACCAGCAGCTTTTCATACATTAAACCATGCCTACCGCTCCGCAAACCCAACAAACTCACATTACCGGCCAGGTCCGCATAAGCGCCCAGTTCGTTGACTCTCTCAAGACGCAAGTTCAAACCATTGAGCAACTTGGAGCGCGCCTTGACCAGGCCCAGCAAAGCGGCGTTACGGAAATTATACAAGTTCTTTTGGTATCTGCCCTATTGCTCGACGCTTCTGATATTCACATCGAGCCGAAAGAACAAGGAATCCAGCTCCGCCTTCGTATTGACGGGCTTCTCCACGAAGTTACCCAATTTCCGCGCTCTTTATATGATTCTCTTCTTTCAAGACTTAAACTTGTTTCCGGCACAAAACTCAATATTGCAGACAAGCCCCAAGACGGCAGGTTTTCTTTTAAGCTTGGGGCAGATACCGTGGAAGCAAGAGTTTCTACCCTTCCCGCAGAGTACGGAGAAGCTTTTGTTCTTCGGGTATTGAACCCCAAAAACCTAATCTTGCTGCCGGAACTCGGCTTGCGAAAAACCATACTTGACCGCGTCCACCAAGAGCTGAAAAAACCCAATGGAATGATTTTGGCAACCGGACCCACCGGATCAGGAAAAACAACAACGCTCTACGCCTTTTTAAAAGAGATAGAGCGACCCGAAATTAAAATTGTTACCATTGAAGACCCCATAGAATACCACTTAGAAGGGATTTCGCAAACCCAAGTAAACCCGGAAAAGGGGTATGATTTCGCTTCCGGGCTTCAAGCGATTGTCCGCCAAGACCCCGACGTTATTTTGGTAGGAGAAATTCGAGACCAAACAACCGCGCAAATTGCCTTGCAGGCAGCTCTTACGGGTCATTTAGTGTTTTCCACGCTTCACACAAACGACGCTCCGGGAACAGTCTCCAGGCTGCGAAGTTTAAAAGCAAAGTCCCTGAACATTGGGGCGGCCACAAACCTGATTGTAGGGCAACGCCTTGTGCGAAAACTCTGCGCCCAATGCAGTGTTTCTGAAAAAGCAACCCCAAAAGACATTGCGAAAATAAAGAAAGGGTTAAAGGATGTAACGCAAAATATAGAAACAAAAATACCTCCGTCGTTCCAATTAAAAAAAGCAAAAGGATGCCCCGTTTGCAATAATACCGGATACAAAGGGCGCACAGGAATTTTTGAGGTTATTTTTGTGGATTCTGCCTTTGAAGAGTTTATCCTTACAAGACCTTCCACGTCGGCGCTTCGGCAGTTCGCCATTCAAAAAGGCATGACCACAATGTACCAAGACGGCTTATTAAAGGTGTTGCGGCAGATTACAACATTACAAGAAGTGGAACGCATTACCGGAGAATAACAATAGCCCAGCAAAGCTGGGGACCATTTGGTGTTCGGAACGCAAATGTAGAGTTATTTAGAGGTATAGTTCAGCACGACCCGAGCTACCCTGCAAAAAATAATTCCAGGTCCCCAGCTTTGAGGGGCTATGATAGATAGGACTTTTATGTCCTAATACTGTCCTATGTCCTAGTATCATCTATTATAAACTATTGCAAAATGTTTGTCAAGAACCCCTCCCCCCCCTCAAAAGAAGAACCTGTCGAGGCCAGCTTACGTCCTCAAACGTGGCAAGAATACTTAGGCCAGGAAAAGCTCAAAAGCAATCTTCGGATTATTATTGATGCTGCAAAAACAAGGGGTGAACCATTAGAACACATGCTGTTTTACGGAAATTCGGGATTGGGAAAAACAACATTAGCTCGTGTTGTTGCCCACGAAATGGCAACTTCCATCCAAACGTGCACCGCCCCAACTCTCGAGAGAACCGGAGATTTAGCCTCGCTCCTTGCCAACCTTCAGGAAGGGGAAATCCTGTTTCTTGACGAATGTCACAGACTTCAAAAAACGGTCATGGAAATGCTTTACTCTGCCTTGGAAGACTTTACTTTGCATTTGGTAATGGGAAAAGGAGCCATGGCCAGAACCATGGATTTGGAACTTCCCCGATTCACTTTAATAGCCGCGACCACCCGAGTCGCGCTTCTTCCGGCTCCTTTTCGAAACCGCTTTGGAGCAATTTTCCAGCTTCCCTTTTACGCGCAAGAAGACATTGAAAAAATTCTTCTTCGCTCCTCGCGCATTTTTGGACTTTCCATAAGTCAAGACGCGCTTTCTCTTATAGCGTCCCGTTCCCGGCACACTCCAAGAATCGCAAATCGCATCTTGAAAAGAGTGCGGGATTTTGCGACCATAGAAGGGTCGAGCGCCATAGATTTGCCTTGCGCGCAAAAAGCGCTCGCTTTTTTAGAAATCGACGAAATGGGACTAGAGCCCGCAGACCGCAAAATTTTAGAAACCCTTGCTATTACCTTTACCGGAAAGCCGGTGGGAATCCAGTCTCTTGCGGCCTCCCTAGCGGAAGAAGAAGACACTATTTTGGACATATACGAACCCTACCTCCTGCAGTTGGGTTTAATTGAGCGAACTTCCAGAGGAAGGGTTGCCACTCCGTTAACCTACAAACACCTGGGTCTTCCCTATAACCAACGAGAATTATTATAACCACCTTTTATTATGTCAGGACACTCGCATTTTCGCACAGTAATGCATAAAAAGGGATTGGCTGACGCCAAGCGGAGTCAGATGTTTTCCAAATTGGCAAAAGAACTTACCGTGGCCGCCAAGGAAGGGGGGACAGACCTGCAGGCTAACCCAAGGCTGCGTACCGTTATCGAGAAAGCAAAATCCGCAAACATGCCCGCCGATAATATTGAGCGTGCCTTAAAAAAGGCTACAGGGGAAGACGCGGGAAGGCTTGAGGAAGTACTTTTTGAAGCATACGGCCCCGGCGGAGTCGCGATCTTAGTTACCGCTATTACCGACAATAAAAACCGCACGCTTGGGCAGGTAAAACAAATCCTGCAAAAAAACCAGGGGAAAATGGTGGAGGGCGGGGCTGTGCGGTGGCTTTTTGAAAGAAAAGGGGTAACAACCGTTGAAAACGCCCCTAAAGATCTTGAGCTTTTTGCCATTGAGGCTGGGGCGGAAGACCTTTTCTGGCGCGACCACACTTTGGATATTTACACAGACCCTTCCGCTTTAAACTCTTTAAAGGCGAGGCTTGAAGAAAAAAATGTACACGTGACTGCCTCTATAGACTGGGTGCCCAAAGAGCGCGTCAACCCGTCAGAGAAAGACGCGCAGGCCGCAGAAAAGCTTTTTGCGGCGTTAGACGACCAAGACGACGTTCAAGACATGTACGCCAATATATGACCATCCTTGGCGTCGACCCAGGAACTGAACGTACCGGGTATGGGCTTATCCGCGTCACCAAAAAACCCGCTTTCCAAATTACCCATATTGGTCATGGATGCATTACCACAGACCGCGGCGAGCAAAAAGGGGAACGCTTATTCTCTTTAGAAAAACAACTGTCTCTTGTTCTACAAGATAGCCGGCCAGACGCCATGGCGGTAGAAACCTTGTTTTTCTTTAAAAACCTTAAAACCGTTATGCCCGTAAGCGAAGCGCGAGGAGTAATCCTGCTAACTGGGTTTAAAAAAAAGGTACCATTATACGAATTTTCCCCGCTTCAGGTTAAAATGACCATTACCGGATACGGAAGGGCAGAGAAAAAACAGGTGCAGGCAATGGTCCAGGAATTATTAAGCCTTTCAGAAACTCCAAAACCAGACGATGCGGCGGATGGACTTGCTTTGGCCATAACCTGCGCCCTATCCTTAAGAAACCACCAGCTCTCTCCGCACAAGGCTTGACACCCGTTTTCTTAAAGCGTACAATGGGGAACAGATTCAGAGAAAGGTCGGCACAGAACGTTGGGGAGTGGCAAGGCCACTCGCTTTCCTGAATAATAAGCTGAAAATTCACTTACTATGATTGAAACCGTATTCACTCTTGAAGATGAGCCCATGACCCCAGAAACACCACAAGAAGGCGGGGCGGAAGGAGGCCAAGAAGAAATGCCGGTGAGCGAACCAGAAAGTCGCCTTGGTGACGACGAGGAGGTCGAAAAGCCAAGCGAAGATGTGTAATCTCGCGGCAACAAGAGAACACCCCCATACGGGGGGTGTTTTCGTTTATTTGATTTTCCTAAACTCCCTTTTCCCTTTCTGGACAACCATTCCTTTTTTTACCCGTATCACCCTTTCAGGATCTTCTTGTACGATCTCCTCGACCTTCACCCCTTTCTGAAGGACCAGGCGCCGTGCCTCTGATTTTGAGTCTGCCAGCCCCACCTGCACCAACAAGTCACTCAACTTTACGCTCTTTCCCGAAACCTCCGCGCTTTTTATCGTAGACGGCGCTTGTTTTTTCCGGAACACCCGCTCAAACTCTTGTTGCGCCTTTTCTGCCGCTTTTTCCCCGTGATACATGGCCACAATCTGTTTTGCGAGCTTCGCCTTTGCGTCCCGGGGAGCAAGACCCTCTGCCTCTTTTGGAGAAACATCCGCACAGAACTCAAAATAGTGGGGAATAAGCTCATCCTTCATGCTCATTATCTTCCCGTACATATCCTGGGGAACATCGAGAATATTCACCGTGTTGCCGTAACTCTTGCTCATTTTTCTTCCGTCAAGCCCCAAAAGCAGCGGCACGGTAAGCACAAACTTTTCTTTGTTACGGTATGCTTTTTGCAGCCGTCTCCCCACAAGCATATTAAAGGTTTGGTCGGTCCCCCCAACCTCCAGATCTACATCCATTGCCACAGAGTCATACCCCTGCATAAGCGGGTACAGGAGTTCGTTCATCCAAACCTCTCCGCCCTTTTTTATTCTATTCTGGAACATATCTCGCTCTAAAAGCTGGGCCGCGGTAAAAAAGGACGATATCTTGAGAAAGTCCCGGGGCTTTAGCCTTGAAAGCCAGTCGCCGTTTCTTTGTATTGTTATTCTTGCAAGGTCAAGGATTTTCCCGGCTTGTTTTTTATACGTTGCCATGTTTCTCTTGATTTCTTTTTCAGAAAGGGGCTCTCTGGCCTTATCTCTCCCGGAGGGGTCTCCAATTTGGGCTGTAAAGGTGCCGAACAACAAAACAACCTCGTGCCCAAGCTCCTGGAACTCTCGCAGCTTGCGCAAGACAACGGCATGCCCCAGATGCATATAGGGGGACGTGGGATCTACGCCCAAATATAAGCGGATCTTCCTTCCCTTGGCAAGCTGCTCCAAGCCCTTTTTACTGGGAAGCACCTCCTCCACGTTTCTCTGCAATACGTCAGATATCGTCATATGTAATATAGCCAGTATACCTTTTTCTTTCCTTAAGAACCAGCCCTGGATTGAAAAGTAGACGAAAGAATGTTATACATACAAGAGTAAATCATGTCAAAAAACCATTACACAAAGAAGACATATACCAAAGAAGGGAGGCCAAAAAAATCCTTAAAGTTTGTTGTTCAAATTGCGCTTTTGGGCGTCCTTTTACTTCCCGCAACCGCTTTTGCAATATTCGCGTACTACGCCAAAGACCTTCCCCGGCCCGAGAAAATTTCGGAAGTTTCTTTAGCTCAACCAACGAAGATTTATGACCGCACCGGAAACGTGCTTCTTTATGAGGTGTTTGGCGACGAAAAAAGAGAGATTATCCCTCTTTCCGATATTCCAGAACACCTTCAACAAGCCCTTATCGCCACGGAAGACGCCGGATTCTACGGCCATTTTGGATTAAGCATAAAGGGAACCGCGCGCGCGGTTTTAGTAAACCTGGGGTTGCGCAAGTCTTCGGTTATTCGTCCCGGAGGCTCCACCATTACCCAGCAGCTGGCACGAAACTCTTTTCTTACCCGGGAAAAAACCGTTTCAAGAAAAGTCCGCGAACTTATTTTGACCCTGGAGCTTGAGCGCCGGTATTCAAAAAACGACATTTTGGGTTTTTACCTTAACCAAATTCCGTTTGGTTCTACCGCGTACGGCATTGCGGCGGCAAGCGACTTATACTTTCAAAAGAAACCAAACGAACTAAGTGTCGCGGAATCCGCGGCCTTGGTTGCCATGATTCAAGCTCCCACCTACTACTCCCCAAACGGGCCAAATAAAGAAGCGCTGCTCGCCCGAAAAGACTATGTGCTTTCTCGCATGGTTCAGGAAGGTTTTCTTTCGCAAGAACAAGCAGACGAAGCTAAGCAAGAAAAGTTGGCGTTCCAAGACGTGGCTTCAAGTATCCGGGCCCCTCATTTTTCCTTGTATGTTCTTGATTTTCTTGTGCAAAAGTATGGAGAAGATTTCGTAAGAGAAAACGGACTTCGCGTTACCACGTCTCTTGACTGGGAACTCCAGCAAATTGCGGAAAAAGCGACAAAAGAAACCGCGCAAAGGAACGCTATCTGGACCGCGCACAACGCAGCTCTCGTGGCTTTAGACCCGAAAACCGGGGAAATTTTAGCTATGGTAGGATCTGCGGATTGGAATGGAGACCCGTATCCCGCGGGGTGTGACGAAGGGAAAAATTGTTTCCTAGATCCAAAACTCAATGTTACTACCTATTCTACGGGACGCCAGCCGGGTTCTGCGTTTAAGCCCTTTGTATACGCGGTTGCTTTCGATAAGGGCGCCGGCGGAGAAACGGTAGTACGAGACGAAGAAACAAACTTTGGCGTCTGGGGCGGAAAAGAATACATTCCTCAAAACTACGACAATACGTTTCGCGGCGAAGTAACGCTCCGAGACGCCCTTGCCCAGTCCATTAACGTTCCTGCGGTAAAGGTTTTGGTTGACATGGCCGGCATTCAAGAAAGCGTGGAATTCGCGAAAAAACTTGGCATGAACACCTTGCGAGAACCCTCTTTCTACGGCCCTGCTCTCGTGTTGGGAGGGGCCGAAGTCCGTCCTTTGGATATTGTTTCAGCGTATGGAGTATTCGCCACAGAAGGCAAAAAAGTGCCCCCGTTGACGATTCTCGAGGTGCAAGACGTTAACGGAAACATGTTGGAAAAAAACCGGCATACCGGCATTCAAGTTATGAACCCTGCCGTGGCCAAAGAAATTACCAGTATTCTTTCTGACAACGAAGCCCGAACTCCTTTGTTTGGCCCTCGATCCGCTTTGTATGTTGAAGGATACCAGGTTGCCGCCAAAACAGGTACTACCCAGGATTATCGGGACGCCTGGACGATTGGGTACACGAAAGACATTGTTGTTGGGGTGTGGGCCGGGAACAACGACGGCACTCCGGCCAACAGGCAACCGGGCGCCGCTCTCGCCTCTCCTTTGTGGAACACTTTTATGGCGCAGGCGCTTCCTTATCTTGCCGCGCACCCGCTTTCTGCCGCTAGGCTTTAATGGGCATAATTACATACACATATCCTTGCTGTCCTCCCGGACGGAGCAGCGCGGGGCCGTCTTCCCCATTGAGCATAAGCTCACACCGGGAATCTTTCATTTGTAAAAGTCCCTCCAGTAAAAACCTCCAATTAAAGGCAACGGCAACGTTTTGTCCGGTAACCTCTGCCTCAAGCGAAGAGTGGTTTTCTCCCGCTTCTACACTTTTGGAGTTACAGGAGACGGTCTTTTTCAAAGCATCCACAACCAACGCGAGTTCTGAAGTTTTCCCCGCGAACACGCTTGCCGCTTTTACGTGCGCAATGAACTCGTCTTTTACAAGTACTACTTTTGTTTTGTGGTCTTTTGGGATGACGTTTTGGTAATCGGGATACTCCCCGTCAATAAGGCGGGAAACAACCTGGATGCGCAGGGGCAGCGCTTCTTCCTGGTTTGCGTAGTCAAACGCCGCTTGAGAGGGGGATATATACACCTTTATCACTCCCTGTCGTTCTGAAAAAATAGAAAGGAGCTCTTTTGCGGTACGCTGGGGAAGTATAAAACTTTGTTCTTTCTCGTTTGGTTTTTCAAACACGATCTTTTTCTCGGCAAGACGAAAACTGTCGGTCGCCACAACGCGAAGCAGCTCCTTTTCAAAGACAAAAAAAATTCCTCCTATTTCCGGCCGCGCCTGGCTTTGTCCCACCATGCCCACCACTTGGCTTAACCCCTTACAAAGCGCGCTTGCCTGAATTTCAACAAACAAGTCTGCCTCTTTGGGGGTAGGGATAATGGGAAACTCGTCGGCGTTTGCTGTGCGTAGGGTAGTATGAAAACCACCGGCCGTGACCTCTAACCCCCCTTCTCTTCCTTGGAGAGAGATGTGCTGCTCGCCGATGGCGCTTAAAAGCGGAGACATAAAACGAGGCGCAAACACCACGCCGCCCTTTTGTGTTGTATTCGCAAGAAACTCGCACATAACCCCTATTTGCAAGTCGGTTGCCGCCAGTTTTATTTTATTTTCTTCCGCCACGGCTAAAACGTTTTGCAAAATCGCCAAGGAGGGATTTCGCCCCACGGCGCGCTCAACAATCCCCAATCCTTCTTTTAAGTGTTCTCTCATAACAACGGCTTGCATAATAAATATAATAACTAGTTTATTTTCTTATTGTTATTATTGTGCTTGTGTATAAGTTTTTGCGCCCTATTAAATAAGCTCAATATTGTTTCTGGGAAAGCTGTGGATGCGGCTGGGGAAAACAAACGCCCGGGGAGATACAATAAAAAAGCCTTTTTGTTTTCCCCGTTCTATCCACCGTAAATCCTCTGCTTTATTAAACTTAGTTCGTCTGTTAAAACTTCAGATTCCTGGGCTTCTTTTCCTATTTTTTCGCAGGCGTAAATTGCGGTTGTGTGGTCTTTCCCCCCAAATTTTTGCCCAATTAAAGGGTACGAAGCCTTAAGCTCTTCCCGCAAAAGGTACATTGCAATTTGGCGCGGCCTGACTACCTCTTTTTTGCGAGAAAGGGCCAAAATTTCTTTTTCTTTCAAATCGTAAAACTCGGCCACTATTTGTATGATTTTTTTCGAGCTTACCTGCTTACTTGGGTTTTGGATAACAGTCCGGAGCAGAGAGCGGGACTCTTGTATAGAGGGAGTTTTATGGTTGAGCCTATAAAAAGCGAACAGCCGATTAAGAGCTCCTTCGAGCTCCCGAATATTTCTTTGAATATGGCTTACCACATAATCGCAGACCTCGTTATCGAGTTCTATATTGTGCTCTTGGAGTTTTCTTTTCAAGATTGCCATTCTTGTTTCAAAATCCGGACTGCTGATATCGGCGATCATGCCTCCTTCAAAACGGGAGCGAAGGCGTTCTTCGAGCGCGGGGATGGATTTTGGAGGGCGGTCTGAAGAAAAAATAATTTGCTTCCCGTGCTCGTGCAGGGCGTTAAAAGTATGGAAGAGCTCTTCCTGGGTTTTATCTTTTCCGGCCAAAAACTGAATATCGTCAATAATAAGGATATCAAGCTCGCGGTACAGGGATCGAAAAGCGTCAATGGTGTGGTTGCGAATCGCAGACACCACGCCAGTGGTAAAGCGCTCAGAGGTAATATACCTGATTTTTTTGCGCGGGAGCTCTTTTGTTATTTGGTTCCCGACCGCCTGTAGCAAGTGGGTTTTTCCAAGGCCTACGCCCCCGTACACAAAAAAAGGATTGTAAATGGTGCCGGGTTCCTTTACCACGGCAAAAGAAGCCGCGTGGGCAAGCTCGTTAAAAGGGCCTACGACAAAGCTGTCAAAGGTATATTTTGGATTTAGGTTTGTGGAACGGTCAATTTTAAGTTCCTGGAATTCAAGCTGGTTGGTTTCTTGCCGGGGGGAAGTTTTTTCTTCCGGCGCCGCTTTTTGGCGAGCTAAGAGTCCTCGTTCAACCGTGTACCGAACCTCTTTTATTTCGGTATCTAGGCTGCGAATAATATGAAAAATAAGCTTGTTGTATTTGTTTTCCAGCCATTCTTTTGAAAAGTTGTTGGGCACAGAAACTAAAAGCTGCCCATCTTTTTTTGAAAGAATGTACGTATTTTTAAGCCACGTGGAAAAGTTTGCTGGTGAGATTTGAAATTGAAGCTGGGCAAGAACCGCCCGCCAAAGATCTTCTTTAATCATGTGCGTCCGAACAATGGGAATATATGGTTTTTATTATATACCACAAGAACAAGTCTGTGCAAAATAAAGGAAAACTCCCAGGGGATGTGAATAACCTGTGGATATATTGGGTAAAACCGAGAATCCGCCATTATTGCCCATATTTCTGCTCATTGACCTCGCTCTTGTTTTTAGCTATACTGATTATTATGAGCATTACATACCAGCCGAGAAAAAAGAAGAGAGCGAGAACGCACGGATTTCTAAAGAAAATGCGCTCTCAAGGGGGCAGAGCTACAATAGCAAAACGGCGAAAGAAGGGAAGAAAAAAACTAACCGCGTGACGCTTTTGAAAGAGGCCCGCCTAAAGAAAACCCGCGAGTTCCAACGAGTTTTTTCCCGCGGCAAAGGATTTTCTGCGGGAAATCTGTTGCTGAAAATTAACTCCAAAGAAAAGGACGCGATCAAGTTTGGAATTGTAGTTAGTAAAAAAGTTGCCAAGCAGGCGGTAACACGAAACCGAATACGACGCGTTCTTAAAGAGGCCTTGCGGCAAGAACAAGGAGAAATTGCAAAAGGGGTTGAGGCTGTTCTTGTGGTTCTTCCTGGTTTTCAAGACCAAGGGGCCAAAGAAGCAAGAAAGATTTTGCGCCATCTTTTTCAAAAAGCATCGTTGTTCCAGTAGCCATATGGAATTTTTTATTACCATTTATAACCTATTCTTATTTCAACCCATTTTTAACGCGTTAATCTGGCTGTCGCAGAACGTGCCGGGAAAGGATTTTGGGGTTGCCGTAATTCTTCTTACGGTTGTGGTTCGGCTGGTTTCTTACCCATTGGGGGCTAAAGCAATAAAAGCGCAGAAAAAATTTGCGGAGCTCCAACCCAAAATCAAAGAAGTGCAGGAGAAGTTCAAAAATAAAAGGGAGGAGCAAACAAAAGCCATGGCAGACTTATTCAGAGAGGCGAACATAAATCCTTTTGCCTCTTTCGCGCCCTTTTTTATACAAATCCCTATTTTTATTGTGCTGTACCACACGTTTTCCGGGGGCTTTGGCGCAGAGCGGTTTTCTTTACTGTACTCTTTTGTGGAAGTGCCAGAACAACTGAACACCTGGTTCCTCGGGTTCATAGATCTCAACACGCGTTTTTTCCCGCTTGCTTTAGCGGCGGGGGCGCTGCAGTTTTTGCGACTCAAGCAAATGGAGGTAAAAGGGAAAAAAGAACAAAAAAATAAGGAAAAAAAGAGCGGAGGCAAGCCAGACTTCTCTTCCCTGATACAAAAACAAATGCTGTACATTCTTCCCGTGCTTATCATATGGATTGCTTCTAGGTTACCTGCCGCGTTTGGTTTGTATATTATAACCACCACTGTTTTTGACATGTGGCAGCAGTGGTTTATTACAAAAAGAGAGTCCCATACACCATGATTACCAAAGGCGATCTCGAAACTATTAAAAAAGAAACAGAAAAACTTCTTGGGTTTCTTGGAGCGCACGGAACTTTTGAAGCGTTGGTAAAAGAAGATACCCAGACAATTCACATACAAGTACGGGTAGAAGACCCAAAGCTTTTTATTGGGGAAAAGGGCCAAACACTTTTTGAAATACAGCATCTTGTAAAGCTGATTATTCGGAAAAAACTGCCAGATACGGCCCTCTATTACATTTCCCTGGACATGAACGATTACAAAAGGAACAAAGAAGAGTATTTGCAAGACCTGGCCAGAACAACGGCAGACGAGGTTTCCCTGCTGAAAAAGGCAAAAGAGCTTCCGCCCATGCCTTCGGGGGAGCGGCGCATTATTCATGCCGCTCTCGGAGAAAGAACTGACGTTGTTTCAGAAAGTATCGGAGAAGAGCCAGACCGCAGGGTCGTTATTAAAATAAAAAGCTAGTTTTGGTGCCCCCGGAAGGAATCGAACCCTCATCCCGAGATCCGAAGTCTCGTACGTTATCCGTTACGCCACGGGGGCGCAGCATCTCAATAGTACCTTACAAAATTGAAAAATTCAATGAAATAAGCTAAGATTGGGCTTATGAAGCAGCACATCCCCGCCCAAGTCAATAAGGTTGTGGAAGCGCTTGAAAAGCAGGGGTTTGAAGCCTTTGTGGTGGGCGGGTGCGTGCGCGATTTGCTATTAGGGAAAGAGCCTGAAGACTGGGATGTCGCAACGAACGCAAAACCCGAAGAGGTTCAAAAAATCTTTCCCAAGCACTTTTACGAAAATAAGTTTTTTACCGTAACCGTGCTTGCAGAAAGCGAAAATGCCAGACTAAAGGAAATTGAGGTTACTACATATCGGTCAGATCATAAGTATGCAGACTATAGGAGGCCGGGAGAGGTACGGTATGCGAAAATGTTAGAGGAAGATCTGTCGCGGCGAGATTTTACGGTAAACGCTGTTGCTCTGAACACACAAGAGGAATACATTGATCCTTTCGAGGGTCGAAAAGACCTGAAGGCGAAAATTCTTCGTGCCGTAGGGGTTGCAGAAAAGCGTTTTCAGGAAGACGCTTTGCGCATGATGCGGGCGGCCAGGCTCGCGACCGTTCTAAAATTTACCATTGAAGAACAAACAAAACAAGCGATTCAGGAAAACGCGGCCTTGCTGCAAGAAATTTCAAAAGAGCGCATTCAAGACGAGTTGGTAAAAATTATTATGGCAGATAATGCTATGCAGGGCATTGAGTTGTTGCGAGAACTGAAGCTGCTGGAGTATATTATGCCGGAGCTTGAAGAAGGGTATGGGATAGAACAGAACAAGCATCATAAATATACCGTTTGGGAGCACAACTTGCTGTCATTGGACTACGCAGCAAAGCAGAACTGGAGTTCTTCTGTGCGCGTAGCTTCGTTGCTGCACGACGTGGCAAAACCAAGGGTAAAACGCGGCCAGGGGAAAGACGCCACTTTTTACGACCACGAAGTAGTGGGCGCCAGTATGGCAAAAAGAATACTGCAACGGTTAAAGTTCCCGAACAAAGACATAGAGAGCGTAACAAACCTTATTCGCTACCACATGTTTTACTATAATGTGGACGAGGTAACGGAGTCTGCGGTTCGACGGCTGGTGCGTAAAATAGGGCCAGAAAACGTGCAAGATTTACTAAAACTTCGCCAGGCAGACCGCATTGGGTCGGGTGTTCCCAAGGCTGAACCCTATAAGTTTCGCCACCTAAAGTATGTAATAGAAAAAGTGGCGCAAGACCCCATATCTTCCAGTATGCTTAAGATAAACGGCAACGATATTATGCACATGGGAAAATTACAACCAGGGCCAAGGGTGGGACACATACTGGATGTCCTACTGGGCGAGATATTGGAAGAGCCTAAAAACAACACAAAAGCGCACCTGGGAAAACGGGCCAAGGAGCTCCTGGAGCTTCCAGAACAAGAACTTCACAAGCAAGCTGTAAAGTCGCGCCAGGAACGGGAACACATAGAAACGCGCCGCGACGAAATGACTAAACAAAAGTACTGGGTTGGTTAAAATATTAATGATACGAACACAAGCAAATAAACTTGCCTACCACTTTAAGTGGGGCAAAATCATAGGAAAAATAGTAAAGTACGTTTGGTGGAAGCCGCGGGCAAGAAAATCAGCAAAACATATTTTTCCGGAAATTCCTCTAGGAGCCAATGTGCTGGATATTGGAGCAGGAAACGGCCTTATTGCAGAAATTATTGCGCAAGAGAAAAGCGCCCACGTAACCTTGATAGATGTCCTTGACTGGAATCTCTCGAAACTTCCCCTTTTCCTGTACGATGGAATACGCATTCCTTTCGAAAACAAGCAGTTTGACGTTGTTTTGCTTATTGATGTTGTCCACCATGCAGAAGACGAAGAAGCTTTGCTGAAAGAAGCAATTCGTGTGGGGAAGAAGGTAGTTCTCGTAGAAGAAGTGCATAGCCATAAAGGCATGAGTATATTGGCGAATATTACTGATAACTTACAGTATTTTCTTTATGGCATGACAATAGGCGTGCATCACCGCAATCAAGCCCAGTGGCTTGCGTTTGTTCGGTCAATTTCGCCAAACGCACAATGTGTGGGATCTTATTTATACCACGCAGTGTATCGAGTTAGCGAGTAAAAGTCACGGGGCATAGTATACCGGTAGTACCCCGTACCAGAGCAAAACGCAATACGGGGCAGGAGCGCGACCAGGTCGAAACCCATCGCGACGAAATGACTAAACAAAAGTATTGGGTAAAATAACGAAACGGGGCGTAGCCTAGCAGTCTAAGGCACCGGCTTCGGGAGCCGGAGATCGGAGGTGCGAATCCTCTCGCCCCGACCCTCAAGATTGTTTCTGGAAACAGACAACAGCTTCTCCAATTTCCCCCCAATTTTACTTTTGGGTACAAGTCTCGAGGATAAATTTCTATAAGTTGGATGCCGTGCTTGCGACAAAGGGCTTGTTTTTTCTTTGTGGAACGATCGTACCGCGGACTATCGTTTGCAAGACCAAAATATTCTATAAAGACGATTTTTCCGGCCGTAGTAACCGTCCAATCTGCTTCATAGTTTCCTTCGGGATAACGATAATATCGTTCGTGCGAGATGCCGTTCTTGTACAACCAATTGTCGATAGTCGCTTCGGAGATAGAATCACAGATATGTCCATCGAGCGCCTTTGCTAGCACTCTCTTATACATTCTATGGTCGTGTGACCGGTTTGGCTCAAGCCCAGCCGCAATTATCGCGTTGTTCCATGTGCCAAACGCTCTCGTGCATTGCCCTGCAAGTGTTCGAATTTCGCGTTTTGCTGGCGTTCGTTGCGTCTCTAAAGCCGCCTGCTTAAGTAGTTCTATAAGCTGACTCGGCGTGTAGCTTCTATCGGCTTCGGTTTTTCTTCGACATCGCAAAGAACAGTACATTTTGTTAGAGCGTTTTTTAAATTCCTTTTGACATTTCTCATATATACATACCTGCATCCTTGCTTTGCGTTTTGGGAACTTCGAATTATTGATCTTTGCTGCGCATGAGGTAGAGCAATAATTGTATGGCGAGATATTAGAATGTGTCCTTTCGAAATTCTTCCCGCAATATTCGCATGCTAAAAGTTTTCTTTACTGCCGATATCTAGATTGGCATTTCAGTGAGCAGTAAACTCTCCATCCAAACTTTCGCCCTTCATTTATGTGTTGCGCTCCTCGATATACTGCAGTTTTGCAGGAAACGCAGGATACTTTGATAAGTTTTGCCATAAGATATAGAATAGAATAAAAGCTCCCTATAGACTTATTATACAACAAATGCTAAAATATAGCCTGTGGATAACTTATATACATGAAAAAGGAAGTTAGAGAATTTAGCAGAAGAATCAGGGAGATACGCTTAAAAAAGAATCTATCGCAAGGAGATGTGGCCCGGATTTTGGGTGTCCATCGGACATACATCAGCGGCTTGGAACGCGGAGCAAGAACCCCTTCACTTCTTACGATTCACAAAATAGCCAAAGCTCTCGGCGTCCCCGCAAAGGAAATTGTATGAGAATTAACGTTTTTCTTGCCCAGCAACTGGGAATTTCAAGAAGAGAAGCTGACCGCCTTATTACGGGGCAGGCTGTTATCGTACAGGGGAAGGTGGCGGAGCTTGGGCAACAAATTGACCTTGATAAAGACCGCGTTTCCGTGCGCGGAAAACCCCTGCGCGCGCAACAACACGACGTTATTACCATTGCTTTATATAAGCCCAAGGGGTATGTAACCACGCGCCTAGACCCCCAAAAAAGAAAAACCGTAATGAGTTTGTTGCCAAAAGCGCTTAAAAACTTAAGGCCGGTGGGGCGTTTGGATTACGAAAGCGAAGGACTCCTTTTGTTAAGCAACGACGGAAATTTTATATACAAATTAACCCACCCCAAATACGAAAAACAAAAAGAGTACCGTTTGGTGTTCCAAAAGCCCGTAACAAAAAAACTTATCGAACGGTTTGGAAAAGGCATTCGCCTTGAAGAAGGCGTTGCAAAAGCAGACAGCGTGAAACAGATTGAAAAAAACGAAATAGAAGTTGTTATCCACCAGGGATGGAACCGCCAATTGCGCAGAATGGCGGAAACATGCCATTATGAGGTTGTAAAACTCATCCGCACGCGCGTAGGAAACGTACAGCTAGATGATTTAAAACCAGGGGATTGGAGGTATATAAAAGGCGGCTAATTTGGGCCTGCTCCGACGCTCCCCGACGTTACGTCGGGGAGGTCGGAGTCCCGACTCCCCCGATAATACGTCGGGGGACGTCGGGATAGCTTATGAACGCATACGTTTACATTCTTCAAGATACCCGAGGAAAGTTTTATATTGGAAGCACAAATGATCTTGAACGACGCCTTAACCAGCATAAACGAGGCCATACTTATACAACTCGCCGCATGGAAACTCCTATTCTTGTTTTCTCGCAAGCATATGATACCCTTAAAGACGCTCGTTTTGTCGAACGAAAAATTAAAGCCCTTAAAAGAAAGGATTACATTGAAAAAATCATTAAAGACGGATACATTAAGATAAATCCAAAGAAGGGCCTATAGTAAAGTGGTATTACGCGGCATTCGCATTGCCGAGGCGCCAGTTCGATTCTGGCTAGGTCCACCACTTCGCTCCTTATGGGGTGCCGGATTCCAGCGGAACTCCTTCTCTAGCGTTTTTTCGTTGTGCCCTCGCTAGGGTTGCAAATTTTTAGGTGTCCAATTTTCTTCTGCTTATCCTGCCCTTCCAGCGTGCGGGCGAGGTTAGGGAACTCCCTTAAATCGTAGTATCCCATTTTGGGATTATACCACAATGGGATATATCATTGAAATACCTATGAGCAAATCGGTTTACTCAAAAGACTATAAAAACATCATAGAACGCCTCAAAACGGCGCGTATTGAGGCTGGGCTTGCCCAGCAAGAGGTTGCCGACAAACTCGGTAAGCCGCAGTCGTATATCTCAAAGATTGAATCCGGCGAGAGAAGACTTGATGTTGCTGAAATAAAGAAATTTGCTGTGATTTACAAAAAAGATATTTCTTTTTTCATAAAATAATATGGCAAAGCAACCGAAAGATATTTTTACTAAGACACTGGAACGAATCGCTAAGCTTGCCGATAAGGGACAGAAAGTTTCTGTTGCGGATGTAAGAATTCTGATTAGTGATATTACAAAAGTTACAAAAACCATTTTAGTCAGTGGTGGTTTTTCCGCGAGAGATGTAACAAGATTAACAACAAAATTGCGGGATGCCGGGAGGCGTTCACCGCCTTGGACACCGCATTCAAATAGAGTTCCTGGACGACCACAAGATGGCGCCGATGGAAATCGGCGTTTGCGATGGCTATTCCCAAAAGATCACAAGTTTCATGCTGATGAGATCAACGCCACTCTCGTAGAAGTAAAATACTATCTTCAAGTTTTGTCGATGACAAACGCACCTGCCCTACCTGAAAATACGATTCAGGATAAATTCCCTTGGTTAGTAAAACATAGGATTATTCCGGGCGAATACAAAGATCCAATTCAACTAATTCCCATTGATCTGCGATCTATTTTGGCCGACCTTCGAATGCTACACTCTGGACACTTGGTTCCTCTCGACAGAGGAGGACGGCATGAACCAAAAAATACCTTCCTAGTTCTGGCTAGAAGTAATCAGCTGCAAGGCAACCTTACGCTGATAGAGTTGCTTGCCTTAATGAATCAAATCGTTGAAAGACACAACAAAGGAGAGGGCGATATTATATAGCCAAGGTCTTCTCTAATAGTTCAATCCCAAACGAAAGATTATCAATTGATTTTTGGCGATCTTTCTCACCATTTCTAATAGAACTAACAATTTGATCAAGGACTTTCTTATCTTTGGGAACTGGGATTTCTAACTTTCCGATATATTCCGGCGTGATTTCATCTATAACTGAGCCATAAACACCCCGAGCAATTATCTCTTGAGCGTATTTAGTTTTTAAGAAAGCAAACAGATACTCGGGTTCTAATTTACTTTTGTCGGGCACAATCCTAATCACATGCTCGGAAAAAGCGAAGCCGTCCCAGGCAGAGGGCACCGTAGACACGATACCGACTGAGCCACTTCTTGTTATCAATATCCATCCCGATTTTACTTTAAGCTCTTCAACTTTGTGACTGGCTATTCCGATTCGCTTTTCGGTTCTTAATAATAGTTGCGATATATTTGTACCGCCGAGAAATGGAATAGAATCTGCCTCGTTGCTTACATAGTTTCTAGTAAATCTTCCCGGATAAAATATCTTGCCAACGACATCTTTTACTTTAATATAATTCCATCCTGCCTTTCTGCGATTGTCACTAAAATGTTCTTGGTTGATTTTATGTGAACGATAATACCTAGCGTCAAGGCGTAAATGCTGTTCATTGACAATTTTGTCTGGAGAAATTACAAAACTAGTTGAGGAGTCACTCTTAAGGTCTTTTCCTCCTAAAAATGCGCTAAATTCGTTTTCAACAGTTGGAAAGTCTGTAAGGATTTGATCAGTCACTGAGCCGTCCTCTGATTTTTTGTAAGTCGGATTACCTCGGCGATCATGCCCAATCCATTTAGGAGTAGACATGAATATTTTTCCATCTTTTGATAAATCAATATTATCAAATGGTTTTATCCTTCTTTTCAGTACAAGTAAACTTGCTTTTGTCCCAGTATGAGGTTGAAAAGTTTCCGGCGGCAAATCAACTACGGCTAATATCTCGGCTTGCCGTAATATCCATTGGCGAACAAATAATGTTTGTGGGCCGGAAACGATTTGATATGGAACCACTATAGCAAGGCGACCAGTCCCGGGTTTTAGTAATTTAATATTCTGTTCAATAAACAAAATATCTGGTGCTCTTTGAATAATTTTTGACTCATCTCCGAAAAGCCCAGCTCTGGTATAAGTTTTTGCTAAATCATACCCCCCCAATATTTCTGCGTCTTTTATTGTTATCTTTGTGCCAAAGGGCGGATTAGTAGCCAGGCAGGAGTGCGAGTTGTAGTTAATATTTTTGTTTGAAGTAAATGCACTGTGCAGTATTGAATCACCATTAGCGACCAAGGTAGATTTTGCAATTCCGAGCTGGAAAGCAATTGTTGAATTTGCTATATCAGTAAGCTCTTTATCAATCTCTTGGCCAGAAATAGCATTGCTAGCAACCTTGCGAGCTTTTTCCTCATTTCCACCAGTTAATTCTTTGACATGTTTTAATGCGGCTATTAAGAATCCTCCAGTTCCCGCGCAAATATCAACAAAATCGTCCCCTTTTAGCGGATTGAACTGTAGCAATTTTACCGCCAACTGCGTAACTCTTTGATCGGTGAAAAATTGTCCTCCATTTGATTTTGCCCAATGAGATCTAAATATTTCCATTGCATCTCCAAAGACATCTCTTTGAGTCGTAGTAACTTGGATATCGCCCAATTTTCCGCAAGCAAAAACTATATTTGAGTCCGTTAGATTAATGTCAGACTCCGATTCGTAATATTTAGAAAGAGCATTAGCTTTTCTAAAATTTTCACGAATCAGTTCAGCAACTTGCTTAATGACTGTTTTATCATTTTCAAATTTATTTTTGCCTATTATTGAAAATATTGCTGGCTTTTGCTTTTCAGATTGTTCAATATAAGCTAATGCTCTTAGTATCTTGCCGACTTCTTTTGCAATAGCAGTAGGTATTCTAACGGGTGAGTTAGTATAAAGATGGTCGTATATTTGATTGACTCTTGATTCAAGATGTATGGCAGTATTCATAGTATGAATGAAGATGAATTTATATTTTAATTATACCAAGCAAGTTATACACAATGCAAATTTTGCATTGTGTATAACTTCTAAAACTGCTAGAATGAATATGCAGCCGCCAAAAAATCCGCCAACCCAAGCGAGGGCGCGGCGGGGGGTTGGGGGGAATTCCGCCGGCGCCCGAGCGAACAGAATTGTCTCCTCGCCACCTGCCCGAATACTTGGAGGGGGTATGAACTCTGGAAAGATACAACCCTTTAGATTATAATTATCTATAATGTATATTCCCATTATTTTAGGCACGGCCAGAGAAGGGAGGAGGTCGGAAAAAGCGGCGAATTTTGTGTTGCTAGAATTCCAGAAACAAGAAGGCGTGGAAACCGAGCTTATTGATGTGCGCGATTACCGCATTGCAGCTACCGACAATACCGGTAATTTGCCAGAGGCGAAAAAGTTTTCTGAAAAGGCAACAAGGGCAGATGGTTTTATTGTTGTATCTCCCGAATACGACCACGGCTATCCAGGCGAACTCAAGATAATGCTCGACATGCTGTACGACGAGTATAACCGAAAGCCGGTGGGCATTTGCGGGGTTTCCATGGGGCAATTAGGCGGAGCAAGAGCCGTGGAGCAACTCCGGCTTGTCGCCATAGAGTTCCAAATGGCGCCCATACGCAATGCTGTGTATTTTTCGAACATCAACACGCTGTTTGACGAACAGGGAAATATAACAGACGACTCGTACCAAGAGCGCCTGCAAAAACTTTTCGACGAATTGCTATGGTACGCGCGAGCGTTGAAACAAGCCCGCGAAAAGGATTCATCCGCATGAGTACGCGCGCCATGGGAGACGCCGGGGAAGACATCGCGGTGGAGTGTAAACTTGAATGTTCCCGCGCAACTTAATATAATAAAAGTATGAAAACAAGCAAGAGGGCAATGGTGAAAAAATCCCCACTTATATTTATAGGACTTCTTTGTGGCATTTTGTATTTTGCTTTGTTGCCTTCACGCGCAGATGCCGCATTCAACGCTTCTCCCGACCCGGTGGATTTCGGTACTGTTTCGGTATGGAACTCAAACGGAAAAACTGTCAATATTAGCGGCAACGTTATCATCGATGACATGCCAACGATTACGGGCCCAGACGCCTCCCAATTCTCTTTATCCTGGCCTTTTGGAATACCGTATAATCTTGGCGTTGGTGGTAGTGTAAACGCTCCCGTTACCTTTACTCCAACATCGACCGGAACCAAAAACGCGACCTACAATATCTCCACAAGCGACGGGGTAAAAACGGTAGCGTTAACCGGTGTCGGCGCGGCGACAACGCTTGTCCTCCAGGGGAGGGAGGGGTCTTTGTCGGGCGCTGATCCGTATTCAGATCCGGTAACGATAAACTCGGGGCAAGACCTGGACATTAGCTATGACCATTCAGGAGTCCCTGTGGGAAGCGAATTCGATATTGATTGCGATGGGGACGGTATCGTTGATCAGACTTTTACTGCTGGCGTTATACTCGATCCGATGGTGTTTAACGCGCCTTTCTTTTGCGGGCCATTTACGAGCAGCGTTACCGTAACAGGTAGTATTATATTCGGTATCAATGTGCTCGCTTCTGACACTCTTTCTGTGAGTGTCGTAGGTGGCAACAATCCTCCTGTCGCAGAAGCCGGGTCTGATAAAACCATTGTGGACGGCAGCCCGGCCGACATGGATGGAACAGTCGACAACCAGGCAAAAACAACGCTCGACGGGTCGGGCAGTTCAGATCCCGATGGCGATCCTTTAACGTATACCTGGACAGGGGATTTTGGCACAGCGACTGGCGTGAACCCAACCGTTATTCTCCCCCTGGGCGTCAATACCGTAAGCCTGGAGGTTGATGATGGCAAAGGCGACATAGATACAGATACTGTGCAGATTACCATAAATGCATCCGGTGGGGGATGCAGCGGCACGCCCTCTCTTTCGCTGTCTGCCACGAATGTCGCTCCCGGAGCTCCTTTTACCGCGACCGTAACTGGTTTAACGCCTGCGTGCGACGGAATCATTCCGGTCGAGTTCAAAATGGACGGCAGCATGATATTTCAGCAATGTGGTCTCTCTTCGGGCAGTTGCACCAAGAACCTTACCGCTCCCGCGGCAACAGGTACCTATACGTACACTGCGTGGTTTGACAAAGACGTGAATTTTTTAGAAAGTCCAGGAGAAGTGAGTAACGGAGTTGCGTTAACGGTAGCGCTCGGAGGAGGCGGCGGAGGAGGCGGAGGAGGCGGTGGCGGAGGTGGCGCCTGCTCTCCTCCTGTTCTGGTGAACGGAGATTTTGAAACCCCTGTAGGCGCCTTCCAGACGTATTCGACCGGACCACCCTTTTTTGACGGTTGGACCGTAGAATCTGGAAGCATTGACCATGTTGGTAATACCTGGCAGCCCGCGAACGGCAATCAGTCTATAGATCTTAATGGAATTTCCGTGGGAACCATCTCGCAGGTTATGACAGTGACGCCGGGCGAAACATACAAACTCCGTTTTGCCATGGCAGCAAACCCAGATGGCCTGCCCCCCCTTAAAACGATGAGTGTCTCGTGGAATGGGACAGTTATTAACACTCTCTCTTCTAACAACACAGGAAAGACCCGGGCCAATATGGGCTGGACTTACTATGAATATGCTGTTGTAGCGAGCGGCCCTACAGCTGAACTGAAGTTTGAAAGCACGATGTCGCCATCGACGAATAGCTATGGGCCCTTTCTGGATGATGTTTCTCTGTCCTGCCCAGCTGTTGGCCTTGTCCCTTGCGGGGATACGCCGGCAAATCCTTGTACCCTATGCCACCTCTTTGAGCTTGTAAATAATATCATTATCTTCTTTCTTATTCCTGATGGGAACATAAACAATTTCCTTCCCATTGTGCCCATTCTCGCAAGCCTGTTGATTGCGATAGGCGGGTTCTTTATGCTTACTTCCGCCGCAAACCCGCAGGGCTTACAGCGCGGCAGGACCATTATTTTTGCGGTTGTGGTTGGCTTGCTTATTGTGTATGGCGCATGGCTGTTTATCGGCCTTCTTTTCCAGGCGCTCGGAGTAATTTCTTTCCAGGGAGGCCTTCCCTGGAACAAGATTAGCTGCTAAAAGTAAGGGTTGCAAAAACCTGGTTTTCTCTTATAATAGGCCGTGCTTGCCCCGCTAGCTCAATGGTAGAGCTGCTCCCTCTTAAGGAGAAGGTTGCAGGTTCGAGTCCTGCGCGGGGCACCCTTCGACTTCGCTCAGGGCAAGCCTTGCGTTTTTTGGCGGTTTCTGGTACATTGGTGGTAATGCTGCAAACAAAAGAAAAAAAATCCCTCTATGAACGATACGGGAAATCTCTTGAACGGACACACAAAGGGGAATATCTTGCCATTGGCCCGAAAGGACAGACTGTCTTGGGAAAAAGAGCTGGAGAAGCTCTGCGAAAGGCGATAAAGTCGTTTGGTAGCGGCAACTTTGGCCTCTTTCGTATAGGTCACGCCACATTTGGAGAATGGCTCGTAGTCCAAAGATAACAAGCACCGACTACCCCTTTCTCCCGGTTCATGTGGGGGCACATATCAGGAATAGCTGATACCGGTAGATGCGCTATCTATATTTAAATTTAAGCTCAACTTCCCCCTGTCCACCCCTGGGGTGGACAGGGGGGGTCGATTCCTTGTGGGAGCACTTGCGTTTTTTAAAGTTTGTGCTAGAATACCCGTAATGTTAGAAACAAAGGAAAAACAGAAGATTATAGACAAGTTCAAAACGCACGCGACCGATTCCGGGTCTCCAGAGGTGCAGGTGGCTTTGCTTTCAGAAGAAATCCGCAAGCTGCTTTCGCATTTAAAAAAGCACGCCAAAGATTTTCACTCAAAGCGCGGGCTTTTAAAAATGGTAGCGAAAAGGCGCACCCTTTTGGGGTTCTTAAAGAGGGAAGACGAAAAGCGATATGCTTCCCTTGTAAAAAAGGTAGGCTTAAAAAAATGAGCTTAAATGAGTCTAAAGAATAAAGACCAAGCGGTAAGCGTCTTCATTGACGTTCAGAATCTCTACCATTCCGCGAAAAATCTTCACCAAGCGCGCGTGAATTTCCAGGAAATTTTAAAAACCGCGGTTTCCAACAGAAAGCTTATGCGCGCGTTTGCGTATGTGGTGCGCACGAAAACCGGCGAAGAGAAACCGTTTTTTGACGCGTTAATTAACCAAGGTATTGAAACCAGGGTAAAAGACTTGCAGGAATACTACGGAGGGCTTAAAAAAGCGGATTGGGACGTGGGAATCGCCGTAGACGCGATTAAAACCGCAGACCGGGTAGACGCGGTTGTGCTGGTTTCAGGGGACGGCGATTATGTGCCGCTGGTGGATTATTTAAAAAACCACGGCAAGCGGGTAGAAGTTATGGCATTCGGAAAATCAACGTCTTCAAAATTGCGGGAAGCGGCAGACGAATTTGTGGATTTGGAAGAAGACGATAAATATCTTTTAAAAAAATCCAGGTGGCCTTTAAAGATTAAACGATAATGGATAAACAGGACTTCAGCATACAGCTGGGCGAAAAAGAAATTTCGTTTCAACTGAATAATTGGGCGGAACAAGCAAACGGAAGCGTGTTGGTGCGAGCAGACGAAACCCTTACGCTTGTTACCGCGGTTATGGCGCGCGTTGATTCTGCGAATCCGGGGTTTTTCCCTTTATTTGTGGATTACGAGGAAAAGTTTTACGCCGCGGGGCGTATTTTAGGATCCCGATTCGTAAGGAGAGAGGGAAAACCTTCCGACGAAGCTATTATTACCGCTCGTCTTATTGACCGGGCAATCCGGCCTTTGTTCCCCAAGTATTTGCGCAGGGAAGTGCAGGTTATTGCGACCTGCCTTTCGTGGGATGGGAAAAACGACGCTGATGTTTCCGGCCTTTTGGGAGCTTCCCTGGCGCTTTCGCTTTCAGACATTCCCTGGAAAGGGCCTGTCGCGGTAGTCAGGGTTGGCCGGATTGACGGCAAGTTTGTGGTGAACCCAACGTACGAAGAGCGGGGAAAAAGCGACATTGACTTTGTGCTGGCTGGGGTTCAGGAACACGGCGAATTATTATACAACATGGTTGAGGCAGAATCAGATGAAGCGCCAGAAGACGTGTACGAGGCGGCCTTGGTATTCGCAAAGCCGCTGCTTTTGCGGCTTCTCGAGTTTCAGGAAAAAATTCGCGCAGAATATGGAAAACAAAAAGTTGAAATTCTCCCCAAAGCAGATCAGTACCAGGCCATGGAAAAAGAATTGCAAGAATGGCTCGAGCCAAAACTTGAACAAGCGCTGTTTCAAGGAGACAAGCAGGCCCGTATGGCTGCCGTGGACGCGGTAAAAAAAGAAATGGCAGAGATGTTGGAACGAAAAGAAACCCAAGCGGACGCCATGGCTTTTGCCCGGGATTTTTTTGATGAACAAGTTGATCGGGTTGTGCATAAGGGCGCCTTGGAACGGGACCAGCGCGTGGATGACAGGAAACTCGACGAAATCCGTCCTTTGGCCGGGCACGTAGGACTTTTGCCCCGCACGCATGGTTCAGGAATGTTTGAGCGCGGACAAACGCGCACGCTTTCCATTCTTACCCTGGGCGCTCCGGGCGACCACCGCATTTTAGAGGGCATGGAGTTTATCGGGAAAAAGCGTTTTATGCATCATTACAACTTTCCTCCGTATGCTCCGGGAGAAGTAAAGCCTTTGCGCGGGCCGGGCAGAAGGGAGATAGGACATGGAATGCTTGCTGAAAAGGCGCTCTTTCCCATTATTCCCACTCCAGACCAGTTTCCCTACACGGTGCGCATTGTTACGGAATGCGTTTCTTCCAACGGTTCCACTTCCATGGCCGCGGTGTGTTCTTCTGTCCTAGCTCTTATGGACGCGGGCGTGCCGATTACGCGGCCCGCCGCGGGAATTTCCATGGGTTTAATGACGGATGAAACCGGAAAAAACTATAAAATTCTTACTGATATCCAGGGGCCAGAGGATCATCACGGCGATATGGACTTTAAAATAGCCGGAACGAAAGAGGGCATTTGCGCAATTCAGATGGACGTAAAGGTACAAGGCATTTCAGAAAAAATATTCCAAGAAACACTGCAAGGGGCAAAAAAAGCGCGGCACCACATTATTGACGATATTATTACTGCGACTATAGCGGAACCGCGCAAGCAGCTTTCCCAATGGGCTCCAAAAATCGCGACCGTGCAGATTAACCCGGAAAAAATTGGTTTGCTTATTGGCCCCGGGGGAAAAACCATTAACAAAATTACGGAAGAATTTGGGGTGCAAATTGACATTGAGGAAACCGGGCAGGTGTTTGTAACCGGTGAAGTGGAAGTGCAGGTGCAGAAAGCGGTAGCCCATATTGCAGACCTTACCCACGAGGTACAGGTTGGGGATGTATACAAAGGCACGGTAAAGCGCATTATGGAGTTTGGCGCGTTTGTGGAGATTCCGGGGGGGCAGGAAGGGTTAGTTCATATTTCCCAATTAGCCGACCATCGGGTAGAAAAGGTGCAAGACGTGGTAAGTTTGGGCGATACGGTTCCGGTAAAGGTAATTGAAATAGATGACCTGGGGCGCGTTAACTTATCACTCAAACAGGCAAAAGAGCCGTAAGAAAGTTTTCCACAGAAAAAAACTAGTAAATTTGTTTGCGAAATGAGAAAATACAGGAATAAGAATCCTGTATTTTTTATGGCAGACGAATCACAAAATCTTAATCCTTCCAAACCCGTACATGGGCAAGTGAGGCGCGGGATGCCGCCTCCCAATATTCCAACAGAACCCGAGCAGCCTGAACCCCGCAACGCGCCCCAGCAACCTCGAGACGCATATCAGGAGCCCATAGCCAGGGATCCGGTGCGTTTCGATCCAACACAGAAAAAGAGTCTTTTGACCCGGGGAGAGGTAAGCACTATGCAAAAAGACGTAAGTAATCTTCGAGAGCAAGAGGCAAAGAAAGAGCAAGAACGAATTGGGCAATTGAAAGCGCAGCAAGAAGCGCAAAAAGAACGAGCGGCGGTGCGGCAAATTCGTCAGTCCGCGGAAGAAACAAAACAAAGAGAAGAATCCCAAAGAAGGGAACAGCTCCAAAAAATCCAGGATTCTATTTTGCCCCCGGGAGAAGAGCAGCGCATACAAAAGTTACCCAAACGGCCCTCTCAAGAAAGAAAGGTATTTATCCGCGTTATTATAGTAATTATCTTTGCTTTTATCGCGCTTAACTTGGTGTTGCTGGCGTATTGGTTCTTTTCGCGGCAAGGTTCTCTGCAGCTTCCATTTTTTTCTTCTGAAGAACCAAGCCCCGCGCCCCAACCGCAGCCAATCCCTGCTCCAACGCCAGAGCCTACTCCCGCGCCACAGCCCGTACCACAACCTTCCCCCAACTCTATTACGCAGTTAGTAAACCCGGTTCATGCTTCAACTCTCCAGTTTTCTTCGTCGCAAGACTTATCCGCTTTGCTGAAACAGTTGCTTGGCGAATCTCAACCCGCGGGATTTACGCAGTTGATATTTCGAGATACCGAAAACCAAAGCGTTGTTGACCGGGGAATTGAACTCTTTTCGTTGTTTGGAGTTTCTACGACCGAAGCCATTGCGGATCATTTTTCTCAAACCTCATTCTTTTTCAGCCACTCTTCTTTACAGGGAAACCGTTTTGGAATGATCGTACAGCTCCAAAACCCAGAATCAACCAAACAAGCGCTAAACGATTGGGAACCGCAGATGGAACAAAATCTCACACCCTTAATGCCTTTTTGGGACAGCAAAGGGACGGGTTATACTACCGCATTCCGTTCAAGGGAATATCGAGGGGTAGAAATGCGTTATCAAACCTTTTCTACGCAAGACTATGGTATTGTGTATGCGGTAGTTGATAATTATCTTATTTTTGCTTCTTCCTTTGACACGACAAAAGCAGCTATCGACGCCGTGCAAGCCGGGCTTACCAATATTCCAAATTCTCAAATACTTGCGAGCTTAGGCGCAGAATCGCCGCCCTCGTCGCTTTCTTTTGAACAAGCAGTGGGGCAGGTGCTCATGATAGGATTTAACGACGCGACCTTAACCCCGGAACTTACAGAGCTTATGAGACGTCTCCAGCCAGGGGGCGTTCTCCTTTTGTCTCGCAATATCCGGTCAACTGAACAGCTGCGCCAGTTGACCCGGGACCTTCAGAGGACTTCTTTGGAATATTCGCGGCTCCCTCTTTTTATCGCGGTGGACCAGGAGGGAGGCGACATTTCCCGCGTTTCTTTCGGCAAAGAAAAAACAGCGCAAGCAGATATTAACGATGCCAACCAAGCGTATGTGGTGGGGCAGGAGCGGGCGGAAGAATTAAAGTATTTGGGCGTAAACCTAAATCTTTCTCCGGTATTAGACATTACCAGGCCCGAAGATTTTCTATTTGGCCGCACGTTCCAGGCAGAGGGATCTGAAACCGGCCGTCTTGCAAAGGCGTTGGTGGGTGGCCAGCAAGACGGAGGGGTCTTGTCTACGGTAAAGCACTTTCCGGGGTACGGAAACATTGTGTTTAACCCGGAGCAAACATTGGCCGCGGTGCGGGAGTTTCCCGATATTTCTCCGTTTGTGGTTGCTTTTCCCGCAAGTCCGGAGTTTGTGCTGCTCTCAAACGTAATTTACGCGGATTTTGACCCGGGAAAACCGTTTCCGTTTTCTGAAAAAGGAATACGCATGCTGCGAGACCAGATGGGTTTTCAAGGCATTGTTCTTTCTGACGACTTGGTCCAGCCCGCGCTTTTAGATAACTACAGTTTTCAAGAAATTGTATCGCTGCCTTTGGAGGCCGGGGTAAATATGGCAATGTTTTCCAAGCAGGCGTACGCTACCGACGCGTATAACACGCTGTTGGCGCAGGCGGAAGAAAATTCCGACTTAAAAAGAAATATCGAAACCTCCGCGGCAAAAATTTTGGAAGCGAAAAAACAATTCTTTTTTGGACAAGACCAGCCGCCTCTTGACCTTATCTCCCGGAACAAGTAGAAATAACATATATGGAGCAAACACTTACGCCAGAAGTTCTTGAAGAACTCAAAACGCAGCTGCAAACAAAAAAAACCCAGCTGGAAGGAGAGTTAAGCGGTTTTGCCACAAAAGATCCCAACATGAAGGGTGATTGGGATACGAAATACCCAAGAGTGCCGCAGGGAAACCTGGAGGAGGCCGCAGACGAAGTGGAAGAATATTCAACCAACCTGCACGTAGAATTTAGCCTGGAAACGCAGTTAAAAGACGTAACAGACGCGTTAGAACGCGTAGAAAAAGGCACATATGGCATGTGCCAGAACTGCGGAGAGACCGTTTCATTAGAACGCCTCAAAGCTTTTCCGGAAGCTAAAACCTGCGGAAAGTGCGCTACTTAAATGGATTCGTAGCTCCCCGAACTTCAAAATGCAAGTGGCATCCCGCGGAGCCTGCGGGAATGGTGCGGCCTGTGTGGCCAATATATCCAATAATTTCCCCTTGCGATACGCGCTTGCCTGTCGTTACGGCGTGGCCGGAAAGGTGGGCGTATACGGTTACTACCCCGTTTGGATGCAAAATGCGCACATAGTTTCCCAGTCCGTTGTTATACCCCACCACTTGCGCGGCGCCGCCGGCCGCGGCATACGCCGGGCCTCCGCAAGAACCGTTTGCAAAATCAATGGCGTTAAACGGATGCAAGCCCTGGGTAATTTTATACGAGCGCGGAACCGGATAAATAAAATAAGAATTTGCCAGGGGAGTAAGCCTGCCGTTCGGAAGCGTTTTTGGCTTGGCGCCTCCGGGCACGACAAGAATGTCTCCCACAAAAATATCCTGGGCAGATTCCAGATCGTTAAACGCTAAAATATCTTCTGTATTTGCTTTGTACCATACGGCAACTTCGCTTACCGTATCGCCCGGCCGGATTAAGTGCAAAGCCCCTGAAACCGGTAAAATAATAAGTTCGTCTCCTGGCTCCAGGGAAGCGGACGCGGAAAGGTCATTTGCCCACAGTACGGTGTTCGCGGAAATTCCAAAGCGTTCGGCAACGCTGTCTGCGGTATCCCCCTTTTCTATTTCGTAGTGAATAATTTCTTTTCCCGGCGCCGATTCCAAAGCCGTTTCCCCCAAAATAGCTCCCAAAACTTTTGGCGTTACCGACATTGCCGGGACTGTGCCAACCAGGCTGTTATTCCCTATAAGCACAAACGCGGGACTTTCTGTGGCGCCGCCCTGGTCTGACCTGACTTGCGAAGAGAGCGCGCCGCTTTTCCAAAAAGAGTGAACCGGCAACATGGCGTTATTCTCAAACGAGGGAGAACCGCCAAGAGCCTGTATGCTAAACCCAATTCCAGCCAACAAAAAAGCAGCCGCCCCGGCTACGTAAAACAAGGGCTTTCGCCCTTTTTGTTGCTTTGCAGGAGTATCTTGGGAGTTCTTTCCTTGCCTCATAGATTATGTTTAGAATACCTTATGGCATCTTTTCAGTCAAGCGTATTATCCACAACAAAAAAAGCGCTGTCCCGGTATGGCATAAAGCCCAGCCGCGGCCTTGGGCAGAACTTTTTGGTAGATAAGCATGTAATTAAAAAACTTATTGCGGCTTCCGAGGTTACGCTAAAAGACGTAGTGCTGGAAATCGGGCCCGGGGCGGGCGCGCTTACGCAAGAGCTGGCAAAACTGGCTAAAAAAGTAATTGCCGTGGAAAAAGACGCCAAAATGGTAGAAATTCTTAAGGAAACCCTGGCAGAATTTCGTAATGTCGAAATTATCCACGGAGATATCCTTAAGCTCCAAGTCTCAAGTCTCAAGATTCAAGCAAACCCTAAATCTCAAACCTACAAAGTCGTTGCGAATTTGCCGTATTATATTACGGCGCCAACAATACGAAAGTTTTTGGAAGCAGAGAAGCCCGACTTTAAACGAGAAAAAGTCGGGCTTCAAAGCATGACGTTTATAATCCAAAAAGAGGTTGCGCAACGTATATGCGCGAAACCGCCCGATATGAGCATTTTGGCGGTTGCAGTGCAGTTTTATGCTGTGCCCAAAATAGTTTCATACGTAAAAAAATCTGCGTTTTGGCCGCAGCCCCACGTGGATTCTACCATTATTCGTATTATTCCCCACAAAGAGAAACCGTTGGTGGATCCCGCAAAGTTTTTCTCCGTGGTAAAAGCAGGGTTTGCGCATCCCAGAAAACAGCTTTTGGGCAACCTGTCTGCCGGCCTGAAACGTCCAAGAGAACACATGGGAACTATCTTGCGAGAAAACGGCGTTGATCCTGCCCGCCGCGCCGAAACTCTGTCCATCCAGGATTGGCGAAACCTCGCGGATATGCTATAATGGAACCATGAAAGACGCTATACCAAGACGAACATCTCTGTTTTGGGACGTAGATCCAAAAACCATAGACCCCAAAAAGAACGCCCGATACGTCATCGAGCGAATTTTGGAGTTTGGCCGAGATAGTGAAATTCGCTGGCTCCTGCATTATTACCCCGTAACGATTATTACAGGCGCTATAAAGCGCTCCCGGATTTTATCTCCCAAAACCGCAAATTTCTGGGCTTTATTTTTTAACTTGCCCAAAGATGAACTTCGATGTTTCCAGAAATCCTCTCTGAAACTGCAAAGCAGTCACTGGATACGCTAAAAGAAATATTCGTATTCCGGTCTGCGTATCTCGCGGGCGGCACTGCCCTCGCGCTGCAACTCGGCCATAGATATTCTTATGACCTTGATTTTTTTACGCAGCAAAAGTTTGCAGAAAAAGCTCTAACCCAGGAGCTGGGAGAAACGCTTTCTGACTTTCACCTTGAACGGCAGGAATGGCGAACTATCCTTGGGTTTGTAAAAGATATGCGCTTTAGCATTTTTTACTACAAATATCCGCTTCTCTTTCCCACGCACGAGTTTGGTGGCGTCCAGGTTGCAGACGTCAAAGATATCGCGCCGATGAAAATCGATGCGATAGCGGATCGCGGCACCAAGCGCGATTTTATAGACCTCTATTTCTTGCTTTTCGTGAACAAAATTGTCGGCCTTGAAGAAGCGTTTGATCTCTACGAGAAAAAATTTGGCAACCTCGCTCAAAACAAAGTACACATTTTAAAAAGCCTTGTGTATTTCGACGATGCGGAAGAAGACGCCATGCCTCAAATGATCAAAGACGTTTCGTGGGATGCTGTAAAGCAATTCTTTCTTGAGCAGCAAAAAACACTCTCACAAAAACTCCTTTTCTAGAATGCAATTGGCGAAACCCGGCAAAAGAATTATAATAATACAATGAACAAATGTTTGGTTGCAAGTATTGTCGTATGCAGTGTATCTTTGCTCGCCCTGCAGGTTTTTGTTTCTCTCCAGCCGGCAAAAGTGTCTTAGGCACCCACATATGGCGGGTTGATTAGTTTGTAATTCGCAAGGAATTCGTTGGGCGTCTTGCCGTTCAGCCCGCAGTGTTCCAGGTCATTGTAGTACATATTCCACAATC
>Ga0214471_10000522_pt1 | contig 32777 bp, 32 predicted proteins | sample RVTome_5_FD_207665 | JGI IMG/M metagenome (GOLD analysis project Ga0214471, IMG submission 207665) | Soil microbial communities from uranium-contaminated site in the Upper Colorado River Basin, Wyoming, United States - RVT142D155 | ecosystem: Environmental > Terrestrial > Soil > Contaminated >... | reverse complement strand
GGGCGTGCATGATCACCGTGCCAGTCTGCCACCTCCAGGAACCGGATGTATTCACTACGATCTTCGTAGCTCTAGATTCGGTCAGCACACCGGTAGAGGGGGGCAGGCCAGATGCGCATCCGACGACTGGTGACGGCGATCGCCGTCGCCGCCGCCTCCCTGCTCCTGACGGCCGGCTACCAGGCGTCGCCCGAGCTCGCCATCGATCCGACGGAAGGCCCGCCGGGTACCGCCGTCACCGCCCACGGCTCCGGGTTCGAGCCCGGTACCGTCGAGATGTACTGGGACGCCGTGGGCGGCCCGCTGCTCGACACGCTCGAGGTCGAGCGGAACGGCGGATTCACGTCAGAATTCGACGTCCCGGCCGATGCGCAGCCCGGCCCGCGCAATGTCATCGCATGCCGCGACAGGCTGGACGACTCCCTGGAATGCCGCCAGGTGGTGCGCGCACCCTTCACCGTCACCGAACCTCCGCCGCCTCCAACCACAACCACGCTGCCGATCGTCACCCCCACGACCGCGCCGACCACCACCGAGCCCCCCATCGCCATCCCCACCACCTCGACCACCACCTCGCAACCACCCCTCGCCATCCCGAGCACCACGGCGACCATCCCCGACGACTTCGCCATCACGACCACGACCCTGGGCGGCGACCCCCCGGCGCCCTCGCTGCCGGGGGCGCTCCTCGGCCCGACGGTCACCACCTGGCCGCCCGAGGGAACACCGACCGGCATCGGCAACATCGCCATCACCCACATCGAGGTGAGCCAGGGGCTGCAGAACCTGGCCAACGAGTTCCCGCTGGTCGAGGGCCGCTGGACCGCGGTGCGCATCCACGGCCTGAGCGACCATCCCTTGCAGGCGGGCGTGTCGGGCGCCGTCGAGGTGATCCGGCTGTCGCCCTCAGAAGAGAACCTCGGGATCGTGCACGCCTCCAACCTCTCCACCTACCGCGAATACCTGGCCCGAGTCGACATCAACGGCGCCCCCTACGTGCTGCTCGATCCCGACATGGCCGAGGGCACGGTGAAGATCCGGGCGTGGGTGTACGCCCAGGGCGACGTCGATGCCTCCAACGAACCGACGGCCGAGGACAACTACATGGAGGTGACCGTCGAGTTCCATGCGGTGGCGCCCGTGCACATCTACCACTGGCCGCTCTACGTCGAGGAGGACTTCGACCCCGACGGCGACCCGATCATCCACATGCCGTCCGACGGCTGGCTCGCCGAGACGCTCACCGCGTACCGCCTGTGGCCGGTGAACGCCCTCGTCGGCCACCCGATGAACACCGTCGTCGGCGACGAGGACTCCAACTTCGACCTCAACTTCGAGGAGGGTAACGCCGGTGAGGCCAACGCCGCCCTGCAAGAGCTGTGGCTGCTCGCCGACCTCCCGGGCATCCAGATGTACAACGGGATGGTGGCGCCCGAGCACGTGGAGGCTGCCGCCCCGTACACCGGTCTCTCCAGCTCGGACACGACGTGGACGATCATGGGCCTCGGATACAGCGGCGCCGACCCATGGCACCACCGCTCGGGGGCAACGCTCACCCACGAGTCGGGTCACTTCTTCGGGCTGCAGCACGCCCCGTGCTCGTACACCGCAGGCAGCGGCTACCCCAACGAGGTGCCCGGCGGCGCGGTCGATCCCACCTTTCCCGGAAGCTACGGATGGCCCGACTGCAGTTTGGCCCCGACCGACGTCGAGGGTTACTACGGCCTCGACGTCAACTGGGGCGCTACCAACGCCCCGGGACCGACGGTGATGTCCAACAACCCCGGGCTCGAGGCACCCAACGTCGCCTTCCCCTTCATGGGCTACAAGGCCCCCAAGTGGCTCGACCCCTGGCACGGCTGCTTCGTCCTCGACGCCCTCGGCGTCGACTGCGACCAGGAGGACACCGGCGTGTTCGACCCCGACGCCCCCGGCGGCGGCGGCATCCCCACCCCCGCCCACGGCGTTCCCGTGTGGACATGCCACGACGTCGTCGCCGACGTCGACATGTGCAACTACGCCCCGCCGCCGTCCGGCGACCCCATCGAGAACCCACCAGATGACGACTGGCTGGTCCACGTCGATCTGAAGCTGGGCAACGAGGACGCTCCCGCAGCCGAGCTGCGCGCCATGTTGATCGACGGCGCACGCCGGCCCGAGTACCCGGAGCTGACCGGTCTCGACTACCGCAGCGGGCCGTACGTGCTGGGCCTGGTGGGCGAGGGCGACGAGGTGCTGTGGGCCAAGACGCTCCATGTCGAGGAAGAGGACATCGACGTCCCCGGCGACCTCCCCGACGGCTACGCCTTCGTCGAGCGGGTCCCCAACTTCGCCGGCGGGGAGAAACTCCTCCTGGTGTCGCCGGCGGGGACCCTGGCCGAGTTGGCGCCGACCGATTCGCCCCCCGAGCTGGCGGTGCGCCGGGTCCTCGACGGGGAATCCCTCGACATCCGCCTCGACGTGGCCGACCCCGACGGCGACGTGGTCCACACCGTCGCCCTCTACCGTCCCGGCTCGGCGGCGGATTGGATGCCGGTGCTGCCCTCCACCACCAAACGCCGCATCGTCCTGCCCGATACCGCCGACCTGCCCGGCTCCGACCACGGCGAGCTGCGCATCGTCGCCTCCGACGGTTGGAACACGGTCGAGACGATCGTTGGTGGGGTGCACATCCCGGACCACACACCCATGCTCTCGGTGGTCCAGCCATTCGATGCCTCGGCACCGGCGGGGCGCCCGGTCCGGCTCGAGGCGCAGGCGCTCGACGCCGAGGACGGCATGCTCGACGGGCCGGCCGTGGCGTGGACCTCGAGCCTCGACGGCCCGATCGCCGTCGGAGCCGCCGCCACGATCGCCACGCTGTCGGAAGGGAACCACCTGCTGACCGTCGTCGCCACCGACTCGGCCGGGAACACCGCCACTGCCAGTGTCCCAATCGAGATCACACCCGAGGACCTCCCCGGTGCGGACGTGCAGGCCGCCATCGCCGCCGTGTTCGCCGGGCCCGGCGCGGACGCGGCCGAACCCGCCGGCGACGGTGCTGCCGCTCCGGCAGCCGACGACAGCGCGGACGGAGGGGTGCCAGGAGTGGTCAGCGTCATGATCGTGGTGGCCATGGCGGTGGCGCTGCTCGGCGGGCTGGCGTTCCGGCGCCTGAGACGCCGGGCTCACAACGCCGGCTGAGACGGGCGCAGTCCACCCACGCTGTCGCTCACCCGGCGTTCGCCGCTCACACCGGCCCCGACGTGAAGCCAATATCCTGGTGGCACGCGACGAGGAGCGACACGACGTGACGAGCGCACAACAGGTGCTGGTGCTGGGCGGCGGCTTCGGCGGGGCGGCAGCGGCACTCTCGGCACGACGTGCGCTGGCGCCCGAGCACCGGGTGACGCTCATCGACCGCGGCACCACGAGCCACCTCTGCGGGGCCAACCCGCTGATCATGGTGGGAGCCAAGGGAGACGTGAGCCGGTCGATGGGCCGTCTCGCAGCCCGGGGCATCGAGGTCGTCACGGCCGACATCACCCGCATCGACCTCGACGCCGCGGTGGTCGAGACCGACGCCGGTACCTTCGGCTACGACTCGCTGGTCGTGGCGCTTGGTGCGTCCTACGACTGGGATGCCATTCCCGGCGCCGCCCAGGCGTATTCGTTCTACGAACGGGCGGCCGCCATGCGCCTGCGCGACCGGCTGGCCCGCTTGGAATCGGGGTCGGTGGTGATCGGCATCGAGGGGACGCCCTACCGGTGCCCGCCCGCTCCCCTGGAGGGTTCGCTGCTCCTCGATTGGGCGTTCCGCCGCCGGGGGATCCGCAACGCCGTCAGCATCGACCTCGCCATCCCCGAGCCCGCCCCGCTCGCCGTCGCCGGCCCCGACGCCGCCCGCACGATGCGCCAGAGGCTCGAGGAGCAGGAGGTGGCGCTCCACACGGGCCGGACCCTGTCCGCGCTCGACGGCCCGACCGCGGTGTTCTCAGACGGATCCGAGCTACCGGCCGACGTGGTGATCACGGTGCCGATCCACCTGGTCCCGGCCGTGGTCTCCGACAGCGGGCTCACAGGAGGCAAGCCGTGGGTGCCGGTCCATGCGGCAACGCTCGAGACCGCCCGACCGGGGGTGTTCGCCGTCGGCGACGTGAACAGCATCCCGGTCGGCGACAAGGCGATCCCCAAAGCTGGAGCGTTCGCATCAGGCCAGGGAGCGCTCGTCGGCTCCCTGATCGCCTCGCGAATCCTCGGCGTCGAACCACCGCCGCCTTACGAGGGCATCGGTCATTGTTTCATCGCCCTCAGCGGCGACGAGGCAGCGACGGTGGGCGGGAGGTTCCTCGCTCCCGGCGGGCCTGAGGTGGGCCTCGGCGACTCGTCGGCGGCCGGGATGGCCGCCAAGGCGCAATGGGAGGTCGACTGGGAGGGCTTCCACATCTGACCTCAATCGACGGTCCTCAGCCCGGCAACTTGGCGGTGACGTCGCGCCAGCAGTAGAGGGTCATCACCGTTCGGTAGGGCCGGAAGGGATCGCCCAGAGGATCCAGATCGCGCGAGACCGGCGGATCGGCCAGGCCGAACACCCCGGCGTATCCCTTGCGCACGCCGAGGTCGTCGACCGGCCACACGTCGAGGCGGTGGAGGGCGAAGATGAGGAACATCTCGGCGGTCCAGCGCCCGATGCCGCGCACCGTCACCAGGTGCCCGATCACCGCCTCGTCATCGAGACGGCCTGTGCCGGCGAGATCCAATTCGCCGCCCGCCGTACGGTCCGCCAGATCGAGCAGCGCCGCCACCTTGGCCCCGGTGAGCCCCGCCGACCGCAGCTTCGCCTCGCCCGCCGCCATGATCGCCTCCGGCGCGACGTCACCCCCGAGGACGCCCTCCACCCTGGCCCAAACCGTCGCCGCCGCCTTTCCCGTGACCTGCTGGTAGGCAATCGACTCCGCCAGCCACTTGAACCGCTCGTCGACCCGCGGCCGCCTGCCCAGCCGCACCGGGCCGTGGCGCTCCAGCAGCCGGGCCACCTCGGGGTGGCGCTCTGCGAGGTGGCGGGTGGCGGCGGTGAGCGACATCGACACGCCGGCACGCTACCCGCCACGCGCGCTCAGCACCGCAGGATCGTCAGCGTGCCCGTCCACCGGAGACAGCCTCTCATCCCGACAGGGCGACGCGACATGGGCGACTTCACGACGCGGCCGGCCACCGGCAACGACGAGGCATTCCGTCGCAACATGCTGTACGAGGCGCTCCTCGTCCATGCCGGTGAGTCGAGACCATATCTATGGGTCGCATGATATGGTTAGACGGTGAAGACCACGGTCGACATCGCAGACGATCTCCTGGGCGACGCCAAACGGCGAGCTGCGACAGACGGCACCACGCTGCGCGACCTCGTCGAGGCCGGGCTCCGGCGCGAACTGGCGGCACGCTCCAACCGCGAGTTCACGCTCGTCGACGCCTCCTACACCGGATCGGGGACACAGCCGGGCATCCAGGAAGGCGACTGGCAAACGTGGCGGGACCTCATCTACGAGGGCCGCGGCGGGTGATCGCCGTCGACACGAACATCCTGGTATACGCCCATCGCGGGGATTCGGCGTTCCACGAGGCGGCCGTGGAGGTGGTGCGTGACCTGGCCGAGGGGTCACGGTCGTGGGCCGTCCCCTGGCCATGCCTGCACGAGTTCCTGGCCATCGTGACCCATCCCCGCATCTACGACCCGCCCACACCGGTCGACCGGGCGCTCACCCAGGTGGAGGCGTGGCTGGACGCGCCGACGCTGGTGCTCCTCGCCGAGTCGCCTGATCACTGGCCGCAGCTGAGATCACTGGTGGCAGCGGGGGCGACGGGGGCAAGGGTGCACGACGCCAGGATCGCGGCCCTGTGCGCGGGCTCGGGGGTCACGGAACTGTGGACCGCAGACCGCGACTTCAGCCGCTTCCCGGTACGGACCGTCAACCCGTTGCTGGCCTGACCGGCTCAGCCGTCGCGGCGGGCCTCGATGCCGTCGAGGATGACGTCGAGGCCGAACTCGAACTCCTCGTCGTAGCTGCATTCCATGAGGTACGGGACCATGGTGAGCACGTGGCGGTAGCGGTCGGCGCCGCTCCTGAGCAGTGCGTCGAGCTTGCTGTGGTCGTGTTCGTGCTGAGCGTCGGAACCCCAGACCGTTCCCACCTCCTGGAGCACGTATCCCATCACGTGACTGCTGATCACGTGCCAGGCACGATGGGTCGTGTCCATCGAGAAGCCGGCGTCGAGCAGCGTCTCGAGCATGGAGTCCATGAGGACGAGTAGCGAGTCGGTGACCACCGACCGCGAGGTCATGAGCGGCACCGACCAGGGATGGGCGACGAATGCCGCCTTGGCCGAGATCGCCGTCGCCCGCACCGACTCCTTCCAGTCTTCGCTCGGAGCCGGTGTCGCCACCTCGCGGTACACCCGGTCGACCATGGCGTCGAGCAGGTCGTCCTTGTCCTCGACGTGGTTGTAGAGCGACATCGCCTCGACACCGAGGGCGTGGCCGAGGCGCCGCATGCTGAGCGCCTCGATTCCGTGCTCGTCGGCGAAAGCGACGGCAGCCTCGATCACCTTGTCCCGCGTGAGCGTCCCGCGGGTCGCCGCATCAATCGTCATGGATCCTCCGCGCTCCCAACTGCTCCCCAGTACGTCGGCGGGCGAAGAACCGACTTGACGAGCTTACACCGTATGCTCTAGCTTACATCGTACACTTACGACGTATACATACATCGTACGTGCCAATCGGATGAGACGTCAAGGGAGGATCATCATGTTGAACTCGGAGTCGCTGGCTCGCAGCAGCGCTCATCATCCGTGGAGGACGATCGCCGTGTGGGTCGTCGCACTGGTGGCATCGGTCGGGCTCACCGCCGCCTTCCTGGCGGACGCCCTCACCACGTCCGCCGACTTCACCAGCACGCCCGAGTCGAAGCAGGCCGCGGCGCTCATCGAGGACTACAGGGGTGCTCCCGCCGACACCGAGTTGGTAGTGGTGACATCGGAGTCGGCCACCGTGGCCGACGGTGTGTATCAGCGGTACATCGCCGAGCTCCAGGCGGCCGCCATCGGTCTCGGGTCCGCCACGGTGACCCACGCCGGCAGCTTCCTCACCCAGGACGGGCCCGTCTCCGACGACGGGCGCTCCACGTTGCTGCCGGTGACCCTGGCAGCGGCAGCGACCGACACCGACCGCACGGGCGAGCAGGCGTCGGCGCTGGCGGCCGCGGTCTCCGCAGTGGTGGCGCCGGACGGCATCGAGGCCGTCGTGGCCGGGCCGGCGACGCTCAACGAGGAGTTCAGCACGATCAGCGAGGAGGACCTGCGCACCGGTGAGACCATCGGGCTCGGGGTGGCCCTGGTGGTGCTGGTGTTCGTGTTCGGCACCGTCGCCGCAGGCATCGTGCCCATCGTGCTCGGCATCAGCGCCATCGCCGTCGCCCTCGGCCTCGCTGCCGTGATCGGCCTGGCCTTCGACCTGTCGTTCTTCGTCACCAACATGATCACGATGATCGGCCTCGCCGTGGGCATCGACTACTCACTGTTCGTCGTGTCCCGTTACCGGGAGGAGCGGGCCAACGGCCTGGCCAAGGTCGACGCCATCAGCCGGGCGGGAGCCACCGCCAGCCGGGCCGTCTTCTGGTCGGGCATGACGGTGGTGCTGGCGCTCGTCGGCATGCTGATCCTCCCCAACACCATCTTCCGCAGCCTCGGCATCGGCGCCATCCTGGTGGTGCTGGTGGCCGTCGCGGCGTCGTTGACGCTGTTGCCGGCAATCCTCTCGCTCCTCGGCGACAGGGTGGACGCCCTGCGGATCCGGGGGCGCAGCGCCCGGGCTCAGCAACGGCAGGGGAGGTTCTGGGACCGCATCACCCATGCCGTCATGGGCCGTCCGGTGCTCAGCCTGTTGGCCGGAACGGCCGTCCTGGTCGTGTTCGCCCTTCCCTACCTCTCGATCCAAACCGGGTTCTCCGGCGTGTCGACGCTGCCAGACGAGATGGGCTCCAAGCGGGCCTTCGAGATCCTCGAGGCCGAGTTCTCCGGAGGGCTCTCGTCGCCGGTAGAGGTGGTGGTCGACGGCACGGTCACCCCGGCGGTGAGCGACGCCATCGTCAGGTTCCAGGCAGAGTTGGCCGATCTGGCGACGTTCGGGCCGTCGAGCGTGGACGTCAGCCCGGCGGGCGATGTCGCCGTCGTCTCGGTGCCGCTCACGGGCGATGTCAACTCCGAGGTGTCCCTGGATGCAGTGCGGGACCTGCGTGCCTCCGTCGTGCCGGCAGCGTTCGGCGCGCTGGACGTCGCCGTGCTCGTCGGCGGGACCACGGCGATCAGCGTCGACTTCGTGGCGCAGACCAACGACTTCACACCGATCGTGTTCGGGTTCGTGTTGACGCTGTCGTTCCTGCTGCTGACCGTGGCATTCCGATCGATCGTGATCCCGTTGAAGGCCATCGCGCTGAACCTGCTGTCGGTCGGCGCCGCCTACGGGGCCGTGGTCGTCTTCTTCCAGGCAGGCGTCGGGCCGGGATGGGTGAAGTCGCTCGCCGATGTCGCCGGGTTCAGCCAGGTCGACGCCATCGAGGCCTGGCTGCCGTTGTTCCTGTTCTCGGTGCTGTTCGGCCTCTCGATGGACTACCACGTGTTTCTGCTCAGCCGCATTCGTGAGCAGTTCGACCGCACCGGCGACAACACCGGATCGGTCGCCCACGGGCTGCGCACCACCGGGGCTCTGATCACCGGAGCGGCGGCGATCATGGTGGCGGTGTTCTCAGGCTTCGCGGCGGGCCGGCTGGTGGCACTCGAGCAGATGGGATTCGGGCTCGCCATCGCCGTGCTGCTGGACGCCACCATCGTGCGATCCGTGCTGGTGCCGGCCGGCATGAAGCTGCTCGGAGCGCGCAACTGGTATCTGCCGGCCTGGCTCGAATGGCTGCCACGCATCCAGATCGAGGGCCGCATAGACGACCTCGAGGAGGTGGTGGAGCCGGCCGCCGCCTGACCGCGTCCACCGTCGACTCCCTGGGCGACCTCCCCCACCGCGGCGGGGGAGGTCGCACGCGTGGCGACCCGCCGGCGGGGAACCGTCCCTGGGCCCATCGCGATCGCATCCGCCATGATGTGGGCGACGCCATGCCCACCAACGTCTCGCCGGAGTACAAGGCGGCGGAGTCCGCCTACCGGGCGACCCGCGACCCCGAGGCGCGGCTGCGCCTGCTGCACGAGATGCTGCGCACCGTCCCGAAGCACAAGGGCACGGAGCACCTCCAGGCCGACATCAAGACCCGGATCAAGGAACTCACCGACGCCGCCCGCAAGTCCCCTCACACAGGTGCGCGCAGCGGCCCCGACCTGATCGTGGCGACGGAGGGGGCGGCACAGGTGGCGCTGCTCGGGCCGCCGAACAGCGGCAAGTCGTCGCTGCACCACGCCCTCACCGGATCCAATGTCGCCGTCGGCGAGTTCCCGTTCACGACCCAGTACCCGGCACCGGGGATGGTCGAGCACCGCGAGGCGCAGGTCCAACTCGTCGACCTGCCGCCGATATCGGCGGCGCACGAGTTGCCGTGGATCGGCAACGCCCTGCAGTCGGCCGACGGGGCGTTGCTGGTGGTCGACGTTGCCCGCCCTGGCTGCGTGGAGGATGTCGTCGTCCTCCACGAGTTGCTGGAGGCCCGCAAGGTTCACCTGGTACCGGACTGGGAAGAGCCACTCTCCGTCGACGACGACCCGTTCGCCACGGTGCTCCCCACCGTCCTCGTAGCCGCCAAGTGCGACCTCGCCTCCGACGTGGAGGAGCAGGTCGCCGTGCTCGAGGAACTGGCCGGCCTGGCCTATCCGGTGCTCCACGCCTCGGCCGTGACCGGTGAGGGCCTGGAGGAGCTGGTGGCGTGGCTCTTCGAGCAGCTCGGCATCATCCGGGTACACACCAAGGTCCCGGGGTTGCCCGCCGACGAAGGCAAGCCCTACGCCCTGAGGCGTGGGGCCACGATCCACGACGTGGCCGAGATGATCCATCGCGACATCGCCGCCAATCTGCGCTACGCCCGGCTGTGGCGGCCCGGCGGAGCCGACGGCCAGCAGGTGGGGCGGGACTACGTGGTCGAGGACGGCGACATCGTCGAGCTGCATACGTGAGTGTTTAGCGTCGAGCACCGAGTACCGGGTACCGGCGACCCGGCCGGCTTCGTCCCACGCAACGACGCCGCGCCGGCCGGCGCCGTGCCGGACCTCACCACCGGTCGCGGTGGACGACGTCGTCGATCGGGCGACGGTCGGGACGGCGTATCGGTCGCAATGGACCATCGGCCGGGTGGCCCAGGCCGATGATCCACGCCAGCTCGCGGTCGTCGGGGAGCCCCAGCACCTGGCGTGCCAACTCCTGGTCCTCGACCGCGGCGTGGCCCGCGCCCAGACCGAGATCGGCGGCAGCGAGCATCATGAAGGTGGTGGTCTGACCGAGGTCGTACTGGATCGAGCCGTGCTCGTGGCGATCACCGGCGATCGGCGCCACCACGGCCACGGCCGCCGGCGCGTCGGCGATCCAGCCGGCACCGCGCCACACGCCGGAGAGGCGGCGGAGCTGGTCCCTGTCGGTCACGGCCACGAAATCCCAGCGCTGCTCGTTGCGCGACGAGGGTGACCGGCGTCCCGCTTCGAGGATCCGCTCGAGGGACTCGGCAGGCACCGGCTCGGCGGTGAACCTGCGTACGTTGCGCCTCGAGGTGATGGCATCCCAGGTCTCCATGTCGGGGAACCTAGCGGTTGAAGTCGCCTACGCGCTCAGCTCAGAGCTTTGCACACTGGTCTTCCTTGTTCCCGTCGACCACGTTGTACTGACCGACGGGCGCCGGGTGGTTCTGCTTGCACTGCAGGTTGCCGTCTACCCGATTCCCGCGGATCTCGACCCCGCCCGTGTTCTGGAACGCTTGGATGCTGCCGCCAACGGTGGTGCGGATCGCCGCGACCTTCCCGTCCTGGTCATCGAACAGGATGTCGCCCTGCACCCTCGTACGGGCGACCCGGCCGATGGCGCCCTGTACGATCTGCACGCTCCCGCCGACACGCGACCCGGCACGCACGACCACCTTCCTCGCGTTCTCCGCTTGCACGTTGCCGACCACACGTACCGCTTCGGCGACGAGCGTCGCCCGGCTCTCGACCTTGATCGTGCCCTTCACAATGGTCCCGTCCAGGCTGCAGGTCGCCCGGTCCGGAACCCGCAGGTTGTCGACCGTGATCGCACCGAGCGACCCACGGCACACCCGCTCCTCGGCTTGGGCAGCCGGGGCCGCCAGGACAATCGCGCACGCCGCCGCCAGGCCTATCGTCGTGATCCTCCGCATGGCACGGTCTCCTGTTGTCGATCAATCGTTCTGGTCGATAGAGGCAGTATTCGAACCGAGTGTGAGCCCATCGTGAGCACGCGATGAGAACCTCCTCACTGAAGGTCCGCGTCGCCGGCCGGTCCCCGCCCTATTCGATCCTCAGAGCGGCAGGTTCTGGCCTATGAAGACGTGCCAGGCGAGGAGCGTGGCCATCGTCGCGGTGACGCCGATGGAGAGCTCGAGCGCCCGCCGGTAGCGCCGGAACAGCCAGACCATCTCGGCAACCAGCATGCCGACGGCCATCTTGACGACGCCTGCCATGACCGGATGGATGTCGAAGAGCCATGCCATGACGGGATTGACCTCGGCGGCCCCGAGGATGAGCGCCCGGTAGGTGAGCACCAGGTCGGCGAGGTTGAGCAGGGTGAGGAGAGCAAGAACCAGCAGGATCGTCCGCGGGTTGTCACGATACGTCTGGAGCAACCGATTCCAGCGACCCCGCAGCCCGCCTGCGCCTGCAGACCTGCGGTCGAACCCTGTGCGGCGTTCGGGGTAGACGACGCCTTCGCGGCCGCGGCGCCGGTCGGGGTCCTGTCGCTGATCCGCTGTATCGATCGCCACCTGGCGCCACTCCCCGCCCGTATCTGGTCACGGAGGGTAGTCGATGTGCACGGGTAGCGGGCAGGGCCACATGGCCATCCGTCAAGGCGGACTGTCACCGATTCGCGCGAACGCGGTCGACGACGAAGCGGGCGACGTGATCCAGTGTCGCCGGGTCGGACAGCGGCTTGTTGTGACCCAGACCGTGGGTTGGGAGGAGAGTGGTGCCGGGCCGCAGCGCCCCAAGGCGGGCGGCATCGCCGAAGGGTGTGTCGGCATCGGCGGGATCATGGACGATCAGCACGTCGGCCCCCGGCAGTTGGCCTGCCCCGATGTCGGAGATCGTCGCCCACAGTTGCGGGTTCCAGGCCTCGAGGCGGCGCACCAGACCGCGGTGGGTCCACGGCGCCAGGCGGAGCCGGGTCGCGAACACATCGACTGCTGCTCTGGCGTCGATGGCCGGCGCCACCATCACCATGACCCGAGGCGGTTCCGTCGAGAACGCCACGCGCGCCACGAGACAGCCGAAGGAATGTCCCAGGACCACACCGGGACGACCAAGCTCATGGCCCAGCCCGCGGACGGCGGCGGCCACCGCGCCCAGGTCGGTCCGGCTGCCCCCGGCGTGGCCCGGCAGGTCGAGGGCGGTCACGCGATAGCCCTCCCCGGCGAGTCGCTGTGCCATCGGGACCCACTGGGCGGCGCGCCCTCCCCAGCCGTGGAGCGCCAGCACGAGCGGGCCATCGCCTACGGAGTAGCCCGAGAACGTGCCCTCGGGCAGGGTCACGACTGTCGGCTCGAGCCCTTCGACGGCGGCGGCGTCGCGCCGGGCCACCGAGGCGGGCAGGTGCGGCGGTGTGAACCATGCGCGCACCGCGGCGGCGGGAACCAGTCGCACGCTCCAGGGGACCCTCACCACCGGTTGTAGTTCGGGTAGGTGAGGTCGGCCATGATGTCGTCGATCGTTACCTCGACGATGGTCGTCGGCCGAGCGGTCACGTTGCGCCGCTGTCGTCTGATTCTCTTCAACCACATGGCACCCTCCCGTGGTGAGTTGTGAGTTGCTACCCACTATCCAACCACAGTCGGTTGTGGATTGCAACTCGCAACCTGCTATACTGCCGCCATGGCTCGCAAGTCGCTCAGACATCTCGAATGCGCCGTCGCCAACACGGCCGAGATCGTGAGTGACGCCTGGGTGGCCCTCATCCTGCGCGACGCGTTCCTCGGCGTCCGCCGATTCGACGATTTCGTGAGCGATCTCGGCATCGCCCGCAACATCCTCGCCGACCGCCTCGATCGCCTCATCGAGGCCGGCGTGCTGGAGACCCGCCCCTACCAGGAGCGCCCACTGCGGCACGACTACAGGCTCACCGAGAAGGGCAAGGACCTCTTCGACGTGCTCATGACGTTGTGGAGCTACGGCGAGCGCTGGGATCCCCCGGCGGGCTCGAATCGCCAGCGGGCGATTCACACCGGCTGTGGCCACGTCGCCGAAGCGGTGGCCCACTGCGGGCATTGCGGCGAGCGGCTCATCTGGCGCGATGTCAGGATCGAGCCCGGCCTCCCCGTGGTCGCGGCCCGGTCGATCGCAGCCGGAGCCTGAGCGCAGATCCCTCTCCTCCTCCCCCGTCCAGGGGCTGTCGCAGTACCCCCCGCGTCTCCATTCGAGGGTTACCCCCGGCCATGCGGGGGCCCTGGAGGGTGTCTACGGCCGGCGCGGGCGCCGGACCGCGAGACCGCGCGTCGACGGCGCTCTAGTCTGGCGCCATGGCCGATCCCCTTCTCCCTGCGGGGTATCACGCGCGTTACGGCAGCCTCGCGGAGGTGCCCGCCATCGCCGGGTTCCTGCGCGCCGTGAGCATCGCCGAGAGCGGGCGCCCCGCGTGGAGCGTCGACGATCTGGCGAACTGGTGGAGCGACGAGTCGTTCGACGTCACCCGTGATGTCGTCGTCGCCCACGACGCTGACGGCGCCATGGTCGCGGTGGAGTTCCTGATGTACAGCGAGCCCCACGTGGCAGCGCACGGCATCGGCGGCATCGCCCCCGGCCACACCGGTCGCGGTCTCGGCTGGTCGCTGCTGGGGTGGGCCCGCGACCAGGCCGTGAACCGCCTGAGCCTCGCTCCAGACGGGGCCAAGGTGGTCTTCGACTCGTGGATCTTCGCGGCGCACCAGCCGTCGATCGCCCTCCTGACGGGCTTCGGGCTCGAGTTCGTCCGCCAGTTCCTCGACATGGAGATCGACCTCGCGGACGCCCAGCCGACGCCCCCGGTCTGGCCCGCCGGCGTGACGGTGCGCACCTTCGGGCCGGGCACGGACGATGCGGAGCTGTCGGCGATGCTGGCGGCGGCATTCGCCGACCACTACGGCAACGCCCCCGTCGATCCCGAGGTCGACCTGCGCCGTCTGCGCCGCGACTTTAGGCACCCCGACTTCGACCCGGCCTTGTGGTGGCTGGCGGAGGCGGATGGTCGCATCGTTGGAGCCAGCCTGTGCCTGCCCAAGAACGAGGGCGATCCCGAAGTGGGCTACGTTGACGCGTTCGCCGTCCTCCGGGAGTGGCGCGGCCGCGGGGTCGGCCTCGCCCTGCTGTTGCACAGCTTCGAGCAGTTCCGAGCGCGGGGGAAACGAGGCGTGGCTCTCGGCGTTGACGCCTCCAGCCTCACCGGCGCCACCCGGCTGTACGAGCGGGCCGGCATGCACGAGGTGAACCGCGTCGCCAGCTACGCCACGACCATCCGTGACGGCGTCGAGCTGCGCACTATGGGCCTCGGTTGAGCACCCACGCCGCAATGCCCGACGAGCGCAACGCTGCCGTCGAGGTGTGGATCAACGGGTCCTTCGTACCGAGGTCCGAGGCGAGGATCTCGGTGTTCGACAGCGGCTTCCTGGTCGGCGACGGCGTGTGGGACGGGCTGCGCCTGCATCGGGGGCGCTTCGCCTTCCTCGAGCGCCACCTCGACCGCCTCTTCGCCAATGCCGCCACCATCTCGCTCGACATCGGCATGACGCGGTCAGACGTGGCCGCCCTGCTGTACGGCGTCGTCGAGCACAACGGGATGACCGGCGGGGTGCACGTGCGCCTCATGGTGACGAGGGGTGACAAGAAGACGCCGAGCCAGCACCCGGCGAACCTGGTCGGTGGGCCCAACGTGGTCGTCATCGCCGAGCACAAGAGCCCCGACCCGGCGGTGGCCGCCCGCGGGCTGCGGCTCCACACGGCCACCATCCGCCGCCCGGGGCCCGACGTGCTCGACCAGCGCCTCAACTGCCACAGCAAGCTGCACGAGGTGATCGCCCTCATCCAGGCGACAGACGCCGGAGCCGACGAGGCGCTGATGCTCGACGTCAACGGACACGTCGCCACCTGCAACTCCACCAACTTCTTCATCGTGCACGGCGGCGAGCTGTGGACCTCCACCGGCCTCTACTGCCTGAACGGCATCACCCGCGGGGTGCTCGTCGAGGAGGCCCGCGCCGCCGGCATCGCGGCCCTCGAGCACAACTTCGTCCTCGAGGACGTGTACCGGGCCGACGAGGCCTTCGTCACGGGCACGTTCGGCGGCCTCACCCCGGCAGTCGTCGTGGATGGCAGGACGATCGGCACCGGCAGGATCCCGGGCGAGATGACCAGGCGCCTACAGGCGATGTACGCCGATGCAGTAGAGCGATCGGTGACGACCCCTCCCGTCGAGTCCCCTCCCTTCAGATCCTAGGGAGGGGGATGAGCCCGGCAAGAGGCCATTCACCAATCAGATCGTCTGGTGGTCGCCGTTCATGACGGGGATGTAGCCGTTGCCGATCTTTTTGGGCAGGGAACCGTCGAGGCGGACTACGTAGATCTTGCCGGCCTTGCCGAAGCCCACCAGCCCCTTGACGGGATCCACCGAGAACACCTCGGCGTTCGCCGTGCGCGCCAGCGGCTCGACAGCGCCGGTGGTCACGTCGACGAGCACGAGCTTGGTGCTGTAGTCGCCCGGACCGAGTTGGCGGGTCTGGTACGCGACCAGCAAGGTGCTGGATATCCATCGGGGATTGTGCAGCCACTTGTCGCACGAGCCGGCGACGACGCGGCGGCGGTGGGTGCCGTCGGGCCGGGCGGTCATGAGGTGGGCCGCCCTGATGTAGAAGGCGCCGCAACGCCTCACATCCTTCTGATAGGCAATACGGAGTCCGTTGGGGGTCATCGAGGGCCACCGGCTCTTGCGGTCGTCGGTGACGCGGGTGACCTGTCGCGACGCCACGTCGACGACGAACACGTCGTAGATGAAGAGGTCGACGTCGTTGCCCTCGGCGAGGACCACGGTCTCGGCGGCAGCGTCGAAGGACACCGACAGCAGCGTGCCGTCGCCCTCGAATCCGGCGTCGTAACCCGGTAGGCCGCCGCCGTTGGAGAACTGCACGACCTTGCGCACGTTGCCGTTGCGCCTACGGATCCACAGCGAGTTCTGCTGGGGGTCGCGGCTCCCATCCGATCCGGGGAGAAACGCCGCCTGGCGGCCGCGGTCGAGCGCGATCGGGTGCCGAGCCGACTCGACCTCCCACAGCAGCGTTCCGGATATGGCGTCGTAGGCGACGATCCCGCCGAACGGCCCACCGGGTGGTACCACGCCCTCGGCGCGCTGGGGGCCGATGCCGGCGGCACCGGAGCCCTCGCCGACGATGGTGAACCGATCGAGGGATGGACTGGGGAGCCCTTCGTACGCCTGGAGCACCGCCCCGTTCGCCGAGGCCACCCGGACGCCGGGCCCGCCGAGGTAGGCGAGCCCGGGCCGGGGCCCGGCTGCGGAAGCGGGCACGACACCCAAAACCGTGAACAGCGCCACTACCCCGGCCACCCAAGCCCTGCCACCATGCAGTCGCCTCATCACGACCATCCGTTTCCCCGGCGTCGCCGGTGCCATGCCCCACACTGCCGACCGTCGCCATGACTCGCCGCATGACCGACGGTCAAGTCCGCGGCGATGTTACCGGCGCCATCATCGCCGAAGCGGCCGGCGGCGCCACCCTGCATCCCGGTGTCTGCATGGCCGGGTTTCTGGCGTCTCCGGACCGGTGGCGACACCGGGCCGAAGCAGCCGCCGGGTCTACGCTGCGCGCATGAAGCCGGGCAACATCCTCATCCTCGTCGGGGCGGCGATCGTGATCCTCGGAGCGATCCTGCGCTTCGCACCCTGGCTCGTCTCGTGGTTCGGCCGGCTGCCGGGTGACATCCGCATAGAGACCGAGTCGACGCGCGTCTTCATCCCCATCACGTCCATGATCCTGGCCGGCATCGCCCTCACCCTGCTGATCAACGTCGCCGGTCGCCTCCGCAGGTGAGGCGCGACCGTTTGGCATACCCCGGATCATCGGCAGACTCGGAGACTCGACGACGCCGGACGGGGTGACCCATGAGACGATTCGTCGCGATCTTCCTCGCCGTGCTCTCGATGCTCGTCACTGCCTGTACCGGTGACGGCGCCGACCAGCCCACGACAACCGTCGTGCCCGACACGACGGCGACACCCACAACCACGCCGACCACGAGCACCGACCGCCGCCTCCGACCACAACGATCGCCCCGACCTCGACGACGACCACCATCCACGCGTGGATCGCCGACCGCATGTCAGGCGAGCCACCGCCGTCGACCTGCCCCCGAGCTCGATCAGGCGCGGCGGCGCTGGACGTAGACGTTGAGGAACATGATCGACACCGTGATCACGAAGATGGCGGTGCCGAATACGTTGACCTGCGGCGGGACGCCGATGCGGGCCGCCCCCCAGATGTAGAGGGGGAACGTCACCGTCTGGCCCGAGTTGAAGTTGGTGATGATGAAATCGTCGAACGACAGGGCGAAGCCGAGCAGGAAGGCGGCGAAGACCCCGGGCATGATCATCGGCAACGTCACCTTGCGAAACGTCGTCCACTCGGTGGCGTAGAGGTCCATCGCCGCCTCCTCGAGGTGGCGGTCGAACCCGGTGAGGCGGGCCTTCACCGTCACCACCACGTAGGAGATGTTGAACATGATGTGGGCGACCACGATCGTCCAGAAACCCCGAGCCACCTGGAGCGTGAGGAAGAACGCCAGCAGCGACGAGCCCAACACCACCTCGGGCGTCGCCATCGGCAGGAACAGCAACAGGTTGGTCGTCGCCCGGCCCCGGAAGTGGTACCGCACCAGCGCAAGGGCGATCAGGGTGCCGAGGGTGGTGGCGATCGCCGCCGAGATGAGGGCGATCTGGAAGCTGGTGACGAGCGAGTCGAACAGGTTGGGGATGCCAAACGCGTTGCCCCAGTGCTTCAACGTGAACCGCTGCCACGTGAAGTTGAACCGCCCCTGGTTGTCGTTGAACGAGAACAGGATCACGATGAACACCGGAAGGAACAGGTACAGGAAGGCGCCGATGGTGTAGGCGGTCAGCACATGCCGGCGGACGAACCTGACCAGCCCGCCCTGGCCCCCGTTCCCGGCTTCGACCGGAGGCGTGGCCGTCGGTGCCGTCGTGGTCGCCATCACGCCACCAGGTCCTCGGTGCCGGAGGCGCGCACGTAGGGAATGATCAGCAACAGGATCGCCACCATCAGCGTGAACGACAGCGCCGCCGCCGTCGGGTAGTCGAGCACCCGTAGGAACCGGCTGTCGATCACGTTGCCGACCATGAGCTGCTGGGGGTTGCCGAGCAGCTGGGCGTTCACGTAGTCGCCCGCCGCCGGGATGAACGTGAGCAGCGTGCCGGCGACGACGCCGGGAAGCGACAGCGGGAACGTGACCTTGCGGAACGCCGTCGCAGTGGACGCGTAAAGGTCGTTGGCGGCTTCGATCAGCGACCGGTCGACCTTCTCCAGCGAGACGTAGATCGGCAGCGTCATGAAGGCCAGGAAGTTGTAGGTGATCCCGGCGACGACCGCCCACCCGGTCGCCAGCAGCCTTCCGTTCGACGGCATCAGGCCAATCGTCTTCATCGTCTCCACGACCCACCCCGAGTCGGCGAGGATGACCTTCCATGCCAGGGTGCGCAGCAGGAAGGGGGTGAGGAACGGCATCAGGATCAGCACCAGCAGCAGGTTCTTGTAGCGGCCGCCGCGGAAGGCGATGAAATACGCCAGCGGGTAGGCGATGATCAACGCGGCCAGGGTGGCGAGCCCGGCGTAGACCACCGATCGGATGAACTGCTCGCTGAACTCGCTCAGAGCGTTCGAGTAGTTCGACCACCGCCACGTCATCTCGTAGCCCGTCTCGAAGCTGCCCTCCTGGAGTGATACCCCGGCGAGTTGGGCGAGCGGGATCACATAGAAGAACAGCAGCCAGGCGCCGCCCGGGACCAGCAGCAGATAGGGCACCGCCCGGCGCCCGTAGCGGGCCCGCAGCCTGGCGACGAACCCCAACCCGCGGACCGCGGTCACGTCAGTCGCCATGGACCACGAACGAATGCTCCGGGTCCCACCCCACGGCCACCCTGTCGCCGGGCCGGAACCTGTTGGGGGCGATGTTCTGTTCCACCGCAACCAGATCCACGCCGAACGACGTCGTGACGAGGAACTGGGTCGACACCCCGATGAACGACGCGTCCTTCACCGTTCCCACCACGGAGTTGCCGGGCAGCGCAGGATCGGACGGTTCGTAGAGGCGCACCTTCTCCGGACGAACCCCGAACCTCACCGAGCCCTCACCGGCCGACACCGCCCCGGCGGGCAGGTGTACCACGGTGCCATCCGGCAGCCGGGCGGTCCCGGCGCCATCGAGTGCCACACCCTCCAGCAGGTTGGAGGCGCCCAGGAACCCGGCGACGAACGTCGACCGGGGATCCTCGTAGATGTCCGTTGGCGACCCGAGGCGCTCGATCCTGCCGGAATTCATCACGGCGATCGTGTCGGCCATCGTCATCGCCTCTTCCTGGTCGTGCGTGACGTGCACGAAGGTGATGCCCACCTCGCTCTGGATGCGCTTCAGCTCGATCTGCATCTCCTTGCGCAGCTTCAGGTCGAGAGCGCCGAGCGGCTCGTCGAGCAGCAGCACCCTGGGGTGGTTGATGAGCGCCCGCGCCAGGGCCACCCGCTGTTGCTGTCCGCCGGAGAGCTGGCGGGGCTTGCGCCGCGTCATCCCTGTGAGTTGCACCAACTCCAGCATGTCGTTCACCCGCCGGTTCACCTCGCCGCTGTCGACCTTCTGGCGACGGAGGCCGAACGCCACGTTCTCGAAGATCGTGAGGTGGGGGAACAGCGCGTAGCTCTGGAACACGGTGTTGACCGGCCGGCGGTACGGGCGCAGCCCGGTGACGTCCTCGCCGTGGAGCTTGATCACCCCCGACGTCTGGTCCTCGAACCCGCCGACCATGCGCAGCGTGGTGGTCTTGCCGCATCCGGACGGGCCGAGGAGGGCGAAGAACCGGTTCTCGCCGATCGCCAGGTGCAGGTCGTCGACGGCGACGAAGTGGGCGAACGCCTTGGTGACGCCTATCAGCTCAACGGCGGGAGTCTCGGTCCCGGAGTGGACCTCGGAGGTCGCGACGGTGGCGGCCATCAGGCTCCGATCACGGACTGGAACAGCTCGTTGAACTCCGTCTCCTCCTCCTCGGAGAGCCCCTTGAACACGTGTGTGTTCGCCAGCGTCGCATCGTCGGGGAAGATCAGCGGATCGTCGGCGAGCGCCGCCAGGTCGTCGTCGCCGATCTCGGCACCGAGGTCACGGATCGCCTGCTGGGCGCCATCCACCGGGCAGATGTAGTTCACCCAGCTCTCGATCTTGGCCGCCACCCTGGGGTCGTAGGCGTAGTTCATCCACTTCTCGGCGTTGCCCTTGTGGGCTGCGCCCTTGGGGATCAGCATGTTGTCGGACCACAACATGAGGCCCTCCTCGGGGACGGCGAACACCACGTCGGGGTTGTCGGCCTGGAGTTGGATGACGTCGCCCGACCAGGCGAACGACACCCAGGCGTCGCCACTGGCGAGGTCGGCGGTGTACTCGTTGCCGGTGAAAGCGCGGATCTGGCCGGCGTCGACAGCCTCCTGGATCCGGGCGGTTGCCGCCGCGGCGTCCTCCACGGTGGCCGCCGCCGGTTCGATGCCGAGCCCCAGCATCACCAGGCCCACGGTGTCGCGCATCTCGGTCAACATCGTGACGTGCCCGGCGAACGCCGGGTCGAAGATGTCGTTGATCGAGGTGAGCTCGCGCCCGGTCATGTTGGGGTCGTATCCGAGCGCGGTGAGGCCCGACTGCCACGGCAGCGTGTACGAGCGATCCGGGTCCCAGCTCGGGCTCGCCAGCGCCGCCCGTAGGTTGGCGGCATTGGGCACGTTGGCCTTGTTGATCTCCTCGGCCCAACCGAGGCGCACGAACCGGGCAGCCATCCAGTCGGTGAGCACGGCGATGTCGCGCTCGATGTCCTGGTCCTGGCTGAGGGGCGCCTGCACCTTGCCGAAGAACTCGTCGTTGTCGTTGATCTCCTCGATGTAGTTGACGCGGATGCCGGTCTCGGCTTCGAAGTCCTCCAGCGACGAGGTGTCGAAATACCCGTCCTCGACGACATCGATGTAGAACGGCCAGTTGGCGAAGTTGAGGACGGGGTCCTCGGGACCTGCGGCCGTCGTCCCCGGTGCCCCCGAGGACCCAGGCGCCGCGGTGGTCCCGTCGCCGCCGCCGACCCCGCACGCTGCGAGGATCGAGCCTGCGCCGCCGAGGAGCACCGCTCCCGCCCCCATCTGGGCGAGGAACTCTCGCCGCGTCATCCCTCGACTTCGAGCGACCGCCTCCAGGATCGCATCCCTGCTGCCCCGCCGCTTCGGTAGACCTCTGCCCGTCACCTCAGCCTCCCTCTCGTTCTGCCCGCTGCCGGAACGGACTCATGTCTGATCGTCGTCCCGTCCGTAGTCGGGGTTGTGCCACACGATCAGCGCCGACCAGCCGTCGGTGGCGTCGTCGTGCATGTAGTCCTCGAGCACCCCTAACAACTCGAAGCCGTTCTCCATCTGAAACGTCAAGGTGGGATCGTAGATCTCGCGGGCCCTCACTCGCTCGATGTACTCGGCGGCGCTCATGTGCGCCTTGTGGTCTGCGAAGGCGGGCATGTGGCCCCCGGCGATGATGCCCCGCCGGTCGAGGTCGCGCACCAGCGTCTTGCGTCGCTCGTAGAGGCCGTGGCCGATGCCGCGCCTGCGGTAGCCGGGATGGACCGTGATGTCGGTGCCGTAGTACCAGTCGCCGGCGGGGTCGTGATTGCCGCACTGGTCTTCCCCCGTGATCGAGACGATCGAGTGCTGCGGGTGCTCGAAGTCGAAGTCGAGCAGTATGCCGGCGCCCACCCCAACCACCTTGGGGCCGTCCATCGCCACGAACACCCCCTCGGGGAAGGTCGCGTGGTACGCCTCCCACTCCCGAACGCCGAGCAACTCGTCGGGGTTGGCCGTCGGGAAGCACACCAGCTCCAACTGCGCCATCTGGGAGATGAGGTCCTCGCGGATGTTCACGAAGGCCAGCTCAGCCACTGCGGCCGCCGATCATGAAACGTTGGTACTCGTTGTCGGCGGGGATACCCCACACCGCCCACATCTCGCCGGTGCCCGGCCGCATGATCGCCGCCCCGCACGACTCGACGTGATACGGCGCTTCGGGGCGCTGGCAGATCGACTCGGCGTCACGAGTCAGGGCCATCAGCTGCTCGACGTCCACGGGACGGTCCTTCAGCAGCTCGGTGGCGCGCGCCAACCGCGACTCGGACGAGGCCTGGAGCTGGGCGGGCCGGGTCGCCTCGCATGCCAAGGTCTCGGCCGCCAGGCAGTGGTTGGTGTGCACCAGCGGCTCGCCGTCGAGCGCCGCCACCGCTGCTCGGCCCGGCATGGCCTCCACCGAGAACCCCTGGCCGGCACGGTCGAACACGAGGTAGTTGTGCCCCCCGGCCACCGGAGCGTCGACGATGCAGGACACGGCGTCGGCGGCATCGGCCTGTTGGAGCGCCTTGCGCACCACGAACGGCCAGGTGACGCCGGGGGTGCCGTTGGCTGCGGTGAGGTTGTTGATGCCGATCGCCACGCCGGCCTCGTTCATGCCGAGCTGGCCGACGCACCCCACGGTGGTGAACACGAGCGCTGCCGGGCGGCCTGCGGGCTCGACGTGCAGCATCACCACGTGATCCGTCGCCGAGTCGTGCATGTCCCAGGTCTGGCCGTAGAAGCCGGTGCCGCCGGCGGCGTCGTCGGGCACGATGAACGCGGTGCACGAGTCCTCGAAGGGCCCCTCGCCGGCTCTGGCGCGCACCACGTCGACCACGTCGGTGAAGCCGCTCACAACGAGGGCCTCGGGGAGGCCGATGCCGGCCGCGGAAGCGATGGCGTCGAGCTCCTCGAGGAGGTCAGGGGCATACCACTCGTGGGCGGGAAGACACTCCTCGGCCAGAGCCAGCACGCGATCGTGCCCGGCCGCCGTTCCCGACCAGGTGCCGGCGGCGGCGAGGTCCACCCGATCGGCGGCGTAGTCGCGGATCTCGGTGGCGTAGGCGCCGCCGTGGGCGGCCCCCATCGCGGCCGGGTCGCCCGCCACGTCCAACACCCGGATCGGGCCGCGCCGCGCCGGGCTCGGGGTGCTCACCCGATGCCCCCGAAGAACCGGGTCTTGGACTCCAGGTACTCGTAGAGGCCCTCGCTTCCGGACTCTCTCCCGACGCCGCTCTGCTTCATCCCGCCGAACGGGGCCTCGGCGGTGGCGACGAACCAGTCGTTGACGCCCACCAGGCCGTACTCGAGTTGCTCGGACACGCCCAGTGCGGTCGCAAGGTCGGAGGTGTGCACGTAGGCGGCGAGGCCGTAGTCGGTGGCGTTCGCCATCGCCACCACTTCGGCGGTGTCGTCGAACGCGATCACCGGCATCACAGGGCCGAACACCTCCTCCTCGTGCAGCGGGGTGCCCGGCTTGACGTCGGCCACCACCGTCGGCTCGTAGAAGTAGCCGCGACCGATAGCCGGGCGGCGCCCACCGGCGACGACCGTGGCGCCCTCGTCGACCGTCTCGGCCACGATGCGCTCCACTCGCTCGCGCTGGCCGGCGTTGATGAGCGGCCCGACCGTCGTCGCCTCGTCGAGGCCGTGACCGATCACCTGGGCGCGCGACGCCGCGACCGCCTCGGCGGAGAACTCGCCGGCGATCGATGAGTGGACGTAGAAACGCTGCGGTGCGACGCAGACCTGCCCGCAGTTGCGGTATTTGGCGGCCACGGCGTCGCGGGCCACCGCGGCCACGTCTCCAACGTCGGGGAAGACGAGCACGGGGGCATTACCACCCAACTCGAGCGAGAGCCGGGTGACGGTGCGTGAGGCGCCGTCCATCAGCAGCTTCCCGACCCGGACGCTGCCGGTGAACTGGATCTTGCGGACCCGCCTGTCGTCGAGCAGCGCCTGACCCATCGATTGCGGGTCACCGTTCACGACATTGACCACTCCCGGCGGGATGCCGGCGTCGTGAAGCGCCGCGGCCAGCAGCATGGCGGTGCGCGGCGTCAGCTCCGACGGGCGGCTGACCACGGTGCAGCCGGCCGCCAGGGCCGAAGACCACACCCGGTTGACGTTGTAGACCGGGAAGTTCCATGCCGTGATCGAGGCGACCACCCCGACGGGGCGATACGTGACGTCGATCCGCCGGCTCGCCACCCGGGCGGGGATCATCCGCCCGTACACACGTTTCGCCTCCTCGGCGGCGAACCGCAGGTAGTTGGGCGCCCCCGACCACTCGGCCAGGGACTCCCGGTACGGCTTGCCGCACTCCTCGGTGGTGATGCGGGCATGGTCGGCGGCGCGCTCGGCGATGAGGTCTGCGGCGCGCTCCAGGACTGCTGCCCGCTTGTAGGGGGTTGCCGCCGCCCACTCATCGAGAGCCGCTGCGGCGGCGTCGACCGCCAATCCCACGTCGGCGGCGCCGCCGTACGGCACTTGCTGGATGACGTCTTCGGTGGCCGGATCGACCAGATCCCAGGTGCCCCCGTCGGCGGCGTCCACCCAGACACCCCCGATGTACTGCCGGTAGGCGTTCACCGTGGGCCCCCGGCGGCGACGGCGGCGACGGATTCGGCGACCACGTCCATGGCGTCGTCGAGCGTGGCGTCGTCGATCGTGAGCGGAGGCAGGAACCGCACGCAGTTGCTGTAGAGGCCGGCGCGGATCGTCATCACGCCCCTGCGCAGCGTCTCCTGGGTGATGGCGGCGGTGGCATCCATCGACGGTGCCCTGGACTCGGCATCCTTCACGATCTCCATGGCCAGCATCGTGCCCATACCTCGCACGTCGCCGACGAGGTCCGGGTGATCGGCCTGGATGGCCTCGAGCCTGGCGCGCATGCGATCACCGAGCTCGACGGCGCGGGCGAGGAAACCAGGCGCGGTGATGGTGTCGATGGCGACGAGCGCCGCGGCGCATGACAGGGGGTTGCCGCTGTACGTGCCGCCGATGCCGCCGGGGTGGGGAGCGTCGAGGATCTCGGCACGCCCGGTGACGGCCGCCAGCGGCATGCCGGCGGCCAGCGACTTGGCGGTCACCACGATGTCGGGAACGACCCCGCTGTGCTCGATGGCGAACAGCTTGCCGGACCGTCCGAAACCGCACTGCACCTCGTCGGCGACGAGCACGATGCCGTTGTCGCCGCAGATCTGTCGCAGGCGGGCCAGGAACGCAGCAGGCGCCGGATGGAAGCCGCCTTCGCCCTGGACCGGTTCCACCACGACGGCAGCTACATGGCTCGGGTCGACCTGGGCGACGAACTCGTGATCGAGCAAGGCGACGAAATGTGCCACCGTCTGGTCGACGCTCATGCCGGCAGGGCGCCGGTACAGGTCGGGAAAGGGGAATCGGTAGACCTCGGGAGCGAACGGCCCGAAGCCCTTCTTGAACAGGCCGAACTTGCTGGTCATCGCCATCGTCATGTTGCTGCGGCCGTGGTAGGCGCCCTCGAAGACGACGATCCCCTGACGGCCGGTGAAGGCGCGGGAGACCTTGACCGCCGCCTCGACTGCCTCGGCTCCGGTGTTGGCGAGGATGGTCTTCTTGGCGAACTCGCCGGGGGTGATGGCGTTGAGCCGCTCGGCGACTGCCACCAGCGGCTCGTAGCTGGCGACGATGGCGCACACGTGGATGAGGTTGCGGGCCTGGTCCTCGATGGCGGCCACGACGTCAGGCGGGCAGTGGCCGACGGCGAGGGCACCGATGCCGCCGGCGAGGTCGACGAAGTGATTGCCGTCGACGTCTACGACAACCGATCCCGAAGCCGACTCGACGGCGATCGGGGTCAACTTGCCGGCGGCCGACGATGTGGCGGCTTCGCGCCTCGCCACGATGTCGCGGCTGCGCGGCCCAGGGATCTCGGTGACGAGCCTGATCGCGTCCGTCCGGCGTTCGACGTGCGTCGTCACGAGCTGCCTCCTGGTCCAGTGTGTCCCCGCAGTGAGCCGAAGACTACTAAATGGGGGGTCTCGAGTACTCGGCTGAGGAGTCGAAAGCCGAGTAGTCGAAAGCCGATTAGTCGGGTGCCGAGTACTCGGATGGGACTGCTCGGGAACGACTGCTCGGGAACGACGACTCGGGAACGACTACCCGGAACGACGACCCGGAACGACGACTCCCGGCTGCGACAGATTCACGCTTGGTATTTTGTAGTCCGTGGATCTCGTCATCGCTCGGAACCCGGACCCGGAGTCTTCGCTGCCGTACTTGATCCGCGTGCCGCTCGGCCCGCACGGGATCGCTCTCAAGGCACGAGACACCTGGCCGCGCACGAACGCCGTGTATTGCCACCGGGCCGACGAGTGGCCGGACGATCTCGACATCGTGGAGCGGGTCCCGGTGCGATCCTGTACCCGCCGCGGTGCTGTGATCGACCTCGTCCTCGACCGAGGGCGGGAGAACCGGTCCCAGTTCGTGTTCACCCAGGCCCGGGGTCGCGAGGTCATCTTCTGGCAGACCGCTCGCACGGCCAAGCAGGCACGGCCCGCGGTCACGCTGCCGACGGCGCGCGCCGCCGGTCAGGTGCTGGAGATCCTCGTCGACAGCCACGAGCGGTACCCGTGGCGGTTCGAACGGCAGCAGGCGACGACGATGCGTCGGGCCCTGCCCGCCGGCGACTACGCCGTGGTCCTCGACGACGAGATCGTCGCCGCGGTCGAGCGCAAGAGCCTGGCCGACCTCGTGTCCACGCTCACCACCGGCAAGTTGCGCTATGTGCTCGCCGACCTCGCCACGGTGCCCCGGGCCGCGGTGGTGGTCGAGGACCGATGGTCGTCGGTCTTCAAGCTCGAAAGGGTGCGCCCGGCGGTGGTCGCCGACGGGCTCGCCGAGGCACAGGTGAGGTTCCCGACCGTGCCGATCGTGTTCTGCGAGACCCGCCAGCTCGCCCAGGAATGGGCCTACCGATTCCTCGGCGCCGCCATCGCCCACCGGCTCGATGACGCCCACGGTGATGCCCGCCAGGCGGAGCTGCCGGTGCCCGGTGTGGTTCCGCCACCGGAGCCGACGACGGCGGCGGTGCGCCGCTGGGCCCATGCCCACGGTTTCGACGTCCCGGACCGCGGCCGCCTCCGCCCCGAGATCTGGGAAGCGTCCAGGAGGAGTACTGAGCCCGATACCGACTCGTGAATGACTTGAGCCTGCATCCACCGCTCGGATTGGCGCTTCGGCCGATTCGCCATGGTCCCCAGGCAATCGGGGCCAACGCCTACCGGCACCGATGGGTGTTTGCGCTTCAGGACCAGGATCCGTTGCGGGACACGGCAATCTGGTGAGACGAACGCCAATCCGCGGCGCGGACCGGGATCGGTGGATACAGGCTGAAGTACTCGGAGAAAGCCCCGGCGGAACCGGGGCCCTCTCGCTCACTCACGTAGATGTCAGCTCAGGTGTTCTCGGCGCTGAAGCTGTAGCCCAGCGGCACGACCTTCACGATCATGATCCTGCCGTGGTTCTTCACCTTCTTGATCTTGATCATCGTCCCGGTGTTGGGATTGATCACGCCGGCGGCAGGTGTCTCCGGGTTCCAGTACTGCTTGGTGTCCTTGAACACCCTGACACCCCTCTGGCTGCGATGCACCGACTTGTCGCTGTCCCAGTGCAGCTTGATCCTGTTCGTCCGCTGCACGGTGAACGTCGAGTCGTAGCTCTGGATCCGGCTGCGCCACGGCTCGCCGTCGGCCCGGTACATCGTCTTCGGGTGGGCATCGACCGGCAGGACCAGGCCCTCGCCCGGGTGGGCGCTGGTGCTGTTGTCGCTCTGGGACGTGTCCCAGTACTCGATCAGCAGGCCGTCCTGGTAGGGGAAGTGCTCCACCCAGTTCTGCAGGTCGGGATCGTCGAGGAAACCGAAGTTGTACGGGCCGGTCTTCAAGCTCTTGTCGTAGCCCCGGTACGTCCGGTAGGCCGCGATGTAGGCATTGAAGTAGAACGCCGTCTCGGTTCCCGACGTGACGCGGAACCCGTCCAGGGTGAAGCCCCCGCCGCCCTCCGCACCGTCGGTCTCGGCTCCGGTCACGGCGATCTCGTCCACCATGAAGCCGGGATTCACCGCGGCACCGTCGGTCCAGTAGCGGAAGCCGACGAGGACGTCACCGGTGTACGCCGACAGGTCGCCGGTCAGCTCGACCCAACCGCCCGAAGCACCCGTGATGCCGAAACCGAAGTTCTGGCCGTTGGGGCTCGTGGTGGTCGACTCGCTCGTCTCGACCGATGTCCAGGTGGCACCTCCGTCAGTGGACACCACCAGGTAGGCGTAGTCCCAGTCGGTCTCGATGTCGTAGTTGACCTGCGCCGTCAGCGACGCACCGGCCGGCAACGTGTACTCCTTGTACATGAAGTTGTCGAGATCGTTGCCCGCGCCCGAGTAGTAGAACGCGTCGCCGGCATACGGGTCGGCAATGACCTCGGTGACCTCCTTGTCGGGGAGCACCGTGATGAGCGCCTGTGCGGCGTTGCTGCTGGTGAACTCGGCCGGGCCCAGCCTGTGCACCGACTTCTCGCCGGCGAAGGCCACGTCGTAGTCGAGCCAGCCGAGGAACAGCTTCTCGTAGGCGCCCACCTGGGTCGGCTTGCTCCCGATGTCCTCCGTGCCGTCGTTGCCGTACGAGCCCGACGAGTACAGCGTCCAGAACCCGGTCGAGTTCTCGCACGCCGACCCGCAGGTGTTGCCCGACACGTCGTAGAGATCCGGCAGGCCGAGATCGTGGCCGAACTCGTGGGCGAACACACCGACGCCGCCGTTCTCGGGCTCGATCGTGTAGTCGCCGATCCAGTAGTCCGACCCGCCCACCGGGGTCCCTCCGAAGGGCACTTCGGTGCCGTCCTCCAGGGTCGGGCCCCCGCCGAAGATCGGGACGATCTGAACGTACCAGCGGTGCGACCAGATGGCGTCGCTTCCCAGAGCGCCCCCGCCGGTCTCTTCGCCTTCACCGGCATGGACCGCCTGGAAGTGGTCGATATAGCCGTCGGGCTCGTCGAAATCGCCGTCGCCGTCGTAGTCGTAGCGGTCCCACACGTCGAACTGACTCAGGTAGTCGTTCAGCTCGTCGGCGGTGGCGCCGGCGGCGAGGGAATCCGCCCACCATTGGGCCGCGGAGTCCTGCACGAAGAACCAGACGTTGGGACAGACGATGCTGCCGCAGTCGTTGTTGCCATAATCGGCGGCCGGATCCGGGACCTCACCCCACGGCGTGACGTCGCCGTTGACCGTGTACCGGTTCGAGGACTGCTCGATCCAGTAGTCGCGCATCGAGATCTGGCCCGGGTCGTCGCCGAAGAGCAACTCCTCGAAGTACTCCTCGCTGAAGTCGGGCTCCCAGATCGTCGCGTTGTCGACCGACCGGTCGGGTTCCGGGATGCTGTTGTGGGCGAAGTTCGAGAACTCCCCGAGGATGGTCCAGATGGTGTCCTCGTCCTCGCGCTCCAGCTCGACATACTCACCTTCCGCCACCCGGGCGACGCCGTCGACGACCTGGATCTTGCCTTGTACGACCTTCTCGAGCGCCACCTCCTTGAGTGCAACCTGCTTGTCGGCCAGAGGGCTGCTCAAGTTGTCGGATACCGACCGGTTCACGCCGTCGTCTCTGGCGGGCGGCGCCGCACCGGCGGCGGCGACAGAACTGGCGAAGGCCATCGCCAGCACGGCGACGGCAGCCAGAAGTCTCTTCTTCCTCAATTCCCCTCCTCGGTCCCTAGGCACGGCAGAGCACCGTGCCGCCTTCTGCGACGGGGACGTGTCCGGCATTCGATCGGTGCGTGCCGGATCGCGGGTCGAGAACCTCGGTGTCGATGGTTCCGCTTCCCCGCTTGCTCCCCACGGTGAATCGGACCCTACCACTGTGCGTGGCGCCGCGTCCCATGGATGCCGCACCGCGTCACCAACTCCCGACGTGCGATGCGCCATGGCCTGCCATGCGTCACAAAACGAAGCCCGTCGACGCGAGTGAGCGGGAGCGCCAGTGCACTCCCGCTCACGTCCGAGGGTTCCGACCTTCCCCCTACTGCCCCCGTCGGAACCTGCCCATCAGGGCGGCCATGCCGGCCAAGAGCGTTGACAGGATGCGGCGCCCCCTGTCCCAGGGCGCCGGCCCCGCCGCCTTCCACCAGTTCTCAACCCGAACCGACTCTATGCACGCCGCCGCGGGGCCGCACGGTCCATTGTGGGTACAGCGAACGAACTAGTCATACGTCACGTCGGGTATGTCGTGCGCGCAGCGGCCAACACCGCGCACCGTGCCGTCGAGATGGGCTCCCAGCACATCGGCGACCGCACCCGAGCCAGCTTCGAGGTGCGCCCGCACCACCGCTCCGGCGGCGGCATTGTCGCCAGCGCCGACGGCGGCGACCTCAGCGGCCATCTGCCGCATCCTCCACGTTGGGACGGCGGCGCGGAGCGACCCACGCGGGGCATTCGCATGGGTCGCTCCAGTGGGGCCCTCACCGCGACCGGACGGTCGTGTCCCCCTGCCTACGGGGCGGTGCCGAGTCCCAAGCCTCGGCCCGGCACCACCCCGAACTCAGTCGTCGTTCTGCTTGTCGTGGCCCTTGCCCTGCGACGCGTGGGGCGGTTTGCCGTGGCCGTTCCCTCCCGGCGCCCCCGGCCCCCCGATCTCAGCATCGGCACCGTCGTCGTCGTCCTCGTCGTCGCCGTCGCCCTGGGCGGCCTTGCCGTGGTCGCTGCGGGCGACCTCACGCATGACCCACCCCTTGGGAATGTCGAGGTCATGTGGCGAGAGGCCCTTGGCAACCGACGACACCACGGTGCCGTGGTTCACCTTGCCGTCCTTGCCGGTACCGTCGAACACCAGGCAGCCCTCGGGCCCATCGGCGCCCTCCTCCAGTGGGACGCCATCTATCAGCACGACGATCTCGCCGTCTTCCCCGCGCTCGGCCGTGACGAGAGCATCGGCACATGGATCGTCGGTGCCATCACCGATCGAGATGATGAGGATCCCGGACTCGTCGTCGAAGGTGGTGCCCACCTCGACGTCCGACTGAAGCGGCTTCGCGGCATTCCCGCGAAGCGGCATCGCGGCATTGCCGTCGTCGGCCGGCAGTTCCTCGACCGGCGGCGTCTCATCCGGCTCAGCCATGTCGATCGCCTGGTCGGCGTCGTCCGGTGACGTGGCCTCCAGCGCCACGGCGGCGCCTGCGACCACCATGGCCAACGCCAGGCCTGCAACGATCGATGCGGGCAGCCGGGCTCTCATGGTGTTGCCTCCGTGGGCTTCTTGGGGGTCGTAGCTGTCACCGTCGCTACGCCGGGAATTGTTACGGGCGGCCGATCACCGGTAACGCCGGGCGGCGAATACCATCACCGACGGCCAGATCCCGTCCCACCACCACACGAACTCCCAGCCGAAACGCCCTCGATGGAACTCCCCGACACGTCGCATCTCGTCAAACGCGCCCACTCGGTTGCCCACGCCACAGCGCTGTGGGTGTTCGGGGTCGCCACCACGCTGGTACTCGCCGGTCTGTGGGGCAGAGCCGCGATCACGGATCCCCTGACCCTGGGACGGGCGGCAGAGGCCGTCCTCGAGAGCCGTGTGGTCCAGGAGCGCATCTCCGAGTGGCTCGTCGACGGCATGGCCGGCCTCGACGACGCAGGCGACGCCGGCACAGCGGCCCTGGTTGCCGCCGTCGGCGCCCGGCCTGAGGTGGACGAGGTGAGGGATGCCCTGATCGACGACGTGGTCGCTGCCGCCTTGGCGCCGCCAGGATCGCGTCGAGAGGTGGACGTGGCGGCAGCTGTGGCCCTCCTCGTGCCGGTGGTGCTCGAAGAGGTCGACCGCGCAGGCCTTGCCGCCGACCCGGGCGTATTGGAGCGGTCGCTGACCCAGGCCGGTGAGGTCGTCCTCGACGGCGGCACCGGAACCTGGCTCGACGGCTTGGCCGTGAGAGCGCAGACGGCGCTCACCCGCGTCATGCTCGTGGGCCTCCTGGGGATGGCAATCGCCGCAGCCGGCGCCATCTGGCTGAGCGAAGAACGAAGCCGTCAAGTCCGCAGCCTGATCCTGCGCCTCGGGGTCTCGGCCGCCACGTTCGCACTGTTCCTACGCCTGGGTGCCTGGGCCGTCGACCCGGCGGGAGGCCGCAGCCCCCTCGCTGCGGGTAGCGCCGCTCTTTTGTCGGCCCGGGGCGAGATCCTGCTGGCAGTGGCCATGGCGGCGGCGGCGGCGCTGGGGACGATCACCGTGGTGCGGCGACGATCCTCCGGCACCGACCCGGGACTCGCCGTGCCGATGCCGCCGCCCGCCCCGGTCGCCACCGACGAACCGGCGATCGCAGTGGCCGCCGGACCCTAGGCGCTGCGGGCTCGCGCCAGCGAGCCCGCAATTTCTGCATGTTCCCGACAGAAACTGCCACGAACTCGCG
>Ga0214471_10000521_pt1 | contig 32811 bp, 29 predicted proteins | sample RVTome_5_FD_207665 | JGI IMG/M metagenome (GOLD analysis project Ga0214471, IMG submission 207665) | Soil microbial communities from uranium-contaminated site in the Upper Colorado River Basin, Wyoming, United States - RVT142D155 | ecosystem: Environmental > Terrestrial > Soil > Contaminated >... | reverse complement strand
CTCGCGCTCCTCGGCGCCGTCCGCGGCGGCCTCGCGCGCGGCGAGCAGGGCCAGGTCGAGCCGCGGCCGCAGGCCGATCACGGCACAATGCAGATTGACGAGCACGGCACGGATCTCGGGCAGCTTGACGCCGAAGCGGTCCCAGTAGGTCTTGTCGAAGAGCTGCTGCAGCTCCTCCCGGCCCACCTCGGGCCCCGGCAGGGGCACGGTGAGGATGTGGCTCTGCCCCTGGAACTGCATGTCCGCGGAGAAGATCAGCCTTACGCCCTCGATCGCCACGCCTTCGCGCGCGAGTAATTCGCGCCCCTGCGCCACCTGCTGGTCGAAGATCGCCTTCACCAGCACGGCGTCGAGCGCGGCCAGCGGCCGGTTGACGGTGTTGACGAAATCCTGGCGCAGGTCCGAGGCGACGCAGCCGAGCGCGTTGGTGATGCCCGGGCGCGCCGGGACGAGCAGCCTGGGGATCCCAAGCTCGCGCGCCAGCGCCGCGGCATGCAGCGGCCCCGCGCCGCCGAACGCCAGCAGCACGAAATCTCGCGGGTCGTGTCCGCGCGCGAGCGACACCATGCGGATGGCGCCCGCCATGCGGTCATTGGCGATACGCACGATCGCCGCCGCGGCCTGCGCCGCGTCGAGGCCAAGGGGCCTGCCGATTTTCTCGGCAATGGCGCGCCTCACGCGGTCCACATCGGCGCGCCCCGCGACGCCGAGGAGCTTCGCGGAGTTGAGCCGCCCCAGCACCAGGTTCGCGTCGGTGATGGTCGGCTCCTCGCCGCCACGGCCGTAGCAGATCGGGCCGGGGTGGGCACCGGCGCTGCGCGGGCCCACCTTGAGCAGGCCGTCCTCGCCGAAGTATGCGATCGAGCCGCCGCCCGCGCCGATCGTGTGCACGTCCACCATCGGCACGTGCACCGGCATCGCGTACTCGAGCTCGAGCTCGGAAGACACCTGCGGCACGCCTTCGAGAATGAGCCCGACGTCGGTCGAGGTGCCGCCCATGTCGTAGCTGATCGCGCGCGGATGGCCCGCGGCGCTTGCGGTGAAGGCGGCGGCGATCACCCCCGAGGCGGGCCCCGACATTACCGTGCTGACAGCCGCGTCCGAGGCGATGGTCGCGGACACGGTGCCGCCGTTTCCCCGCATCACCAGGAGCTCGCGCCGGTAGCCGCGGCGCTCGAGCTCTGCGGCGAGGCGCTTCAGATAGCGGTCGAGGACCGGCTGCACTGACGCGTTCACCGCGGCGGTGACGCCGCGCTCGTATTCGCGGTATTCGGACAGCAGCGTGTGCCCGGCCGTGACATAGCGGGTCGGCCAGGCCTCGCGCGCGATCTCCAGGGCGCGGCGCTCGTGCGCCGGGTTGATGTAGCTGTGAAGGAAATGGATCACGAGCGACTCGCAGCCCGCGGCCGCGAGCGTTCGCACCGCCTCGCGCACCGCCGCCTCGTCGAGCGGCGTGACCTCTTCGCCTTCGGCGTCCATGCGCCCGGCGACCTCCAGGCGCAGCTCGCGCGGAATCAGGGGCTCGAAGCGGCCGGTGAGCCCATAGGGCGTGGGGCGCGTGCGCCGGCCCAGCTCCAGCACGTCGCGAAAGCCCTGAGTCGTGATGAGCCCGGTCCGGGCGAGCTTGCGCTCCAGCAGCGCGTTGGTGGTGGTGGTCGTACCGTGCACGATGAGCGCGAGCGAGTCGAGGGCGAGCTTTGTCTCCTCGAGCGCCGCCAGCACTCCGAACGCCTGGTTGGCGGGCGTGGTCGGAACCTTAGCGAGCCGCACCTCGCCCGACGCGGCGTTCACCGCGATCAGGTCGGTAAAAGTGCCGCCGACGTCGATGCCGGCGATCCAGGGTCTGCTCACTTCGTGCGCGAACGCAATGCTAGCGAGGAAGTGCCCGCGGCAGGCGAACCGCGGCGTCGGTGGTCCGCGTCATGCCTTGCGATGCCAGGTATGCCGAGCCGATCAGGCCGCGCGCTTTGAAGTCGAGCGCGGCGCGCAAGCCGCGCTCGAGCGCGGCCTCGACCGCGTCGCGGGGCAGGGCGCCGACCGCGACCGTGACCGGCAGGTCCCCAAGGTCGCTGTCCTCCTTGACGTGGCGCGCGGGCAGGCGACGGATCGCCGGGTGGTCCACGTCGACCGCATTGGCAATGAGTGTCGCAGCGGCGTCGGCCGTGGCGGCCGTGCGCGCAAGCACGGTCACCGCATCGGCGATGCCGAGCGATTGCGAGCGGCCGCGCCAGCCTGAAGTGGCGATGCCTCGCGACGGTTCCAGCGACGCGATGCGCAGGGCCGCATCGGGCGCCGGCTGCTGCGGGTCGTTCACGATGCCGATCTCGAAGGTCTGCCCGGACGCAAGGTAAAAGGCGATGTCGCCGCCGTTGTTGACGTAGGCCTTGTCCAGCTGCCGGCCCGCGCGCATCGATTCGAGCATCTCGTCTGCAACCGCGCCCGCGACCGCCGCCATCGGCGTGACGAACGCTGCGCGGTACGGCCATACCGCCGCGACCATGCGGCGCGCGACCGGCCCGCTCGCGAGCGGGTACGCGGCGCCCAGAGCCGTTCGCAGCAAGGGCTGCTCGGCAACCAGCGCCTCGAGGACGTCCTGGAAGCGCCGCCACGCCTGCTCGTACGCGGCGCACGTCTCCTGCGGCGCGCCGCGCGCCTCGATCACGAGGTCGATGGGCCCGTGCTGGAGGTGGAGCCTGCCGTCCGGGAGCAGCGCGCGCGAGGGGCCGTTCATCGCACTAGCGGCCAGGGATTCTCATCGCGCCAGCGCTCCAGCCTGAGCTGCGCGCGCGCCAGCGCCTGCTCGAGCGGCAGCACGTGGCCGAGGTGCCCGCCGATGGCGCCATAGTGCTCGAGAGGCAGCGTGAACTCGATCGGCAGCACGAGCGCGGGCGTAGGCACGTAGCCGAAGGAGCGTTCCGGCATCCTCAGCACGTCCACCATGATGGTAATGCCGCCGCCCGGCCAGACATAGACGGGCGCCCCGCCGCAGGTGACGCGGGTGATGAGCTCCTTCACCGAGCGCGTCAGCCGCACCGGGTTCTCCGTCACGCCGGCGCGCAGGCTGCCGCCCGCCCCACCCATGAACAGCACGCTGCACAACGCGGGCTCGCAGTTCTCGGCGATGCGCTCGACCACCTGGCGGATCGGCCCGGGCATCGGCGCCTCGCGCGGTACGAGCTTCTCGTCCAGCACGAACCATTCGGCATCCTCGCCGGTGGTCGACACCATGAGCAGGCGCATGCCGGGCCATGCCGTCTTCGGATCGATCTTCTCGATGATCGAGAGCGGGTCGGTGATGTCGGTGCCGCCCCAGCCGAGGCCGGGCTGGGCGACCTTGAAGTAGCGCCCGGGCGTGGACTTCCTGCCCCGCACGCGGATGCCGGCGGGGCGCATATCCAGGAATCGCCCCGCCTGGTGCTCGGTGAGCACGCCCGTGATGTGATCGTCCACCACGATCACCTCGTCGGCATGCCCGAACCACTGCTTGGCGAAGATGCCCACGGCCGCGGAGCCGCAGCCTACGCGCATGCGCTCCTCGCTCTCGCCGTTCACGATCGGCGCGGCGCCCGCCTGCACTACGAGCGTGGCGCCGCCGTCGATCTTCACCTCGAGCGCCTGCAGGTTGGCGAGCTTGAGCATCGCGTCGCAGGTGACCGTGCCTTCCTTCTTCGCGCCCCCGGTGAGGTGGCGCACGCCCCCGAGCGCGAGCATCTGCGAGCCGTACTCGGCGGTCGTGACGTGTCCGATCTGCTCGCCGTCGACGCGCACCGCGGCCTGCTCGGGCCCTATATAGCGGTCCGTATCGATCTTCACTTTCAGGCCGCAATAGGAAAAGATCCCCTCCGAGACCACGGTCACCGTGTCGACGCCCTCGATGCGCGACGAGACGATGAACGGCGCGGGCTTGTAGTCGGGGTAGGTGGTGGTGGCACCGATCCCGGTGACGAACAGGCTCTCGCCCGAGACGAGCGACCCGTTCCAGGGCTTGCCGGGCTCGAGGAACTTCACCACCCTGCCGCCCGAATCCACCGTGCGCTGAAGCACCACCAGCGGGTCCACGCGCACGAGCTTGCCGTCCACGTTGGCGTAGCGGTCGCAGGCGCCCGACTGGCCCTTGCGGATGCGGCACAGCACCGGGCAGGCATCGCAGCGCACGACTTCGCTCGAGGTCGCGCGAGTATCGGGCGCGAGCGCGTCCTCGGGGTCGCGTGCGATCGGGCTGGTCATGGCGCCGCGCAGCGCTTGATTGCCTCGCGCAGCCGGTGCGGCAGCACGGGCACGCGCCGCATGCGCACGCCCGTGGCGTGCTCGATGGCGCCGAGGATCGCGGGCGCCGTGGGGATGAGTCCGGGCTCGCCTACGCCCTTGGCACCGTAGGGGCCGAGGGGCTCGGGATCTTCGACGAGGATGCACTCGATGTCCGGCGCATCGCCGATCGAGGGAATCAGGTAGTCGTGCAGGTTCTCGGTGTTGCCGGGGACGTACTCCTCCATCAGCGCGAAGCCCAAGCCCTGCACCGCACCGCCCTCGATCTGGCCCTCGACCTGGATCGGGTTGAGCGCGCGCCCCACGTCGTGCGCGGCGTGGATGTGCAGCACCTTCGTCGTGCCGAGCTCCAGGTCCACCTCGACCACGGCGACCTGGGCAGCGAAGGCGTAGGTGGCGTAGGGCACCCCCTGGCCGTTGGCGTCGGAAGGCCGGGTCGGAGGATCGAACCGGCCTTCGCCCAGCAGCGCTTCGCGCAGCCGCACGCGGTGCGTCACGCCGTCCCGGCGGAACACCACCTTGCCGCGCTCCAGGGAAAGCCGGTAGCGGCGGTCCCGCCATTCGCCTTGCGGCGCGCCCGCGGCCGCGAAGATCCTGCGGCGCAGGTCGAGCCCGGCGAGCTCGGCGGCCTTGCCGGAGACGAAGGCCTGCCGCGAGGCCGACGTCTTGCCCGCGTCCGCGGTGAGGTCGGTATCGCCTGCGACGAGCGCGAAGTCCTGCATTGCCAGCCCCAGCGCATCCGCGCACACCTGGGTGAGGGTCGTGCTGCACCCCTGGCCGATGTCCACGGCTCCGCTGTAGAGGGTCAACCTGCCATCTGGCGTGATCCCGGCGCGGATAGTCGAGGGGTTCGAGAGCGCAGTGTTGCCAATGCCGTACCACATGCAGCCGATCCCCGCACCGCGCTTGAGCGCCCGGTGGCTGCGGTTGAATGCCTCGCAGTCGCGTCGCGCTCGCCGCCAGTGAGGCTGCAGTGCGTCGAGGCACTGGGAAAGGCCCGCCGAGTGCTGCAACACCTGCCCGGTGGCGGTCGTGTGGCCCGCTGTGAGGGCGTTCAGGCGCCGGAATTCCAGCTTGTCCATGCCGAGCTTGTCGGCGAGCGCATCCATCATCGCCTCGTGCGCGATCGCGCCCTGCGGCACGCCGAAGCCGCGAAACGCGCCCGAAGGATGGCAGTGCGTGAACCAGGCGCGGCCGCGCGTTCGCACGTGGGGCACGAAGTAGGGGCCGGTAGCGTGAATCGGCACGCGCGTGGCCACGGTCGGGCCCCAGCTCGCATAGGCGCCGGTGTCGAACAGGGCGTCCACCTCGCAGGCGAGCAGCCTGCCGGAGGCATCGCAACCGAATTTGGCGTGGATGCGCGCGGGATGGCGCTTGGTGGTCGAGGCCATGCTCTCGGGGCGCGTGTAGACGCAGGCCACCGGCTTGCCGGTGCGCCACGCACCGAGCGCAACGAGCGGCTGCACCGCCATATCGAGCTTGCCGCCGAAGCCGCCGCCGCACGCGCTCGGCACGATGCGCACCTGCCCGGGCTCGAGCCCGAGCACCAGCGCCGTTTCGTCGCGGTCCATGTACGGCGTCTGCGTGGACACGTGCAGCTCCACGCGATCGCCGACGCGCCGCGCCCAGCCCGCCTCCGGCTCGATGTAGGCGTGCTCGACGAAGCCCGTCTCGAAGCTCGCCTCGGCAAGCGCCGCGCAGCCTGCCCAGGCCGAGGCCGGATCGCCGCGCCGCACCCCGCCATCGAGCAGTAGGTTGCCGGGCTTGTCCGCTTGTACGAGCGGCGCGCCCGGCGCCATCGCGGCATCCAGGCCCGCGACCGCGGGCAGGGGCTGCCAGGTCACGGGAAAAGCTTCCGCGTCGAAGCCCTCGATCGCAGCGCGCGTGCCGATCACGGCGGCCACCGCCTCGCCGCGAAAGCGCGCCTCGTCGAACGCCAGCACCGGCTGGTCCTTGATCGCGGGATAGATGCCGAAGCCATTGCGCGGCACGTCCGCCGCCGTGAGCACGCATTCGATGCCGGGCGTCGCACGCCGGAACGCCTCGGTGTCGCCGATTCGAAAGCGCGCGCGGTGGTGCGGCGAGCGCACGGCGCGCAGCCAGAGCGCGTCGGCGGGGATCGCGTCCGCGCCGTAGGCGGCGGCGCCGGTGAGCCTGGGGATGCCGTCCACTTTTGCGGCACGCGCGCCGACCGCGGCGCCGGCCGGCGGCGAACGGCGAAGCGACACGGCGCGCCCGGCGTCCAGCACCGCCTGCACGATCTTGCGGTACCCGGTGCAGCGACAAAGCACGCCGCCGAGCGCCTCCTGCACCTGCGCCTCGTCCGGATCGGGGTTGCGCGCGAGCAGGTCCGCCGCAGCCATCAGCATCCCGGGCGTGCAGATGCCGCACTGCGCCGCGCCCCGGTTCTGGAAGGCGACCTGAAGATCGGACAGCCTGCCGTCCCTGGCGAGGCCCTCGACCGTGAGGACCGAGCATCCCTCGGCCTGGCCGAGCGCGGTGAGACAGGCGCAGACCTGCCTGCCCTCCAGGAGCACGGTGCAGGCGCCGCAGTCGCCCGCGTTGCATCCGATCTTGGTGCCGGTGAGCCCCAACTCGTCGCGCAGCACGTCGGCGAGCCGCGCATCGCGCGGCGAGGCCGAGCGCACTTTGCGGCCGTTCACTTTGAAGCCGACGACCTCGGCGATGAACTCGGCGCGCGGCTTGTTCATGCGAGCGCCTCGAGCAGCCGCCGCACCAGCACGAGCGCCGCCTCCGTGCGGTAGCCAGCGCTCGCGCGCACGTCGTCGAGCGGCGCGAGGTGCGCGAAGTGCTCGGCCCGCACCAGGCCGGCGTCGAGGTGCCTGCCAAGAAGATCCGCCTCCAGCGCTGGCAGACGCCGCGCGACCGGCGAGCAGGCGCCCACCGCGACACGCGCCGCGCGCACGATGCCGTTCTCGTGCTCGATCACCGCGGCGGCCATCGCGATCGAGATCACGAGGTACTTGCGCGCGCCGAGCTTGAGGAAATGGCTGCGCGCCTCGTGCGCGGGCTTGGGCACGAGGATCGCGGCGACGATCTCGTCGTCGCGCAGCGCTGTCCTGCGCGGGCCGAGCACGAATTGCGCGAGCGGCAGCGTCCTGCGGCCGGACGCCGAGGCGAGCTCCACGCGCGCGTCGAGCGCGAGAAGCGCAGGCACCCCGTCGGCGGCGGGCGAGGCGTTGCACAGGTTGCCCGCGACCGTGCCCGCGTTCTGGATCTGCAGCCCGCCCACCTCGCGCGCGGCGAGCTTGAGGCAGTCGAAGAACGGCGGCAGCCTCGCCTCGATCACGTCGCTCCAGGTGCTGGTGGCGCCGATCCTCCAGCACTCGCCCGTCTGCCTGATCCCGCGCAGCGCGGCGAGCGCGGTGAGATCGAGAATGTTCTCCTTCGGTCGCCTGCCAACGCGCCCCGGGTAGTGGTCGGTGCCGCCCGCGAGAATGTTGAATCCTCCCAGCGCGCGCAGCGTCAGCGCGTCGTCGAGCCGGGTCGGACGGGCGTAGGCGGACATCGCTGGGAAATCTAACACAGCAGGTTGCCGATGGGATAATACCGCGCATCGATGCTCGCGCGCGCGATGAGAATGCAAGCGATTGCGGCGTTCGTCGGCGCGGCGCTCGCGCTTGCGCCGGGGGCTGCGGCGGCGCACGCCGGCGAACGCGGCTTCGTCATGCTGCTGCCGACCGGGCTCTACATCGCGGGCGGCGCGCTCGCGGTCGCGTTCTCGTTTGCAGTCTTGGCGGCGGTGCCCTCGCGTGCATTCGAGGCCCTCATGCGCTTCAGGCGCCCGTTCGCGGATTTCGGGCATGGCCCGGGCGTGTGGCCGAGTGCGGCGAGTCTCGTGCTTCTCAGCCTGCTCGTGGCCGCGGGATTCGCGGGCACCCGCGATCCGCTCGAGAACCCGCTCCCGCCTTTCATCTGGAGCCTCTGGTGGGTCGGGTTTACGTTCGCTGTCGCCGTCCTCGGCGATCTGTGGAGCTTTCTCAATCCGTGGCGCGCGCTGCACGGCATCGCGTGCCTGCTCCCTGGTCTCGCGCGCTGGCGCGAACGGCCGCCGCTCGTCTACCCGGTGTGGCTCGATGCATGGCCGGCAGTGGCGGCGTACTTCGCCTTTGCCTGGTTCGAGCTGATTTATCCCGCGCCCTTCGATCCGGCGATCCTCGCGCTCGCCTGCGGCGGATATGCACTCGTCACGCTGGCTGGAATGCTGCTTTTCGGCGCCGAGGCCTGGCTCGCGGGCGGGGAAGCGTTCTCGGTATTTTTTCGCGTCGTGGGCTGGCTCTCGGCGCTGCGCCTGGAAGCGCGCGGGCTTGCGCTCGCAATCCCCTGCAGGGGACTGATCGATGCAGGTGGGCTCAGCCGGAGCCTCGCCGCCTTCGTGCTGCTCGCGCTCGCCTCGGTGTCCTTCGACGGGCTGTCGCGGACCTTCTGGTGGCTCGACTTGATCGGCGAGAACCCGCTCGAGCATCCCGGGCGCTCGGTGCTCGTGGCGAGAAACACGGTGGGGCTCGTCGCCACGTGGCTCGCGTTGCTCGCCGTGTACGTGGCCGCGGTGCGCGCCGGCCGGACGATCGCGGGGCGCGGGCGCGCCGGCTGCGGCTTCGGCCGCTACGTCGTGGCGATCGTGCCGATCGCTTTCGGCTACCATTTCGCGCACTACCTGCCGGCGTTCCTGCTGGACGGGCAGCACGCGCTGCGCGCGCTCGCCGATCCGTTCGGACAGGGCTGGAACCTCACCGGAATGCGCGACTGGCACGTCACCGCCTCGATGCTGACGGATCACGATTCCGTGCACGCCCTCTGGAACCTGCAGGTGGCGGTGATCGTTCTGGCGCACGTCGCCGCTGTGTTCGTGGCGCATGCGATCGCGCTGCGCGAGCATGGCAACCCGCGCACGGCGCTCATCAGCCAGGCGCCGATGACGCTGCTCATGGTGGGCTACACGGTGCTCGGTCTGTGGCTCCTGTCGACCCCGGTGGCGGCTTGATGCGGCGCCGGGGCAGGTCTATACAGGCAGCGCGCTGCATGCTATAGCTTGCGCCCACCGTCGCAGAATCGGTTCCTCGAGAGGAGGCAGAACATGTCGGACGAGCTGAACGTTCCCCCCCATCCGAACAAAATTGGCTTCACGCGCCGCCGCACGCTGCAGTCCCTGGGAGCGCTCGCGGGCGCGGGCCTGCTCGGTGCGCCCGCAGCGGGCCTGGCGCAGGGCGGGCGCCCGATCCGCATCGGCTTCCAGGTGCACCGCACCGGCATCGGCGCGACTTACGGCCGCTGGTTCGAGCGCACCACCATGGCCGCGGTGAAGATGTTGAACGAGAAGGGTGGCATCGCGGGCCGGCCCATCGAGATCGTCGCCGAGGATGACGGCACGGATCCCAAGCGCGGGCCCGAGGTGGTGGAGAAGCTGGCGCGGCAGCACAAGGTGGACTTCGTCTACGGCACGCTGTTCTCGCACGTCGTCATCGCCTCCGCACCGCGCGCCGGCGAGCTGAAGATTCCGTACTTCGTGGTGAGCGAGGGCTACCACGTCGCCTCCGGCAAGATGAACCGCTACTGCTTCCAGCCCGGCATCACGGACGTGCGCTCGCAGGTGACGGCGGTGGCCTCGTGGATCCTCGGCAAGCTCGGCAAGAAGGTCACCATGATCTTCCCGGACTACGCCTTCGGCTACGATCACCGCGACTACTTCAGCCAGGCGGCCGAGCAGCACGGCGGCAAGGTGCTGGAGAAGCTCGCCATTCCGCCCGCCGAGCGCTCCTTCACCAAGTATTTCGCGCGCGTTCCCGCGGACACCGAGGTGCTCTACCACGTCATGGTAGGTCCCGGCGTGCTCACCTTCGTCAAGGAGATGGGCGAGCACTTCGGCAACAAGCGCCCGCAGATTTTCGGCTTCATCGACTCGCTGGAAGGTGTCGATCTTGCGGGCCCCGGGCTCGAATACCTCGACGGGACGTATTTCTGGGAAGCCTTCCCGCGCTACGCGCAGGGCGGCGAGCCAGCCTACCTCAAGGAGTACCGGCAGCGCGTGGGTGTAAACGACGCCGGGGCGAGCCTCGCCGATCCCAAGGACGTATCGACCTTCTCGCACATGTTCGGCTGCTGGGAGACGCTGCACGTCATCAAGCAGGCAGTCGAGAAGAGCGGCTACAAGGATCCGGCGCCCGGCGACTACAAGAAGCTCATCGAGGCGCTGGAGAGCATGAAGGATTTCCCGGCAAGCCTCGCGCATCCGCAGGGCGCCAAGCGCTTCGACGGTCGCGTGCACCAGTGCTACGGCCACCAGAACATCTCCAAGGTGGAAGGGGGCAAGCTCAAGGTCGTGCATCGCACCCAGATCGAAGACGGGATCTACCCGCCGGAGGCGGACTACACCAAGCAGCCGCTCTAGAGCGGCCGAGGTCGTGATGCGCGGCGCGGGGAGGGCATCTCCACGCCGCGCTTCCTTTGAGCACGCGATGTGAGCTTCGGCCCGCACCTCTTTCTCGCGCTGCTCGAAGGCACGGTAACCTCATTCGTGCTCGCGCTCATGGCGCTCGGGCTCTCGCTCGTGTTCGGCGTGATGCGCATCGTCAACGTCGCGCACGGCGAGTTCTACATGCTCGGCGCGGTGCTGGCGTGGGTCTGCGCGAACGCCGTGGGAACGCCGGTTGCGGGATTCGCCGCCGCCCTGGTCGTCGCGCCGCTCGCAGTGGGCGCGCTCGCCTTCGCCACCGACCGCTGGATCCTGCGGCGCATCGAGTACCACCCGGAGGGCACGATCGTGGCGACGATCGGCCTGCTCTACGTGCTGCAGCAGGCGGTGCTCATGCTCTACGGGCCGGACGCTCGTCCGGTGACCCCGCCGGTGTATTTCATCGTCCAGTTCCCGTGGTTCGGCTACTCGGGCTACAAGCTGGTGGTGGCGGCGGTCTCGGCGCTGGTGCTCGCGGCGACCTGGCTCGTCGTCACGCGCACGCGGCTCGGGCTGTACATGCGCGCGGCGCAGCAGGACCTCGAGATGGCGCAGGCCTTCGGCGTTCCCGCGCGGCGCGTCTACGGGCTGGTGTTCGCGCTCGGTGCGATGCTCGCCGCGGTGGCCGGGGTGCTGATCGTGCCGATCGAGCAGGCGCACTACCTGATGGGGCTCGACCCGCTGCTGCTGTCCTTCATCGTGGTGATCATCGGGGGGCTCGGGAGCTTGCGGGGGACGCTCGTCGCGGCTTTCGTCGTGGGCCTGAGCGACGGCATCGTGTCGGTGTTCTTCTCCCCGACGCTTGCGAAGATCATCGCCACGCTGCTGGTCGCCGCCGTGCTGGTGGTGCGCCCCGGAGGCCTGTTCGGCGAGGAGCGCGCTTGAGCGCGGGCCGCAAGGTCCTCGCGCTGCACCTCGGCGTGCTCGCGGTGCTGTTCGTGCTGCAGTTCGCACTGCCCGCGTACCACCACACCAACGTGGCGCGCATCATGGTGCTCGCGGCCTACGCGATCGGCTACAACATCTTGCTCGGCTACACCGGCCTCATGAGCCTCGGGCACGCGATGTTCTTCGCCGCCGGCATGTACGGCGCGGGGCTGCCGGTGTACTACTTCGGCGTCGGGGCGCCGGCGGCCTTCGGCATCGGCCTCGCCTCGGGCCTTGCGCTCGCCTTCGTGTTCGGCCTCATGGCGCTCAGGACCGCGGGCCCGTCCTTCCTCATCGTCAGCATGATGTTCGGCCAGGCATTCTTCCTCGCCACGCTGTACTTCAACGACTTCACGCTCGGCGACCAGGGCTTCATCGTCTCGGATAAGCTCGCCCCGCTGCGGCTGGGCGGAGCCTCGCTCGGGTTTCACGAGCCGGCGGTGAAGTACAACCTCGCGCTCGCGATCTTTTCGGCCTGCCTGATGGCCGCCCTCGCGCTGCGTCTGAGCGCGGTTGGCCGCGTGCTGATCGGGATCCGCGAGAACGAAGAGCGCACGCGGCTGCTGGGCTACGACAGCTTCCGCTACAAGCTCGTCGCGCTCGCCGTTTCGGGAACGTTCTCGGCGGCCGCCGGGGCCGCGTACGCGCTGCTCTTTTCCTACGTCGGCTCGACGTTCGCCGCCATCCTGTTCTCCATCTATCCGTTGCTCTGGGTGCTGTTGGGCGGCGTCGGCACGATCCTCGGGCCGCTTCTGGGCACCGCGCTCATGTTCTATCTCGTGGACACGGTGAGCGGCTTTACCTCCAGCTACCTGCTGTTCGTTGGGGCGGCGCTGATCGCGCTGATCCTGTGGTTTCCGCAGGGCATTCTCGGCACCGTGCGCACGCGGTGGCTGCCATGGCTGCCCTAGCGCCTATCCTCGCGACACAGTTCCTGTCGAAGCATTTTGGCGGGCTCACGGCGGTGGACGCGGTGTCGCTCGAAGTCGTGCAGGGGGAAATCCGGGCGATCATCGGCCCAAACGGGGCGGGCAAGACGACGCTCGTCGGCATGATCTGCGGGCGGCACATGCCTTCCTCGGGCCGCATCGTCTACGAGGGGCGCGACATCACCCGCCTGCGGCCCTGGGAGCGCCTTGCGCTCGGCATCGTCTACACGTTCCAGGTGACGAGCATCTTCAAGGGCTTGAGCTGCTACGAGAACGTCGCGCTTCCCGCGCAGCGCGGGCTGATGCGCGGGTTTGCCGCGCGGCTCGTGCCGGGAGAGGCGGCGGTGGCCGGGCGCGTGCACACGGCGCTCGAGGCCGTGGGGCTCGGCGGGTTCGAGGACCAGCGCGCCGAGGCGCTCGCCTACGGCCACCAGCGCCTGCTCGAGATCGCGATGGCGCTCGCGGCCGAGCCGCGCCTGCTCATCCTGGATGAGCCGACGCAGGGGCTCGCCGAAGGCGAGATCGCGGCGCTGTGCGAGCTGGTGCGGCGCATCGCCGGGCAGGCAACGGTGCTCATCATCGAGCACAACATGCAGGTGGTGCTCGAGCTCGCGCAGCGCGTCACGGTGATGGACGCTGGCGCAATCCTCGCCGAGGGCACGCCGGCCGAGGTCGAGCGCCACCCCGAGGTGCAGAGGGCTTATCTCGGCCGATGACGCTCGCGCTCGAAGACTTGCGCGGCGGCTACGGCAAGGTGGCCGTGCTGAAAGGGGTGAGCTTCGAGCTTCGCCCGGCCGAGGTGCTCGCGCTCCTCGGACGCAACGGCGCGGGCAAATCCACCACGCTCAGGGCGATCATGGGGCTGCTTGCGGTGCGCTCGGGACGCATTACGCTCGACGGCGTCGACCTCCTCGGGCGCGAGCCGCACACGATCGCGCCCCTCGGCATCGCCTACGTGCCGCAGGGCCGGCGGCTGTTTCCCTACCTGAGCGTGGAGGAGAACCTGCGCATAGGGCTCATCGCGGGCGGACGTGACGCTGGCGCGCTCGAGCCGATCTTCGAGCTGTTTCCCGCGGTGCGCGAACGGCTGCGCCAGCGCGCGGGCACGCTCTCCGGCGGGCAGCAGCAGATGGTCGCGATGGGGCGCGCGCTCGCGGCTTCGCCGAGGGTGCTGCTGCTCGATGAGCCGTTCGAGGGCCTGCAGCCGAGCCTCGTCGAGGCGATCCTGCGCGCCGTGCGGCGCATGCGCGAGACGGGGGTGTCGGTATTGCTCGTCGAGCAGCGAGTCGATCTCGCTTTGCAGGTTGCCGACCGGGTGGTTTTCCTGCAGAACGGCACGGTGGCGCACGAGGCGCTGCCGGCCGACCTCGAGCGCGATCCCGAGCCGCTTTTCCGCTACGTCGGCGTGCGCCGCGCCTAGAGGCGCAGCATCGCGGAGTCGGCGCGCGCCACGCCCGCGGCCTGCATCTCCTTCCAGGCCTTGTCGAGCGAGCCGTCGAGGTCGATGGCACGGCAGGCGTCCTCGATCATCGTCGCCTCGAACCCCGCGGCACGGGCATCCAGCGCCGACCACCCCACGCAGAAATCGGTGGCCAGCCCGCAGAACCAGAGCCGGCGCATGCCGAGCTCGCGCAACCACACGGCGAGGCCGGTCGAGGTCTTGCGATCCGCTTCGAGAAACGCCGAGTAGCTGTCCACGCCCGGGCGGTAGCCCTTGCGAATGACGAGCTGCGCACCCGGGATGGCGAGTTCGCGGTGCAGCGCCGCGCCATCCGTGCCTTGGACACAGTGATCGGGCCAGAGCACCTGCTCGCCGTAGGCAAGCCGCGCCGTCTCGAAAGGCTTCTTGCCGGCGTGGGACGAGGCAAACGACGCATGCCCTTTCGGGTGCCAATCCTGCGTCGCGACGACCCAGCTGAACTTCTGGGCGATGCGGTTGATGACGGGTACCACCTCGTCGCCCCTCGGCACGGCGAGTGCGCCGCCGGGCATGAAGTCGTTCTGCACGTCGACGACGATGAGGCAGGCGTCGGTCATGGCGCAATTCTACCCAAACGCCGTACGCATGATCTACGGCGCAATAGTCTTGCCGGGTGATCAGGTCCTTCCGCTCGCCCGACGCGGAAGCGTTGTTCGATGACCGCCTGGTTCCGAGATTTCGCGCCGCGAATCGCAGTGTCGGCGAGCACCGTGATCACCGTGGGCTGCGCTTCGAGGATGCTGCCGGCCAAGGCGTCGGCGCGGCGCTACGTCTTCGCGAGCTTCGAGATGTCCGGCAGCCTGATCGGTACGAGCGATTCATAGGCGCGTGCCGCGCGCAGCACCAGCGCGTCGGCGTAGCGTGGCCCGACGATGTGCAGGCCGACCGGCAATCCCGCCTTGGTGAGGCCGCAGGGGATCGAGGCCGCCGGCTGCTGCGTCAAGTTGAACGGATAGGAGAACGGCGACCAATCCGTCCAGCGCCGCTCCTTGAGCATGTTGGCGACCTCCCTGCCGGCCTCGAAGGCGACCAGCGGCAGCGTCGGCGTCAGCAGCAGGTCGTACTTCTCATGAAAGGCATTCATTTGCACGCCGAGCGCGGCACGCTTTTGCGCTGCGTCGACCAACTCGAGCATGCCGAGCTTGGCGCCTTGCGCGGCGACTTCGATCAGCCCTGGGTCCATCTTCGATTTCTGCTCGGCGCTGAAATTTTTCAGCAGATACGCCGCGCCCGAGAACCAGTGCGCGCGGAAGGTCGGTTCGGCGTTCTCGAAACCGGGGTCGACCTCCTCGAGGTGCGCGCCGAGCTCGGCGAAGCGCAACGCGGCGGCTTTCACCAGCGCGGCGATCTCGCGATCGACCTTGGCGTAGCCGAGGGTGGCCGAGTAGGCGATGCGTAGCCCCCGCACGCCGTCCTCGAGGCCGACACGATAGTCACGCGCTTCGAAGGGCAGCGCGAACCAGTCGCGCGCATCGGGGAGCGACAGCACGTTCATCATGAGCGCCGCATCGCTCACCGTGCGTGTCATCGGTCCGACGTGCGCCACGGTGCCGAAGGGCGATACGGGCCAGGCGGGCACGCGTCCGAAAGAGGGCTTGAGACCAAACAGGCCGGTGAACGAGCAGGGGATGCGGATCGAGCCGCCCCCGTCCGTGCCCACTGTAAGGGCGCCCATGCCGGAGGCCACCGCCGCCGCGCCGCCGCCGGAGGATCCGCCCGGAGTCATTTTCGGGTTCCAGGGATTGCGCGTGATGCCGGTGAGCGCGCTGTCGGTGACACCCTTCCAGCCGAATTCGGGCGTGGTGGTCTTGCCAAGCAGCACCGCGCCGTGCTCGCGCAGGCGCGCCACCGCGGGCGCGTCGACTTTCCACGGTCCCTTGGCGTCGATCGTCTTCGAGCCGCGCAGCGTCGGCCAGTCTTTGGTGAGCAGCAGGTCCTTGATCGAGGTCGGAACGCCATCGAGCAGGCCCTTCGGCTCGCCCTTCGCCCAGCGCGCTTCGGAGAAGTTCGCCGAGTCAAGCGCCGCCTTGGCATCGACCAGGCAGAACGCATTGAGCACCGGGTCGAGCCTGCCGATGCGCGCGAGCACCGCCTTCGTCACTTCCACCGGCGAAGCCTGTTTGGTGCGGTAAAGCTGCAACAGCTCGGTCGCGGAAAGGGCGCACAGGTCGACTTTCATTCCTCGGCTCCAGCTGGGAAGGGAAATAATTCTGAAGAGTGGGCTATTCTAGGGAAACTCTGCGCGATTCGTGCAGAGTTTCCCTAGGTGGGCGCGGGCACCCTGCCACGGTCAATTTCTGCGTACTGTGCAGCTCACTTCGGCCAGCGCGCGAGATCCGGCTCGGTGCCGAGCAGCCACGCCCCGCCGAGCGCCTTGGGCAAGCGAACGACAGCGAAGTCGGGTTCGCGGCCGCGGTTTCGGCGCACCTCGAGCGATTCACCGGCGCAGATCGCCGCCAAGCCGATCGGATCGCGGCAGCCGAGTGCGTAGCCGGCCAGCGCGGGCGCCGCAGGCGCATCGCCCAGCAGCACCTGCCAGTCCTCGCGCCGGCCGACGAGCAGTGCGCCGCGCGCGGTGGCGAGGCGCACGAACTTGCCTGCGGGCGCCGGCATGATGCCGGCGAAGCGCGCGTAGCGCGCGGCGGCGTCGGCCGGGTCGTCGGCGACGACGAACGCGGCGGCGAGCGCGGTAGCGCCGTTCGGATGCGCCACGTAGCGCGGCTGCCACAGCGCCTCTGGCGTAAGGTGCTCAACGAACTGCACGCGGCCCTCGGGCATCTTCTGCGGCGGCACGCGTACCACGCCGAAGCGCGCGAGCTGCATGCCACCGCCCTCGACCTCGACCTCGCGCTCCAGTCGCATGAAGGGTAGCGGCTCGAAGCCGTGGCGTATGAGGCGCTCGTGCTCCTCCTGCGCGGCCGGCGAGCCGAAGGCGAGCAAGTGAACGCCGCGATAGCGCGCCATCTGCTCGCGCATGCGGCGCGATACCTCGGTGTCGAGTGTCGGGTTGAGAAACTCGATGTAGCCTTGTTCGAGCATCACGTTGCGGTTCTCTGCGCCCGCGGGCACCGCGCGACCGTCGCTGTCGCGGTTGATCTGAGTCGACAGCGGTGTTACGGCAAAACCGAGGCGCTCGATCATGCTGGCGGCGGCCTCGACGTCGTCGACGAAATGCGAGACGTGATCCACGTAGAGGCTGCCAACAGGCGGGCGCTGACGTTCGGCGGGCGATTTCGGCACGAGGCTGTTCTGCGGACGGGGCGACGGTGCAATAATAACCGCATGAACAAACCCGTCGAATCCAGGGTCGCGACCATCAGCGGCGCCGAAGCAGTCGTCGAGCTGCTCAAGGTGCACGGCGTCGAGACGATCTTCGGCTTGTGCGGCGATACCAGCCTGCCGTTCTACGATGCGCTTGCGCGCCTGCCGCACGGCATGCGCCACGTGCTCACCCGCGACGAGCGCTCGGCGGCCTACATGGCAGACGGCTACGCGCGCGTCTCGGGCAAGGTCGGCGTGTGCGAAGGACCCTCGGGTGGCGGAGCGACCTACATCCTGCCGGGGCTCGTGGAAGCAAACGAATCCTCGGTGCCGGTGCTCGGCATCACCACCGACATCGCGGTCAGCTCCCGCGGACGCTATACGCTCACCGAGCTCGACCAGGGCGTGCTGATGCGCCCGCTGACAAAATGGAACGCGGTGCTCAACCGCGCCGCCGACATCCCGCGCGTCATGCGCGCGGCATTCAACCAGATGACCACCGGGCGACCGGGCGCGGCGCACATCGCGCTGCCCTACGACGTGCAGAATGGCTCCGTAGAGCGTGCGGATGTCTGGGGCGACCCGAGCCTCGGGCAGTATCCGGCGCGCCGCGTCGCGCCGGACGCGTTTTACGTCGAGCTCGCCGCAAAACTCCTGCGTGGCGCCAAGAATCCGCTTTTCATCTGCGGCGGCGGCGTCGTGATCTCGGGCGGCGAGGGCGAGCTCGCCGAGCTCGCCGAACGGCTCTCCGCGCCAGTGGCGACCACGATTAGCGGCCAAGGTTCGATTCCGGATGATCACCCACTCGCCGTCGGCGTGGTGGGCTCGAACGGCGGTACGCCCGAGACGCGCTCGATCGTCGATCGCGCCGACCTGGTGATCTTCATCGGCTGCCGGGCCGGGTCGGTCACCACCGAGCGCTGGCGCCATCCCGCGCCCGGCCAGGCGAGAATCGTTCATATCGACATCGATCCGGCGGTGATCGGCGTCAACTATCGAGTCGACGTGCCACTGGTGGGCGATGGCAAGCTCGCGCTTGCGGCGCTGAACGAATCGCTCGAAGGCGGCCCGCACCCGGTCAAGCGCTCGCTCAATGCGGCCGCGGTGCAGAAGGCAAAGGTGCAGAAGTTCGCCAAGTTCAACGCGCTCGCCGCCTCCGAGGACACGCCGATCAAGCCCGAGCGCGTGGTGGCGGAGCTTGCCAAGGCGCTCGATGCGGAGGCGATCGTAGTGGCCGATCCCGGCACGCCTTGCCCCTACCTGTCGGCCTACTTTCCGGTGCGCGGCACCGGGCGCAGGCTGTTCTCGAACCGCGCGCACGGTGCGCTCGGCTACTCGATGTCGGCGGCGGTCGGCGCGCATTTCGGCCGCCCGAGCGTGCAGTGCGTGGCGGTGATGGGCGATGGCAGCTTCGGATTCACTTCGGGCGAGCTCGAAACCATCGTGCGCCACAAGCTGCCGATCACTTTCATCGTCATTTCAAACGGCGTGTACGGCTGGATCAAGGCGGGGCAGAAGACCGGCTTCCAGGAGCGTTACTTTTCGGTGGATTTCGAAACAACCGATCACGCCGCAGTCGCTGCGGCCTACGGCGTGAAGAGCTGGCGCGTCACCGAACCGAAGGAGCTCGCCAAGGCTCTCAAGGAGGCGCTCGCGCATGGCGCTCCGAGCCTCGTGGACATCGTCTGCCAGCCGCTGCACGAGGCGAAGGCGCCGGTCTCGGAGTGGGTGGCCTGACATGGCGAAGCGGCGCAATTTGCCCGAATTGCTGATCGCGCGCAGCCACCACGATATGGGCGGGCGGCCCGCGGGCAAGGTCAAGCCTCTCGAGCACGATGTCGAGGACTGGGAGCGCCGCGTAGACGCGATGATGGTGCTGCTCACGGGTGTGCTCGGCGGCAAACGGCTGATGACGGTGGACGAACTGCGAAAGAATATCGAGGCGCTCGGCCCCGAGGCCTATGACCGCATGTCCTATTACGAGCGCTGGGTGACCTCGATCACCCAGACCATGATTCAGCGCGGCGTCATCACCACCGACGAGCTCAGTCGCAAGATGGAGCAGGTCAAAGCGAGGTTGGAGGAAGCGTGCCGCAAGTAAGCGACAAGCGCGGCGCGCGCGCGGCGCGGCCGCAATATCCGAACGACCTGCCTTCGGAACCGGTGCGCTTCGCGCCGGGCGAGCGAGTACACGTCAGGCAGACCGCACCGCTCGGCCACATCCGCACACCGTTCTACATCCGCGGCTGCCGTGGCACCATCGAGCGCCTGTGCGGAGCGTTTCCCAACCCAGAGGAGCTCGCGCAGCAACGTAGCGGCCTGCCGGCGCAGCCTCTGTACCGCGTGCGCTTCCTGCAGAAGGACGTATGGCCCGGTTACCGCGGCAATCCCGCCGACGTGATCGAGATCGAGATCTTCCAGCACTGGCTGGAGAAAGCCTGAGACGACGTCCGCGATGAACAAGCGAGACGACCTTGGCAAGTACGAGCCGCTGTCCTACTTCCAGCTGATGGAAGTGAGCCTGCGTGAGCTGCTGGTGGAGAAGGGCGTGGTAACCGACCACGCGGTGCGCTCGGCGCTCGAGAATGTGCGCAGCCGCACGCCGGTGCGCGGCGCACGGGTGGTGGCACGCGCGTGGTGCGAACCGCAGTACAAGGCGCGGCTGCTCGAGAACGGCACGCGCGCGGTCGAGGACCTCGGCCTGGACGTGCCGGCGACGAAGCTCGTCGTGGTCGAGAACACGCCGCAGGTGCACAACGTCATCGTCTGCACGCTGTGCTCGTGCTATCCGAGGATGCTGCTCGGCATTCCGCCCGAGTGGTACAAGTCGCGCAACTACCGCAGCCGCGTGGTGCGCGAACCGCGCACCGTGCTTGCCGAGTTCGGCACGAAGATCCCCAAGCGCGTGCAGATCCGCGTGCATGATTCGACCGCCGACATGCGCTATCTCGTGCTGCCGATGCGCCCGAAGGGCACGCAAGGCTGGAGCGAGGAGCGGCTCGCATCGCTCGTGACGCGCGACTGCATGATCGGCGTGTCGCTGCCGAAGCGGTCCTAAGGCCGCCGAGGCCGCGGCATGGCGCTTCGCCGGCAAAGACCGCCCAAGCCGCTCGGCATCTTCCCGCTCGGCGATACCGCGGTGTTTGTCGAGTTCGCCGAGCAGCTCGACCTCGAGGTGAATGCGGCCGGGCAACGGCTCGCCGCCGCGGTGCGCGAGCACGGCGTTCCCTGGATTCGCGACGTGGTGCCGACGCTCGGCGGCGTGGCGTTGCATTTCGACCCCGACCATGCTGCGCTTCCCGCCGAGTCGCTGCAGGCGGCCGCCGCGCTGGTCGCGCAGTGCCTCGAGGAAGGACTGACCTCGACCGAGGAGCTCGGTCGCTCGATCGAAGTGCCGGTGTGCTACGACCCCGAGTTCGCGCTCGACCTCGCGGAGATCGCCGAGCGCGCCAAGCTCTCGCGCGAAGAAGTGGTGCGGCGCCATGCGGCGTGCGAGTACCGAGTGCTGATGGTCGGGTTCGCACCCGGACTGCCTTATCTCGGCGGGCTGGATCCGAAGCTCGAGGTGCCACGCCGCGAGATACCGCGCCAGGAAGTGCCCGCCGGCTCGGTGGCGATCGCCAACAAGCAGGCGGTGCTCTACCCATACGCGATCTCGGGCGGCTGGAACGTCATCGGTCGCACGCCGCTCGTTCTGTTCGATGCCGGGCGCCGCTCGCCGAGCCTGTTCGCCCCGGGCGACCGCGTGCGCTTCGTATCGGTGACGCGTGAGGCATTCGAGCGGCAGCGCCGCGCCGCGGAACGCCGCTCGTGAGCCTGAGGGTCCTGCGTCCCGGTCTGCTCTCCACGCTGCAGGACCGCGGCCGCTTCGGCATGCAGCACCTCGGCATCGTGCCTTGCGGCGCGATGGACGAGGTGGCGCATCGACTGGCGAACGCGATGGTCGGCAACTTCGAGGACGAGGCGACGCTCGAGATCACGGTGCTCGGGCCCGAGCTGGTGTTCGACGAGGCCGTGCTGGTGGCGATCTGCGGCGCCGAGTTCGAGGCGAAGTCCGACGGGCGGCCCTTTCCGCTCAATCGCCCGGTGTTCCTGGAGGCGGGCGCGCGCCTGGTCACCGGTCGTGCGCTGCGCGGCGGCCGCGCGTATCTGGCGGTGGCGGGCGGCATCCAGGTCGAGCCGGTGCTCGAGAGCCGCAGCACTTATCTGCCGGCGGTTTTCGGAGGGTACGAGGGCCGCATCCTGAAGCGCGGCGACGCGCTGCCGCTTTCGCCGGAAGCCGCGAGCCTTGCCAGGCAGCGCTATGCGCAGCTCGCCAAGAGCGCCACCGAGCGCCTCGGCATGAAGACGGTGCGCTGGTCGGCACCCTCGCTCACCGCACCGGAGCACGAGCCGATCGTGGTGCACGCCATGGAAGGCCAGCACATCGGCCTGTTCGAGCCCGCGTCGCAACGGACCTTCTTCGAGGCGACCTGGCGAGTGTCACCGGATTCGAACCGCATGGGTTATCGCCTCACCGGGCCGAAGCTCGTGCGCGCCAAGGCGGCTGAGATCCTTTCTGGGCCCACCTGCCTGGGCACCGTGCAGGTGCCGGCGAGCGGCGCGCCGATCGCACTGATGGCCGATCATCAGACCACCGGCGGCTATCCGAAGATCGCCGAGATCGCCTTCGCGGACGTGCCGCGCATGGCACAGCTGGCACCCGGCAGCACGCTGCGTTTCGCACGCTGCACGCTCGACGAGGCGCTCGAGCTGCGCCGGGTGACGAAGACCCGCGTCGACGCGTCGTTGCGATCCATCGCCTGGTCGTTCGGGCGCTAGGGAACTTCTGAACAAGTTGCGCGCAATTGGAACTTATTTAGAGGTTCCCTAGGCACTACAATGCATGGCGAGGCGGCACCGTCGGCGCTGCGCGATGCGCCACGGAAGAACCCGGTAGGCCAAGCATTCCTATGAAAAAAATCGATCTTAATTGTGACATGGGCGAGAGCTTCGGCGCGTGGCAGATGGGTGCCGACGCCGAAATCATGCCGCTCATCACCTCGGCGAACATCGCCTGCGGGTTCCACGCCGGCGACCCGACGACCATGCGCAAGACGGTGCGCCTGGCAGTGGACCGAGGCGTCGCGGTAGGCGCGCATCCCTCGCTCCCGGATCTGCAGGGCTTCGGGCGCCGCGCCATGAAGATCACGCCCGAGGAGATGTACGACCTGGTGCTCTACCAGTCCGGCGCGCTCGAGGCCTTCGTGCGTGCCGCGGGCAAGCGCCTGCACCACGTCAAGTGCCACGGTGCGCTCTACAACATGGCGGCGAACGACGAGGGCCTCTCGAGCGCGATGGCGCGCGCGGTGAAGGACCTCGGTGGCGACGTGATCCTGTACGCGCTCTCCAACAGCCTGATGATGGAGATCGCGAAAAAGCAGGGCCTGCGCGTGGCGGGCGAGGTATTCGGCGATCGCAGCTACCAGGATGACGGCACGCTCACGCCGCGCGGCCGGCCCGGCGCGATGATCGAGGATGAGAAGAAGGCCGTGGCGCAGGCGCTCGCCATGATCGAAGAGGGACAGGTCACAGCGCAATCGGGCAAGCGCGTGCCGGTGGCGCCGGACACGCTGTGCCTGCACGGCGACCAGCCGGGCGCGGTCGCCTTCGCCAGGGCGCTGCGCGCCTCGTTCAAGCAACGCGGCATCGAACTCGCCGCACCCTGACCCCGGAGAGAATCTTGACTGCCAAACTATTTACCCCGGTCCAGCTCGGCGGCATCACGCTGCCGAACCGCATCGCGGTCTCGCCGATGTGCCAGTACAGCGCCGACGATGGCAGCTTCACTGATTGGCACCTGATTCACCTCGGCAGCCTGGCGATGTCGGGCGCGGGCCTGCTCATGCTCGAGGCGACCCACGTCACCCGCGAGGGCCGCATCACGCACGGCTGCAGCGGGCTTTACAGCGACAACAACGAGGCGGCCATGAAGCGCGTCGTCGATGCCTGCCGCCGCATCACGAAAAACCCGATCGGCGTGCAGCTCGCGCACGCCGGCCGCAAGGGCTCGGCGCAGGCGCCGTGGCTCGGCGGCAAGGCGCTATCGGCGGCCGAGTCGCCGTGGCAGACGCTGGCGCCCTCTGCGATCGCGTTCGGCGAGGGCTGGCACATGCCGCACGAGATGAACAGCGGCGACATTCGCGCGGTGATCGATGCCTTCGCACGCTCGGCCGAGCGCGCGCGGCGCATCGGCCTGGACACGATCGAGATGCACAGCGCGCACGGCTACCTGTGCCACGAGTTTCTCTCGCCGCTCTCGAACACGAGAACCGACCGCTACGGCGGCAGCCTGGAGAACCGCATGCGCGCGCCGCTCGAAATCGCGCGTGCGCTGCGCGAGGCCTGGCCGAAGGAGCGCTGCCTCGGCGCGCGCATCAGCGCGAGCGACTGGATCGACGCCGGCTTTCCAACCGAGGACGCGATCGTCTACGCCCGCGAGCTGAACAAGATCGGCTTCGACTACCTTTGCGTCTCGAGCGGCGCGCTGGTGCCGCACGCGCGCATCAAGGTGGAGCCGGGCTATCAGGTGGCATTCGCTGAGAAAGTGAAAAAGGCGGTGCCGATCGCGGTGCGCGCGGTTGGCATGATCGCCGACCCCGACCAGGCCGAAGGCATCATCGCCTCGGGCAAGGCCGACATGGTCGCGCTCGCGCGCGGGCTGCTCGACGACCCGCGCTGGGTCTGGCACGCCGCGGAGCGCTTCGGCGCCAAGATCGACTATCCGCCGCAGTACGCGAGGAGCCATCCGGACCTCTGGCCGGGCGCGAAGATCGCGCGGCCGCGCGACATCGCTGCAGCGGCGCAATAGGCGCGCGGAAAGAGGGCAGGCATGGACCTCGGCCTCAAGGATCGCCGCGCGCTCATCACCGGCTCGACGGCCGGTATCGGCTTCGCCATCGCGCGCGGACTCGCCGCCGAGGGCGCGCAGGTGACGATTACCGGTCGCACGCAGGCCACGGTCGACGCGGCGCTTGGGCGACTGCGCAAGTCGGTGCCCGGTACGCGCGCCGAGGGTGTCGCCGCCGATTGCGCAACGGCGCAGGGCGCCGAGGCGGTATTCGCGCGCGTCGCGGATCCCGACATCCTCATCAACAACCTGGGCATCTACGAACGCAAGCCGTTCTTCGAGATCCCGGACGCCGACTGGTTGCGACTGTTCGAGGTGAACGTCATGAGCGGCATCCGTTTCGCGCGGCGCTACGCGCAAGGCATGGCCAGGCGCGGCTGGGGCCGGGTGATCTTCGTCTCGAGCGAGTCGGCCCTGAACGTGCCGCGCGAGATGATCCACTACGGCATGACCAAGACCGCGCAGCTCACCATCTCGCACGGCCTCGCCATGGAGCTCGCCGGCACCGGCGTCACGGTCAACGCTCTGCTGCCCGGGCCGACGCGCACCGAGAACACCGATCGACTGCGCGCCGAGCGCGCCAGGGCAGCCGGCAAGACCGTGGCCGAGATCGAGGCTGATTTCTTCGTCACGTTCCGGCCGACGTCGCTGGTGAGGCGCTTCGCCTCCGCCGAGGAGGTGGCGAACCTGGCCGTCTACCTGTGCGGCGCGGGCGCCTCTGCGACCACCGGCGCGGCGCTGCGCGTCGACGGCGGCGTCGTCAATCAGATCATGTAGCGCGGCCCGGGCGCGCCCGCCGTCGGCCAAGCCGATCTCAGGCGGATACGCGGCTACGCTTCGGGGAGCCTCATTCCGAGCCGGCTCGTGATCACGCCGGTGTTCAGTCCGATGGTGCGCAAGCCCCCGAAAAAGCGGGCGTGCTCGATCTTGCAGCAGCGATCCATGACGACTTGGAGCCCGGCCTTGCGAGCCGTCTCGGCGGCTTCATGATTCACCACGCCGAGCTGCAGCCAGAGCACCTTGGCGCCGATGGCGATGGCCTGCGCTGCGATCTCCGGTACCGCGTGCGAAGGACGAAACACGTCCACGATCTCGATGCGCTGATCCTTCGCTGCGGCTTCGAGACTTGCATAGACGCGCCTGCCCAGGATTTCCTTGCCGGCCTGCGCCGGGTTCACCGGGACGATGGCGTAGCCGTTGGCTTGAAGATAGATGGCCGCAAACGAGCTGGCGTTGTAGTAGTTCGAGCTCAAGCCGACCATCGCAATGCAGCGATAGCTGGTGAGGATCCGATAGCGCTCCCCCGGGGTGAGGCCGAAGTCGTTGCGCTCGCCGACGGCGCTCATCGCTGGTACGGCGCGCCAAACGCCTTCGAGAGAATGCTGTGGCCCTCGCCAGGCGCGGGGTCCGCAGCGACCGCCTGCCGCTGCCGGGACTTTGCCAGTGCCTGATCGAGGTCCCAGATGATGTCGTCGCTGTCCTCGATGCCGATCGAGACCCGGATCATCTCGGGGCCGATGCCGCAGCGGCGCAGCTCGTCGTCGGAGAGCTGCTGGTGCGTCGTGGAGGCCGGGTGGATGATGAGCGACTTCGCGTCGCCCACGTTGGCGAGGTGGCTGAAGAGCTGCACCGACTCGATGCAGCGTCGGCCGGCCTCGCGGCCTCCCTTGACGCCGAACGTGAAGATGGAGCCCGCGCCGTCCGGCACATACTTCCTGGCCAGCTCGTGATACCGGTTCGATCTCAGACCCGGGTAGTTCACGTACTCGACCGATGGGTGCTGCTCGAGAAACTCGGCGACCCGCTGGGCATTCCTGACATGACGGTCCATGCGCACGTGCAGCGTCTCGAGACCCTGCAGCAGCAGAAAGGCGGTGAAGGGCGCCATCGTCGGGCCGTAGTCCCGCAGCATCTCGGCCCGGGCCTTCATCAGCCAGCCGAAGTCGCCGAAGTATTCGAAGAAGCGCAGGTCGTGATAGCCCTTGGACGGTTCGGTCATGCCTGGGAACTTGCCGTTGTTCCAGGGGAAGCGCCCGCCGTCGACGATGACACCGGCGATCGCGGTGCCGTGACCGCAGATGAACTTGGTGGCCGAGTGCAGGACGATGTCGGCGCCCCAATCCAGCGGCCGGCACAGGTACGGTGAGGCAAAAGTGTTGTCCACGACCAGCGGCACGCCGGCGTCGTGGGCGATCTTTGCCACCGCCTCGATGTCCAGGACGTCGATTCTGGGGTTGCCCATGGTCTCGGCGTACAGGCACTTGGTCTTGTCGGTGATGGCGTTGCGCCAGGCATCCAGGTTCGAGCCGTCGACGAAGACCGCATTGATGCCCATCTTGCGGAAACTCACGTCGAACTGCGTGACGGTGCCGCCGTACAAGGTGCTGGAGGTGACGAACTCGTCGCCCGCCTTCATCAACGTGAAGATCGTCAGATGCTGGGCCGCTTGACCGGATGCGGTGGCGATGGCGCCGATGCCGTTCTCGAGAGCGGCGATGCGCTCCTCGAAGACCGCCACCGTCGGGTTCATGATGCGCGAGTAGATGTTGCCGAAGCGCTGCAGGGCGAACAGGTTGGCGGCGTGGTCGGTATCCTCGAACACATAGGCGCTTGTCTGGTAGATCGGGACGGCCCGCGCCCCGGTGACCGGATCCGGGCGTTGACCGGCATGCACGGCCAGAGTATCGAAGCCGAACTGCCTGGCGCCGCTGCCGTCGCCGGACGGCAGACTGCCTTTGGGTCGAACCTCGTTCATGTCGCCTCCCCTCTGCGAGGCCGGCATCGCCGCCCTCCTCAAGCGCGCACCCCGAGCCGCGTTACCTCAGGCTCGCTCCGCAGGTGCCATGGATCGGTCAACTCTAGCGCGCGCGCTCTGCGGCCGTAAAGGGTTTTGCCTCGCGCCGTGCTGTGCGGCGCGGGTGCTTCCGGCACCATCGGCGCGGCGCGGCGCGCCGGTGGCGTCGGCGTCGATCCGATCATGGAGCGCGGCGCGGGTGCGCCGCGCGGGAGCTCTAGGAACCCTTCACGATTACCAGCCGGTTGTTGACGGACTTGACGCCCGGCTGGCTGGTGGCGACCGATTCGGCCCTTTTGCGCTCGGCGGCGTCGGCGACCGTGCCCCAGAGCGACACGACGCCGTCGGCGGCGGTCACGTCGATGCCCTGACCGTTGACGCGCGGCTCCGCTTCGAGCGCGTTCTTGACCTTTCCTGCGAGCACCTTGTCCGGGTCCACCGCTGGCAGCTCCGGCATCCGCGAGCTGGCGGGCTGCCCGGCGGCAGCGCCGCCCGGCGTCTGCAGCGGACCTGCCTGCGTCGTCGCGGCGGCGATCGTCTCGGGTTTCACCGCGATGTTTTCGCTTTTCGGTTGCGCGGGCTCGTCGCCGCAGGCGGCGAGCGTCAGCGCGAGCGCGCCGGCGACGAGCGAGGAAAAGGAACTGCAGAAGAGTCTGGTAGCGTTCATGGCGTCCTCCCTTGCTGGGTCACGGAGCATGGCCGTCCATCCCTGAAAGCGTAGCAGGCCCGCGGCCCGCGAAACAGGCAGTTTGCCCCGTTTGGTGAACGCTGTCGCTCGTCGGCGACAGGTGCGGAGAGCACTTTGCGGGGCATGCGCGGACAATCGCGCGTCAGTGCAGCAGCGGTGATCCCGCCTCGTCGAACACGTGCGCGATCTCGCGCGAGTCGAAGCGGTACTCGTGGTTGCACATCTCGTTACGCACCACCACTTCGCCCTGCTCGGCGAGAATCGATTCGACTTCCACGCGCCCGAGGCTGCGCAGCATCTGTTTCACCTTGCGGGCGTCGTAAGGGCAGTCGTACTCGACCGCGTGCAGGCGAAAGACGCGCATGAGCTCCTCCGGGAAGAGCCTGGTCAGAAGCTCGTAGGGCTGCGCGTCGCGCGTTTCGGGAAGCGTCAGCGTCGAGGCGAAATGCGTGACGCGATTCCAGCCGTCCGGATCGCGCTCGTCCGCATCCGGCAGCTTCTCGAGCAGCAGGCCGCACGCGGCGTCGCCGTCGGCGAACAGCCTCACGTACGCCGAGACCTGCTCGGACTGCGCCAGATAGTGCTGAAAGATGCTCTCGAGCGTCTCTCCCTCGAGCGGCACCATGCTCTGGTAGAAGCGGCCGCTGCGCACGTCTTCGAGCGTCACCGCGAAGCGCCCGTCGCCAAGCAGCGCGCGCTCGCTTGCCGCCGGCGCCTCGCCGTCGTCGTACTTCGCCATGCCGCGGATCTTGAGCTCGGGGGTGCAGTCGGCGACCAGCAGGCGCACCGGGCCGGAGCCCTGCACCTGCAGCGTGACCCGGCCCGCGCCTTTCTGGTTCGCGCCGAGCAGCACGCCGAGCGCGGTCGTGTGCCCGAGCAGTTCGGCCACGTTCTCGGGGTAGGCGCGTCCCTCGAGCATCCTGCGCCACGCGTCAGTCAGGCAAACCAGCCGCCCGCGGATCTCCAGCTCTTCGAACAGGAAGCGCTGTACGTAATCGGTCTGCACGCTTTCAGAATGCAGTTTCGGGCGTGCCGCGTCAACCTGCGCTTTGTTCTACGCGCGGATTGCGGCATCATCGGCTGCACTGCGGCGGTCGGCCGCGGCACGATATGCTCCCGCTCGAATGGTTCTCGTCATCCCGCGCGATCCCGGCGCGCTTGTGAAAGCCTGCGAGCGCGAAGCGCTCGCACTGCTGCGCGAAAACCTCGCGCCCGAGGGCATTCTTGCGGCGGCGCGCGGCAGCCGGGCAAAGGACCGCGGCTACGATCGCGTGTTCTCCCGCGACGCCGCAGTGTGCGTGCTGGCGATGGCGCTCTCGGGCGACGCCCGGCTCGAGCGCGGCGCGATCGCGAGTCTCGCCACGCTCGCCGAGCACCAGGCGGCGAACGGTCAGATCCCCAAGTTCGTCGAGACGGTCTCGGGCAGCGGCGACTTCTGGTACCTCGGCTGCATCGACGCGACGCTGTGGTGGCTGATCGCACTCGACTGGGTCGAGCGTCACGGCGTTGGGCGAGGCCTCGGGCGGAAACTTGCGCCGCAGGCGCGTCGCGCGCTCGCCTGGCTCGCCTGCCAGGAGCATCCGCGCATCCACCTGCTACAGCAAAACGAGGCGAGCGACTGGGCCGACATCATGCCGCGCTCGGGCTTCGTGCTCTACACCAACGCGCTGTGGTATCGCGTGAAGCGCGTCTACGGCGTGTCGGGCGCGGAGTTTACCCGGCGCAACTTCAACCAGCTGTTCGCACCGGGCGGCCGCGAGGTGCCCGAGTACCAGCGCCTGCGGCTGCTGGTGCACTACGCTCGCAAGCGCCAGCGGCACATGGATCTGTACCTGAGCTTCGTCAACCTCGCCTCGTGGGGAGAGGAGGGCGATGTCTTCGGCAACCTGCTCGCGTCGCTCCTTAACCTCGCCGACGGCGCGCGCAGCGCCACGATGCTTCGCGCGATCGGGCGCGCGCAACATGGCGCGCGCTATCCGGTGCGCGTCACCTGCGACGTCATCCGGCGAAACGACGGCCTGTGGCGCGCGTACATGGGGCGTCACCGGCAGAATCTCGAGCACCAGTACCACAACGGCGGCATCTGGCCGATGGTCGGCGGCTTCTGGGTTGCGGCGCTCGCCGCCCGCGGCCAGCGGACGCTTGCGCAGCAGGAGCTGGTGCGCCTCGCCAGCGCGAACGCGGTCAATGGCTGGGAGTTCAACGAGTGGTTCCACGGCTTGAGCGGCCGCCCGAGCGGCATGCCGCGCCAGTCGTGGAACGCGGCAACGTTCCTCCTCGCCCGCCGCTCCCTCACCAAACGCATCTTCTAACGCCACCACTCCCCACTGCGCCGCGTGAAGAATAGCGAAGGCTGATGCCGCAATCGAACGCCCCGATGTACCGCAAGGTCTCACTCAAGCACGCGCCGATCGATGTGCGCGGCGATCGCGAACGCGGGTTCCTGTTGCGCTCGACGATGCCGCTCGGGCCGTACCCTGCGCGGCTCACCGAGCGGCTGCTGAGGTGGGCCGCGGACGCGCCGCAGCGCTTCTTCATGGCGAAGCGCGACGCATCAGGCGCGTGGCGCGCGATCTCCTACGCCGAAGCGCTCGGCTACGCGCGCTCGCTTGGCGAGGCGCTGCTCGAGCGCGGGCTCACCGCCGAGCGCCCGCTCATGATCCTCTCGGAGAACGACCTTGAGCACGCCATGCTCGCGCTGGCGGCGCTGCACGTTGGCGTGCCATTTGTCGCCGTATCGCCCGCGTACTCGCTGATTTCCAGGGACCACGGCAAGCTGCGCTACGTCCTGGACCTGATGACGCCGGGGCTGGTATTCGCATCGAACGGCGAGCGCTACGCGAATGCCATCCACGCCGCGGTGCCGGCCGATACCGAGCTGGTGGTCGCGGCGCCGCCGCCCGCCGGACGGACCGCAACCCGCTACGAATCGCTCGCATCGACGCCGGCCACCGGGCGCGTCGACGCGGCGCACGCGGCGATCGGACCAGAGATGATCACCAAATTCCTGCTGACTTCGGGCTCGACCGGCATGCCGAAGGCGGTGATCCACACGCAGCGAATGCTGACGAGCAACCTGCAGATGCTGATCGAGTGCCTGCCGTTCCTCGAGGAGGAGCCGCCGGTGCTGGTCGACTGGCTGCCGTGGAATCACACTTTCGGCGGCAACCACAATTGCGGGCTGACGCTGTACTGCGGCGGCACACTCTACATCGATGAGGGCAAGCCCACGCCGCAGCTGGTCGCTGAGACTCTGCGCAACCTGCGCGAGGTGGCGCCGACGGTCTACTTCAATGTGCCGCGCGGCTTCGAGGAGATCGTGCATGCGCTGGAGGCGGATCGCACGCTGGCGAAGAAGTTCTTCAGCCGCGTTAAGCTGCTGTTCTACGCCGCGGCCAGCCTCTCGCAGCCGATCTGGGACAGCCTGCACCGCATCGCCGAGCAAACCTGTGGCGAGCGTATCCTGATGATCACCGGACTCGGCATGACCGAGACCTCGCCGTTTGCGATCTGCGCCAACTGGGAGGCAGGCCGCTCGGGCGGCATCGGCCATCCGGCGCCCGGCACCGAGTTGAAACTCGCGCCGGTCGGCGACAAGCTCGAGGTGCGCCACAGGGGGCCGCACGTTACGCCGGGCTTCTGGCGCCAGCCCGAGCTCACCCGAGGCGCCTTCGACGATGAGGGGTTTTATCGCGGCGGCGATGCGGCGCGTTTCGTCGACGAGCGAGATCCGCAAAAGGGGCTCGCTTTCGACGGGCGCATCGCCGAGGATTTCAAGCTCGACACGGGAACCTGGGTGAGCGTCGGGCCGCTGCGTGCGCAGGTCATCGCGGCGGGCGCACCCTATGTCCAGGATGTCGTGATCACCGGGCTCGACCGCCGCGAAGTCGGCGCGCTCGTCATCCCGCACCTCGATTCCTGCCGCAAGCTCGCGCCGGAGCTGTCCGCCGACGCGCCGCTCGCCGAAATCGTCGGGCAGCCGAAGGCGCACGCGTTCTTTCAGCGTCTGTTCGACTCGCTCAGCTTAAAGAGCACTGGCGCAACCAACCGCATCGCGCGTGCCATGCTGCTCACCGAGCCGCTGTCGATCGACCTGAACGAGATCACCGACAAGGGCTCGGTCAATCAACGTGCGGTGCTCGATGCGCGTGCCGCGCTGGTCGAGGAGCTTTACGCGGCGAGGCCCTCGCCGAAGGTCATCGTTCCCGGATCCTGATCGTGCGGCGTGCGGGCGGCTAAAATGGCACCATGCCTGTACTGCAGGAAATCCGCGAAGGCCGCGTCCCGGTCAAGGTCTATACCAGCGAACTGGAGCCGGGCGCGCGCCAGCAGCTGGTCAACGTCTCGCAGTTGCCGATCGTGCATCACCACGTCGCCGCAATGCCGGATGTGCACCTGGGCATCGGCGCGACGGTCGGCTCGGTGATTCCGACGCTGCGCGCGATCATCCCGGCGGCGGTGGGCGTAGACATCGGCTGCGGCATGATCGCCACGCGCACCTCGCTCACGGCGAGCGATTTGGACGAGCGGCGCCTCAAGCGCGTCTTCGAGCAGATCTCGCGCGACGTGCCGGTCGGCTTCGAGCAGCACGAAGAGCGCGACGCGCACGCCGAGGCGGCAAAGCCCTTCCAGCGCGCGCTGCGCCGGATTCTGGAGGGGCATCCGGCCATCGCGAAGCGCGTCGGCAAGCGCAGCCACTGGGCGCGTCAGCTCGGCACGCTCGGCGGCGGCAACCACTTCATCGAGGTGTGTCTGGACGAGGTCGGGCGAGTGTGGGTGATGCTGCATTCGGGCAGCCGCGGCATTGGCAACGCAATCGGCACCTATTTCATCGAGCTCGCGCGGCGCGAAGCGGAGCGCGACGGCCTGCAGCTGCCCGATCGCAGCCTGGCGTATCTGACGGAAGGGGCGCGGCATTTCGACGACTACGTCGATGCGGTGGGCTGGGCGCAGGACTACGCGCGCGCCAACCGCGCCGAAATGATGGATCTCGTGCTTGCCGCGCTCGCGCGCCACCTGCCGGCCTTCGAGGTGACGCGCGAGGCGGTCAACTGCCACCATAACTACGTCGAGCGTGAGCGCCACTACGGCGAGCAGGTGTGGGT
>Ga0214471_10000520_pt1 | contig 32846 bp, 33 predicted proteins | sample RVTome_5_FD_207665 | JGI IMG/M metagenome (GOLD analysis project Ga0214471, IMG submission 207665) | Soil microbial communities from uranium-contaminated site in the Upper Colorado River Basin, Wyoming, United States - RVT142D155 | ecosystem: Environmental > Terrestrial > Soil > Contaminated >... | reverse complement strand
ATTCTGTTAAAATAATTAGTACACTTAAAAAACTACTCTAAACACGAAGAATTTTAAAGATAATAATCAAAATAGGTTTGATTTGTATAAAGATGAAGATATTCAACGTCTTTATGACGAAAAATATTTTGCAACCCGTTCAAGACCTCCGATGTGGGAACGCAGAGCAGAGTTTATCATTGAAAAATTTCACCCAAATACCGCTTTAGATGTTGGATGTGCATATGGCGAGTTAGTTAAGGCACTAGTAGATAGAGGTATTGATGCATATGGAATAGATGGCTCTGAATATGTCTTATCTACTGCTAATCCTTCAGTAAAAAACAGATTGTTCAAAGTGAATTTGAATTCAGATCCATTTCCCTTTGAAGCTGAGAAATTCGATTTCATTGGAAGCTTTTACTCTGTTGAACATATTCATAACATTGAGTTTTTTTCAAAAGAACTGCGGCGAACATTAAAGGATAAAGGTCATGCTTGGTTTCTTACACCAAATGAGGGTATGGAAGGTAGGAATGATCGAGATGTTTTTACCAATAAATTTGATGATTGGAAAAAAATTTTTGAGAAAGAAAAGTTTAATGTCACTAAATTTAGTCCACATGAAATGATGGCACTTAAGGGAAAACTTGGACGTTACAAGTTTTACAAATTGCCAAGTCCATTTCAAAATACAATTAAACGTTTTGCTTATTATTATGCCAATAAAAAAATGAATGATGCCTCATTTGTACTAACCAAAAATTAATCCTTACATCTCTTATATTCATCGATTATTGATTGTGCAATTATTTTCCAATCATATTTTTCTACTATATCTCTTGATTTTTGACCCATTTTGCTTCTTACACTTTGGTTCTGTAAAAGATAGATTATTTTTTCAGCTAATTCGTTTGTATCGTTTATAAAAAAACCATTTTCTCCATCTATTAGTATATCGGGAGATAAGGTTCCACTTTTAGCTAATATTGGTAGATAAGATGCCATGTATTCAAGAACCTTTATTGGAAGGGCATCCTTTGTAACATCTGTCACTCGAAGAGGGCCAATCCCAATTGCACTCTTTGCCAAATACTCTGGAATTTGTTTCCTATCAACCCATCCAAGGAATTTTACATTCTTTGTTAGATTTTTCTTTTTTGTTATCTCAACTAGTTTTTCCATTTCAGAGCCACTTCCAAGCAAAACAAATTGAACATCTGGAATTTTTTGGATAACAGTAGATGCAGATTCTAGTAGTACATCAACTCCCCTATGATAATACATAACCCCTGAGAAAATTATCTGATTTGATGGTTCCATTCTAGAATAAAAATTTCCAGTATCTACACCATTAGGAATTACTGAAATTTTATCAGTAGAGACCTTATAGTATTTACTCACAAGATTACGTGTACTTTCATTTGACACTAAAATTCTAGATGCTTTACGAAGAGTTTTTGAATTTATCATCTTCTCAATTCTTCTTTGAATTGATTTGAGACCCTTAGATTTTTCATAAATTGCATCATCGATTTTTATGATTACTGGAACATTGTGTTTTTGTCCGCAAGCTACTGCAGCTTTTGGAACAAGGTGAAATGGATGAAAAATTGTTAAAATAAAATCATATTTACTATCTTTGATAAGCTCATCTGCTTTTTCTTTCATACTAAAATAACATCTTCTAGCTGCCACTTTCATGTTATTACTTGAAGGAGTTTCTTCATGAATAATAGAAATTCTAGAGTCAAGAGAAGGATTGTAAATTTCTCCATTCCAATCTAATTTTGGAGTAAGTATGGTTACATCGTTACCTAGCTCTGCCAACTTATTAGCAAGCTCAACAATGACAATAACTCCTCCACCGCTTATTGGAGGAAAATGAAAAACCATAAAGAGAATTTTCATTGTGTTTAACCTTTAATTGGTGCACTAAAATGTTATGGTATGTTGTCAAGTTCATACGAAAGCGTAAAAGATTGGATATTAAATTCTGGCATTTACGAATCAGATCCAACAAATAAAAACTATGGTGGTGTTCACTCATTTTTTGATGAAAATGAAAACAAATTCAGCTTTCTATATCCTGAAATTACTGGATATTATATTAGCACAATGCGCTTTCTTTTTGAACAAGAAAAAAAACAAGAATTTTTCAAAATGACTCAATCATCTGTTGAATGGTTGATTAAAATCTATGAAAAATATGGAGCCATAATCCAAGGAATAAATAGTAATAAATCAAAAGAACCTCTTAGTTATTCATTTGATACATGTATTTGCGTGAATGGACTTTTAGATTATTATTTGATGTCAAACAATATCCAATATCTTGAACATTCCAAAAAAATGATTCAATCTATAATCGTAAACGCCATAGAAGAAGATGGTACTATTCTTCCTTTTAGACAACTTGATTCTGAACAATATTTAGAGAACAAAGATGTTTGGTACAAACAAAAAGGTTGTTTTCATATAAAAAACTCTATTTCATTAGTTAAATTGTATAAAATAACCTCTGAAAGTAAGTATCTTGAGCATGCCAAGAAAATATGCGATACATACCGACAATTTCAGAAAAAAGATGGAATGTTTTGTATTCATCAAGATAGCAAAATTGTTAATCTTCATACTCTTTGCTATGCCGTAGAAGGACTTCTTTATACTTACAATACAACAAGGAATGATGATTATCTTAGTAGTTGTAAACTCGCATTAGAATGGGTTTTAAAACAAATACAACAAGATGGAAGTATTGAGCTTTGGTTTAATTCAAAGTATAGAGAAAAAGCTTCGTATCCAGTTGCTCAACTAATCCGAATCATGATATTACTAGCCAAACTAGAGAAGGATGATTCTTGCAAAATAACAATTGATAAATTATATTCGTATTTATTATCATTTCAGAAGACTAAACATCCTCACAAAGGTGGATTTTATGAAGAATATTACCGAAGCTTGTTTTCATGGAAGAAAAGACTTCGAGTTAATTCATGGGCTTCTATGTTCTCGCTTCAAGCAATATTCTTGTATGAAAATTATGATAAAATCAAATTTGATGACGAAATAGAACTATTGTTTTAAACTAATTTCCAAGAAAATCTAATGCTGTCTTTGAAGCTGGATTTGTGGAAAGCTTACTCTGACAATCATAAATGAATGGAACAAGTGAGCCATCGTATATTTCTTTTAATCTTTTTTTCATCTGTTCATGGTGCTGCACTATACACAAGCAACTTACATCCTTCAGTTGTTTGTCATCTAATTCTTTTAATACTTCAAAGTTTGCTTCTGATATGTTATTTTCAATCAAATACTTGTCTAAAAAATGTATATTAAAAAAAGGATCATATACAAAAACCTTGAAATTTCTTTTTTTGAATTCATTTATTATTTTAAAGCTTGGGGAGTCTCTCATGTCTTCTACATTAGCTTTGTATGCAAGACCACAAACAATAACAGTTTTTCTAAGTTTCATTTGCTCGAGGGATTTTTCTATAGAATTTGCTATGTATGTAGGCATTTGTAAATTCGTTTTAATGGCATTTTCTATGATTGTAAACTCTAAATCATTTTTCTTAGCAGATTCTAGCAAAAAACGTGGATCTTTTGGGATACAATGTCCTCCTGCACCAGCTCCTGGGTAATGCGCAAGAAAACCAAAAGGCTTAGTTGAGGCTGCTTTTATTACGCTATTTACATTAATTCCTAATTTATCACACAGAACAGCAAGCTCATTTACTAAAGAGATGTTTACAAGTCTGAAAGCATTTTCAAACGATTTTACAATCTCAGCAACCTTTGGAGATTCGACTCGAATCAGATTAGCATTATTAACGTGTTGATAGATTTGTTTGGCTATATCAAAGGTGTCATTATCAGAACAATAAATTACTCTTGGAATATTTTCAATTCCCCATTCCTTGTTAGCAGGATCAATTCTTTCTGGACAAAAGCAGAGTCCGTAATTGTTTCCAACTTTAATTCCTCTTTTTTCAATAAGATCTTGAATTCTATCAGTTGTTCCAACTTCAATACTACTTTCTAGGATGATCACGTCACCTTCCTTCGATGAATCCAAAAATTTTTCAACAGCAGATATTACAAAAACTGCAGAATCTGTATTTTTGTTTGGAATTGGGGTAGGTACACAAATTATTCCAACTTTACACATGTCAGTTTTTATTGGGTTTGATAAAATTTCCAAATTTTTCTGTTCTTTACATTTTAGGAACTGTTCTCTCAAATAAATTTCAGAATCCATCAAATGATTTTCATTTAGTCTTTTTACTCGATTTTCATTAACATCAATACCTCGTACTTTTAATCTAGATGAAGCCAGCCTTACTGCTAATGGAAATCCAACATATCCCAGACCAAAAATTTCTATAAAGTAGGATTTTTTCTTAATATTTTCAAGTGTTTTTGATAAGGTCATTATTATGCATTTAGTGAGTTTGCAACAATTTTTAACTATTTGTTTTCAGTTTATGAAGAATTTTTTGCGATTAACTCTTCATAGATTTCTCTTTCTCTTTTCTCAATTTTTTCTTGGTCAAATTCTAGTGCTTTATTCTTGCATTTGTCTGAAATCTCATTATAGAAATTTTCATTTGATAGTAACTTGGAAATTTTTTCGGCAAATGAATTAGGTGTTCTTTTTGCAAACACCGCAATATTTTCTAAACCATCAGAAAATTCCTTGTTCGGTTCTGGTATAACTACAGGAATACCAGTAGCCATTGCTTCGATTACAGGCATGGGTAACCCCTCCATGTTTGGATCATATGCAAGAGCAAACACCTTGGCAGATCGATAGTAGTCTTGGATATCGTCATATGGCACCATATTCTTGATAATTACTTTACCCTCAAATTTTTCCTTTTTTATTAATTTCATAATATTTTCGTATTCTTTACCTTTTCCAATTATTAGGCAGTAGGCATCTACATTTTTCATTGCTTTTATTATACATTGATGATTTTTTGCCTTGATCAAATTTCCAACTGAAATAACTAACGGTGATGGTAATTCTGTTACTACATGTGATTCTGCAAATTTTTTATAATCTATTTTATTATACAAGACTTCAGGCTTTTTACCATTATGTTTTATTACATATGGCTCAATTATTCTAAAAACAATAATGATCTTATCTGCCTTCTTAAGTACAAAAGGCTCAATGTATTTGTTTGTATATTTTAATGCAAAAAATTTTTTTAAATTAAATTTCATTGCAATCTTTCTATTATAATCATATTGTGTATGAAGAGATAGTAAAAAAGGAATTTTTAGATAATCTGCACATCTTGCAGCAAACCATCCTTCTAAATATGGATTGTAAGAACGAATAATGTCTGGTTGTATCTCTTTAACAATGTCAATTATTTTCTTAACATATTGTTCTCTTTCTTTAATTCTAATCTTTCCTACTGAGTGAATTTTTAGAATTGCAGTTCCTGCAATAGATTTAACTTTATCCGCATCAATGTCTCTATCTATAAAGGAAATAATATGAACTTCATCAAAGAGATTTTGTGGGTTGAAATATCTTTGTTTAATCTCACCTTTTTCAAAATAGGCTTGTATTGGATCATTTGGGAAAACACATAATTTTATTTTCATCACCCTTATTCATCTAGATTTTCCTATAATCTCAGTAATTATTGCTTTGAATAAGACTTTTGTTCGGTTATCAATTAAATATGTTATTCCAAGGTAAACTCCAATACCAAACGCAACAAAGATTAAAAGATTAGGTAAAAATTCAAAAATACTATTTTTATAATTTAAATATTGTTCAATCAATATATACATAATTCCAAATGCTATTAAGCTTGTTAATGCATACTTTAGTATTGTTTTTAATTCTAATTTTAAAACAAAATTTTTCTTCGTTAAATTAAAAATGTAAATAAATAGAGGTATTTCTATGATTAATCCAATCAATGCCCAATACATTACAAGTTCTAACTCATTTTCTTCATCCAATGGAATAAAAATTAACATTAATACTAAAGTTCCAATGTAAATCCCATGTCGTATTAATTGAAATGTTGGATATAGAATTAATTTACTTTTTACATAATCTCTAAAAGTCGAATTTTTTTCAATATCCACATCTTCAATTCCTTGCAATGCCTGGAAAAACATCTGATTCAGTGTAGTTAGGAATGATCTAATAGTGAAAATTATTACTACTGATGCAGCTGCTTCATAGATTGGATTTAAGACAAATAATCCTGGTCTTGCTAATGTTATAGATAACGCAGAAATAGGAAATGCAAAATACAATGTCTGAATTAGGTTCTCTTGTAAATATTCATGTTTTTTCGTTTCTAACAGTTTGGGATATACTGCAGTTGAAAAAGATCTAGTATGATTAACTAAAAATCCAATTGTTCTAGCTGCTGAATAATATGCAACACCTATTACAGTTCCAGTGATTATTGAAAAAATTACAACATCTGATAATGACAATAATGATGGGACATTTCTATATGTTGGAAGCCAAGATAGTTTGAACCATTTTTTTACAGTTTGAGAATTGTATTTGCCTCGTAATTTTTCTTTCGCATAAATAAATTGAATAAACACGCTAACTATATATGCTAAAAATGTTGCATATATTGCACCTTCAATTCCTAATTTCAAAAAGTAAACCAAAATTAAGCCTATGGGAATTTTAGTAATTTCAAATCCTAGGAAGCCATAACTTACTGCATGTGGTTTACTTCCTGTATTAATTGCATTTAATGCATCATTTAAGAACATGGCAGGAATTAAAATTGATGCCAAAAGTAAAATGTCTACTTTTGCATCTGATTGAATTCCAACAAAATATGCAATTACAATATAAACAAGTGTTCCTCCCACAGATAACATTGCACTAGTTGAGAAAGCTGTTTTACCTGAATCAATTCCTCTGGCTACATCCCGAGTTGCCCAATAATTGACCATTGGATTAATTATTACTGCATAAATCACAATTCCACTAATCAAACTCCATGTACCAAATTCTTCAGCAGTGAGTTGTCTTGTTACAATTAATGTAAAAGCTAATCCTGTAAAGACACTAGATAATCTAATAGCTAAGGATATGAGCCCAGAATAAGTTACTCGTATATTTGACAATTATTTTTCCACACTACTATATTTATATTCTGAATTTATAAAAGATATTGTAGACAATTATTTTCTTAAACTATGTAAAAAAATGATTCTTTATCTGAAAGAAATTTTAGCATTTCTACATATGCGTTTACCCTTTCACCATTCACAAATAATTTTGAATACGCAATTTCTCTCATAAGAAACCATCGTAATAATACAATTAATTTGAATTCAAAACCAAAATGTTCACTTAGTCTCTCTTGCCATTTTTTTAATAACTCAATTTTTTTGGTTTGAATAAAATTAGATTGAAATGCCTTTACTTTATTGTTAGAATCCATAATCATAAACTGAAAAATGAATATTATTATGTCAAAAAATGGATTTCCTTCTTTCTGAAAGTTTTCCCAATCAACAACATTAATTTCATGAGATTCTGAATCATTCAAAATATTACTGTACCAAAAGTCTCCATGTACCGCAGTTTTGTTTATTATATTTTTATCTACATATGATTCATATTCATTTAACCAATCATCCCATTGGGTTAAATCAAGAATTTTAATTTCAGATAAACCTACTTTTATCCAGCTTGTTTCTGTTTCTTGCACAAATTTTTTTGTCATGATATCTTGTGTTGTATTATTTTGAAATTTTAGGAGCCAATTAATAGCAATTGATAATTCATTAATTTTTGATCTATCTAATGTTTCTCCTTTAATCCAATCTTCCATCCAAAGTCTGTCTTTAGGATTTTGCATATTTGGAAAAATTCTATTGCATTCAACAATTTTTTCAGGTATTTTATATCCGTATCGCTCTAATGAGACTAACTTTGTTGGAATTCCCTTTTTATCTAATAAAATGTTAATTATTCTTGTTCTTCTTCCTAACGTCAAAAAATTATTTATTCTCGTTTGTTGTTTAATTACATCTTCTATAGATTCGATGTTGCTATTCTTATAGCAACAGAAAATAAAACTAGGAACAAAAATTTTTATTATGATACCTAACGCATCCTTGTTAAATTTTTTGATAATTAAAATGGCTAAACTTTTGATTCTTGATCTTTTTTCTATTAATCGAAATCTTGTTATATTTTGAAAAAACCACTGTAATGTTATTTTATCCTCAAGGTTTCCTGAAAAATATGGTTTTTTATATGATGGGAGAACCCAATATGCTTTAAAATTAAAACCTACTTCATTCAATATTTTTTGATATCCAAATAGACTATACAGTGAAACCAATTTCTTTTTTTCTTTTCTATTATTTGGCTCGTTCATCCCAAATAATCGTGATAAACCAAATTTGTTTTGTATTCCTAAACAAAAACATCCTTTTTCAGCTAAAACTCTTTTCATTTCTTTAAGGAATTTATCTTGTGCATTTTTAGATTCACAATCTGGATTAAATATTTTACATAATTCAAAAATTCCATTGCAAACTATAAGATCAAAATAATTATCTGGAAAAGGAATCTTTGTTGGATTACAACTTAATAGTATAATATTGGATATGTCCAAATCTTGGAATCTCTTTTTTTGAAATTCAATTTTTTCCCTATTTGTTTCGATACTATAAACTTCATGAAAAATATGTGAAAGATTTTCTGAAACTTTTCCTAAATTACTTCCTATCTCTAAACATCTTAAATTATTTTTTCCAATACAATGAAATATTGGATCTGCACTTTTTACATCTGTAAGATGTGGTTTAACTTCAGGATCATTCAAAAAATCTAATGAAACTTTTTTGTATCCATATTGATCAATTTGACTAAGTAATTGGCATAGTTTTTCTTTTGCAATATCATTTTCTATCTCATAATTTTTGCCATTAATAAAATCTGCATATCCATTTTTATAAGAAAATAATTCCCCACAATCATGACAAAGTAGTTTATCATTTTTATTTTCTAAACAAGATTTACATGAAGGACAATAAAATTTTGAATTTGTAATCAAAGCAGAATCTCCCATTTTGTTACATTAAATCATTTTTTGGTTCATGATGTTTTATTTTTACTAAAAAATTTCTCTGAAATTTACCTTTAATTGCTCTGAAAAGTGTACTGATACCTTCATTTTTTGTCGTATGAATAGCAACTTTAGAAAGGCGAATCATTTCGTTATGTTTTATTTTATATAGCAAGGAATCAGTATAAACATATCCCATTTTTTTCATATATTTATCTAATATTTCTTTTAATTTCAAAATATCTGAAAAAGTTTCTCTTTGTATATTTTTAATTTTTAACTCGTCGGTTATATTGAAAAGTTTTTCAATATAATCTTGAGATATTTTTGATTTATGAATAATTGCATGATACAAGAGACTATAGAAATAATCCTCAAGACATGGAATAAATAATCCATCAGGAGATAAAACTCGTCGATTTAAAATTGCTTTTGACCATTTTTCATCATAATATCTGTCACCGACATATCGAATATCAAATAATATGTCCTGATTTCCAATTTTTACAGTTGGTGGTACCCTATATTCATTCTCTTTAGGTCGTCTTTGATTTAATATATATGGTAACTGGAGAAAATCATCAGTTAAAATATCAATATCTTTATGTTTATCAGAAATGATCTTGTTTGGAAATTGCTCAAAATTTCTTAATATTACATAATTGGCTGTGGAGTTTAAAACATAGAAAAATTGTTGGAAATCTTTCCAACCGTTTGTACCTATTAAATCTGATTTAATTTCTTTAATTTTTCCATTCCATACCTCTGAATGATTATTTCTGATATCCTTCAAATTTTTTCCTAATAGTAAAGTTAAATCATGATCAGCTTCTTTTTCATGGATTGAACCATGAATAGGATAACCTCCACCTAAGTTATTTCTATATTCCATTTTTCCATCATAAACGTTGGTATTTACCGATTGCATTCCATTAGACGTTCGTCTCATTCCATGCTTTGGATTAGTATCATTTACTATTACTAACAAAAATGAACCTATACCACATTCTGAAGTCTTCCTTAATGGTCTTGGAAGATTTGCACCATAAAATCTCTTAAGATTTTTTGCAAAATTCTCTGGACTCCAACTAATTTCGTACACATCAAAAATATTGAATTTTTCACTAATACTCTTGAGAAGATAATCTTCTTTTTTTCGTGCATTTTCCCAAATTATGAATACATGTAATTCCTCATTCATTATACTATCTGTAAATAAATGAATTAATAAAATAACTTGTAGACAATTTTTTTCATATGAAAATTTTCGCTTAAACTAGTAAAATAATTTCTTTCTAACGTTTAGCCTTCACAAAAAATGCTACGCTATAATTATTTTTACTATTTTTCTTTATTAAAGAATCAATTATTTTATCTGAATTTATCACTTTTGATTTTAATTTTGGTATTATATTTGCTAAATTGAGCTTTCTATTTTTCTTGCTAAATTTTGGTAAAGTGTTATAAAATGAAATTTCTGTTTTAGGAAAATAATTGAAAATAACATCATTAAGTTCATCAAAACTTAATTTGGTTGATTTATAATATGCGTTATTCGGCGTTGTTAGATAAAACGTACCCCCAATTTTGAGTATTCTATGTATTTCTTTGATGCATTTATTTACTGTAGGGTATTTTGTACTTCCATCTTTAATTTCTATAATATTATTTTCAAGATCATACTGTTTTGCTATTTCTAATAGATGAGAACAAATAACGTAATCATAAGCTTCTTTAGGAAAAGGAAGATTTGTAAATGAAGAACAAATGTTTTGAATATTAGGATCAACCTTTATGTTACATGTTTTTAAATCTCCGAATGATAAATCCAAATTTACCCGAAAATTACTTTTATCTAATTCAGAAGAAATGATGCCTATCCCTCCACCTATGTCTATAACGTATTTTTTTCTCAATTTTTTTAAATTTGAAATCAAATAATATCTTACATCAAAATCGTCTCCCCAATATTTTGTGGAATCAATCTCTAAAATTTTCTTTTTAATTCTAAAAAATTCTGTAGTGTTCAATTATACTCCTCTTCACAAAATAAATTAAATGAATGATGAAAACTTTTTTGAGATAATATACCACCATGCACTTATCGTATCATCCAAATTTGTATGAATCATCTCATCAATTGTTTCAATTCTGAAATATTCTGAAACCAGATCTGACAAATCGTTTTTATTAAAAAAATATCGTGTGACTTCATTGGTTTTAAATCCATCCTTGCCAATTTTTTCTCCAATATTGTAATACTTATCTCCAGGTTTTTTTGTTGAAAAAATAAAAAGTCCATTTTCATCCATATGTGTAGAAACTCGCTCGAAAATTTTTTTGAGCTCATTTTTATCAAAAAATTGCAATGCTAGATTAGAATATAAGCAGTCATACTTCTGTTTAAGATCAAATTCTTTAGACATGTCTAATTGAAAGGCAATAAGGTTCTTAATTTTATTATTCACTACTTGTTTATTGACGAATTCTATTGCTTCGGATGAAAAATCTGTTGCTGTAATATCATATCCAATCTCTGCAAAAAATAAGCTATCTCTGCCTTGCCCGCATCCTAGTTCCAGAATTTTTTTAATTCCTTCCCTTTTCATTTTTTTATGTGCAATATTTGCTAATTTTGTTGGTCCTGTACCAAATGCATTTGGCTTGCTATACATTTGTTCCCAATAACCAAGTTTTTTCAAATTTTCTTCTATATTTTTTTCATCCATTTTTCTCTCAAATTTGGGTACAAATCCATTAATTCATCAAACAATCTTTCTTCATTAATATTATTATCATTAATTAAATTATGTTCTTCATTAGGATCATTATGTAAATTATATAATTCCTGACTCTTATCAAATAAATTCAAGATTAATTTCCACCCTTCTTTTCGAATTGAAACTATGTTTGGTTCTTTTGGGGGTCTATTACTTTTTTGAGGATTACCAGTCTCAGTGATAGCACTTCTTATCGTATCTTTCCCTTCAATAATACGTTGTAGGGTTTTTCCTGAAATTTTTTCATAATTTTCATCTTGAGATATATTACATGCTTGTAGGATTGTAGGTAAAAAATCAATAGATCTTGTTTGAATATCTATCTTTTTGATTGGAAATATCCCTTCTTTAATAAATAAACCAAAAGTCCTTATTGTATAATCATAACAAAATGCACCATAAGCACGCTCACCAAATTTTTCACCAACACTAATACCATGATCAGATACAATAACAACCATGGAATTTTTTTCTAATCCATTTTTATTAATTTGCTTCATAATATTTTTTAAATAATTTTCAGCACATTCAAAATATTCATCATATTTTTTTTCGTTAATATTTCTATTTTTGAAATATTCTTCACTAAAATTATTATAAGGTTTTAAAACTGCATGTTTAATATTTGTATGTATATTACTATAATGTAAATACAAAAAAAATTTTTGATTTTGTTGTACAAGACTCTTCATTTTATTTATCAATTTTACATGTCTTACAATCAAATCATCTTTATCTTCATCATGATATTTTAATTCATCAAATCCTTGTTTTGGAAGAACTAATTCATTAATTGAATCTCCATATGTTTTGTATCCTGCATCATGAAAGTATTCAGTTAGCGTTTTGTATCTATCATGTTTGAATCTATATGTAGACCAATAGCTGTTTACACCAGTTCGAAATCCATATTCCCCACTAAAAATAGCATGCATTGCTCCTATAGTATAAGGAGAATAAGTGATAACATTAGTAAAACAAGATCCTTTTTTAGCTAATTCTTTTATTACTTTTGAATTAGATAGTCTATCAAATCTAGCTCCGTCTAAAGTTATAAAAATCACATTCAATTTTTATCTATATCCTACATGATGTTTTATGTATTTTATAAAAATAATAACAACTAATAACAACTATCTATTAGGTTTCAAAGTTTTAACATGAATAAACTAATCTTCTTGGGTCTTGATGGAGCAACTTGGAATCAATTTGATAAATTTCTATCATCAAAATCTATGCCTAATTTATCAAAATTACTTTCAGAAGGTACTAAGGGGCAATTATTATCTACTTTTCCATTTACGTCTCGTACATCCTGGATAAGTATGCTTACTGGTGTTAATCCGGGAAAACACGGGATTCCTCACCATATAGTAGGTGGCCAACAAGAATTACCTTCTATTTGGGAATTATTAGCTAAAGAGAAAAAAGTCATCGTCGTTAATGATATAGTTACTTTTCCTCCAATAGAAATCAATGGTATAATGATTACAGGTGGCTTTTCTACTCCTCCTAATTCAAGAAATTTCGTTTATCCAAAATCTATTCTCACTGAACTTGATTCAATTACTGGAGGATATATTCCATCCCTTGATTCTTCTTTTATGAAACTAATTAAGAACAATCAACATGAAGAGGCTTTTTTGCAATTACAAGAATATGGAGAAAAATTTGTAAAAACATCATTCTATTTATCTAAAAAATATCCATGGGAAGTTCTATCAACAACTTTAGAGAATTCTGATTATATACACCACTTTTTTTGGGACAAGCCTCTATACTTGGGTAAATTTTATAAATGGTTAGACAAAATAATTGGTGATTATCATCAACTTGCTAAAGCAAATAATGCAAATCTTGTAATTGCATCAGATCATGGATTTGGACCAATTAAGAAACATTTTCTAATTAATTCATGGTTACGAAAATCAAATTTATCTAATTTTAAAAGTGTCGGGAAAATTAGAAAATTTATAGGCAAATCCAATGTAAATAGAAGTTTGGTACGTAAAGGATTAGATAAACTTCATTTACGTGCTCTTGCATCAAAATACACTCCTAGTGAAATGAAAAAAATTATTCCACTAGAAAAAAACGAAGTTGGTTATATTGATGAAAACTCTTTAGTATTTTCTGAAGCTTATAATGAAATTACTATTAAACCTGTAAATGAGATTAATCGAAAAGAGATTACCGAAAAAGTAATTCGCGAATTATTAGAACTAGAGGATGACGGTAAAAAAATTGTTAAAGAAATACACAAAAGAGAAGAAATTTTTCATGGACCATATGTTGATCGGGCTTATGATTTACAAATGTTATTAACCGAAGGATATTGTTGGTCTCCTGCAATAAGAGAAAAATTTATTCTATCTCCTGAAGAATTTAACAAAACCAGAATGGCTGATCATAGACCTGAAGGTATTTTTATTTTTGCAGGACCTGATATCAATTCTAATGATACACTTTATTCTGCAAAAATTTGGGATATTTTCCCTACACTTCTACATATCTCAGGTTTGCTCATTCCTTCATATGTTGACGGCAAAATAATAAAAGATGTTTTTAAACCTAACTCAATTTTGTTCAAAAAACAACCTAGAATAACAAAAAGTGAAAAGGAATCAATAAAAGATAAAATTCTACAAAAACGTAATAAACTAACAATCTAAAGATTGAAATTCATGTATGAAATTCTTTAGATATGGAACCAAAACAATCAATATCTATTTCCAAAAAACTTTTTGAAGTTATTAAAAAGCGATTAGATAATTCCATTAATGAATTTAATTCTGTTGATGATTATGTAGAATATGTACTAAAGGAGCTGTTATCTGACGATTCTTCACCTTACACAGAAGAAGAAGAGCAGAAAGTAGAAAAACATCTTAAAGACATGGGTTACATTTAATCTTCTATAATTACTCTATATCTACTTCAAAAATCCCTTGTTTTGTTATAGGAGATCTTCCTCTAAACTTGGCATATTTACTAACAATCCTAGATGAGAAGGGTATTGGTACTTCATACATTTTCACATTTTTTCCTCCTAATCTCTCAAAAATCTCTTTATAATTATGAATAAATGCATATTCTTTGGTTTTACCAGGATAATATTCAATCGGATCTATTGTAATAATTTTTTTTGTGGATAATGAAATTATTTTTTTTATTACTTCTTCAATATCTTTTTTACTTATCATCATTAAAATCACTCCACAGAATACAAGTTCAAATTTTTCATTTGATTTGAAATCTTGTATTGATGAACAGTGAAATTCAATATTATTAGAAAGTCTTTTCTTAGCAATTTCAATTAATGAATAATTTAGATCTACCGCAACAAACTTCTTTGGATGTAGAATTTCTTCAAGTATCTCTGTAAAGCGTCCGTACCCACACCCTATTTCTAAGATCGATTTATACTCCCCTTTAGATAGTATTTTTGAAATTTCTTTTTCTTGTCTAGTAATTACAGATTTTACATACCATGGTAAATTTTCGAATTTTCGTTTTTCATAATAAGTATCGCCTATTTCTTTAGCCTTTGAGGTAACATCAAAATCTGTCATTCTATGTATCCTTTCTAGTAATCTCAATTACTGTAGAAGTTTCTTCTGAACCTGTCTCTTGGGACCTTATGACAAATTCATTTTCTTCTAAACCATATTTCTTTAATGTTTCATTAGTTTGTTTTACTGAAAGATCAGTATTGTATATTCCTTCATTTTCTGCCCAAACCATTCTATGTTCTTCGAGATCAGGAAAATATCCATGACTAGCTTGAATATATGCAAATTTTTTTGTAATTTCAATGATTTTTTTGAAAAACAGCTCAATATCTGGTATGTGATTAATAACACCATGAGAAAATACGAGATCAAATTTTTTATCTAAATTTAATTTTGTATAATCTCCACAGATAAAATCAAATTTTGAATTTTTTTTACAATATTTAATCGCAGATTTTGAGACATCTATACCACAATATTCTTTATTTTCAAATAATTCTTTGTATTTTATTGGATATACACCTGTACCACATCCAATTTCTAATATTGATTTGACATTTGATTTATTTTGCAAATATTTTATAAAATCCTCATTTTTTTTAAAACCATGTTTGTACATATCCTCATAGAATTGGTTATCCTTACCTTGCCAAGTATCTCCATAGGATAGTCCTATAGTGCGTCTTTTTAGAGCTCTACTATAAATTCGCAATTTTTTCTTAAAATTCATTATACTCCCAACATTTTAGGTATAAAATAACCAAACTGTCAAAAGAAAAAAACCTTCTATTGACTAATCCCAACCTAAATCACATCCAAGTAATTCGTAGAGTAGTTTGTTGTATGGTTTAAAGAATTTATTCAAATCTTCTTTAATTTTCGTATTAATTAATTGAGTATTTTCTAATCTTTCTGAATAATTGACTAGATGTACAAGTGGTTCTAAACCTAAAAATTCTAGTGTATTGTTTACTGTTTCTAAAGGTTTTTCAAAAAGGTCTTCACTTTTTAAAAATAACATTTTTTCTTTTGGGAAATACTTAATCCAATTTTTAATATCATAAACATATATGCTATTACTCAAATATGTGGAGATTTTTTCCTCTAATCCTTCAATTTGATTTTCTGTTAATTTCTGATTTACATCAGCCCAACGATCGATTTTTTTTAATACTGCTTCCTCAAAAGTTAATAATTCTATCCCCTTTTTGACTAATGAAGAATAACTTGCATAGGCTCTATCAATTGGGTCTCTCAAAATAACAATAATTTTTGGATTGGGAATTAATTTATGTACTCTTTCTGGAATCTCATAATATGGTAAATTAATGGTTTCTCCAACAAGTGGAATTTTTCCAGATTTACGTTTTAGTAATGATTTTTGAATTTTTAGTGGAAAATTAGCTTTATACCAACTAGAGCCTTTTTCATAATAATCTACAAAAAATGCGCTTTCTTCAAATATGTTTTTTAAAATTAATCTATGTTGCGTGAGATAGTTGTACAGTAATGTTTTTGCACAAAAAGAATTTCCTAAAATTATAAAATCTGGATAATCTCTTAATGGAGAAGTAATTCTATGGAATAAGAATCTAGCTTTTTGAAATCCACTCATAAGAAACTATCACTATATCATATCAATAAATTATACAAACTTTTATTGTATCTTGTCTACAGATTTTTGAAGTAATTCCTTTGCTAAGTATCGAAATAATGTCTGAACCAGATAAAAATTGGAATAATAGAATGCTTGGTTCTAAAACAGGAACGTTTGTTCAAACAAAGGAATTTGCAATGTCAAAAAAATTATTTGGAGGAGAACCTCTTTTTTTTACATTTCTAGGGGATAAAGGTCAAATTGTAGGCCAAATGGTTACATTAGTTCATCAAAAATTTCAAAATCAAGGAAAATTAGGGAAAATTCTAAAAGTTCTCCCTGGAACCCAACATGAACTATGTAGGTGGTTTTATGGTCCAGTTATTTTTGATAATGATTTTGAATCTGAAATCCAGAATGAATTGTACAGATTTCTAGTTTCAAAAAAATATCAAGTTTGGGGTTCTACTCATCCGTTTTCTAATTGCTCTTTTTCAAATTTTGATAAACCCTTTCAGATAGTTAAATGGGCTACATTTGTTTTAGAATTAGATAAAGGAAAAGATCACATTTGGAAAAATATGGATAAACATTCTGCACGAAAAAATATTGAACGTTCACAATCTAGAAACGTAATAATAAAACAAATGAAGAAAAATGATCTAGAATTATTTTTTCAATTAACTATAAACTCAGAAAAAAATTCTGATCCAGTTTCAATTACTATGTTAGAAAAGCAATGGGATATTTTACAACCAGTAGGGTATAATGGATTCATGGCTTTTGAAGATAATGTTCCAATAGGTGCAATTAAAATAACTTCATTTAACGGTTATCTATATGAATTTGAAGTTATTAGAACAAAGAGAGATTATACTGCTAAATTATATTCACAGGATCTATTAAAATGGCATATTATTGAATGGGGAATAAAAAATAATTTTTCATATTATGATCTTGCAGGAGTTAACCCTTCACCAAATAATGATAAAGAAATAGGAATTTTTAAATATAAACAAAAATGGGGAGGAAAATTAATGAACTATAATATTGTTAAAGTATAAAATTTATTTCGTGAAAAAGTGAAGAGATATGAGGAAAATTCGTATCATATATTACATGAAACAATTGTTTTGATGAATTAGTTTTTTATGGAATTTGGTTTTTTGAATGATTTTCCTTTCTTGGAATTATATTCTGATGTAATATGTCCCCTTTGGGAAATTCTCAAAGACGATATTAAAAAAACAACGTAGAATAACTTAAAACATAAATCAAAATGAAGAATTTCTCAAATTTTTTGAACAATATCTAGCATAATCCAATAATATAGGTACAAAACAGGATTGCCTAAACCTACTAATGTAAAATCTATATAAAAATTGAAAATCTGTAGACAAGATTAATTTTAAAGATTAAAAACTATCTATAACTATGATAATTTGCACAATCACATCTTTTTATATTGAAAATCAGGAGGTAAATACGTAAATGAAAGTAAGCTTAGTACGTGCAAGATATCCTAGTGTTTGGGAACCTACAAATTTAATGTATATTTCATCATTTATCAAAAAATATTTTTCGGGAGATTTGGATGTACAAATTCTTGATGGTTATTTTGATTCCGATGAAACCATTCTAAACAAAGTTTCTGATTCAGACTATGTAGGTCTTAGTGGAACTACTCCTCAACTTTCTCATATGTTGCACTTAGCTCAATTAATAAAAAAAGAAAATAAAAATATCAAAATTGTTGCTGGTGGCTATGGCCCTTCACTTCAACCTCATAAATTTTTGAATGAAGAAAATGTAGATTATCTTGTAGCAGGAGAGGGTGAGCAATCAATGCTAGATATTATATCTGGCAAAGCATCACAAAAATTAGTTAGTAATATTCCAATAGCTGATGTAGATAGCATTCCAAATCCTGATCGTGATTCTATTGAACTTATTAGATACATCTCTATTGCTCAAAAAGATGAAGGTAGACGTGTAACATCTATTATGACTGAACGTGGATGTGCTTTTGGTTGTACCTTTTGTGCTGAAGGAGAATTTGGTACAATTTGGAGAAAAGCTGATATAAAAAATAATGAATTCATATATGAACGACCAGTAAGAGTTAGAGGCAGAAATCCAAAACTAGTTGTTGAAGAGATGAAAGAAGTTAAAGAAAAATTCAATATCACATTTTTTAAAATGAATGATGCAGAAACAAATCCATCAAGAGCACACTTTATTAAGTTATGTAAAGAAATGGTGGAACAAAAATTAGATGTTCCGTGGGGTTGTAATATGCGATGTGATAAGGTAGATGATGAAATGTGTCAATGGGCAGTAAAAGCAAATTGTGCGGAATTTTGGATGGGATTAGAATCAGGATCTCCTGAAATTCATCGACATATCAATAAGGGAACCACAGTAGATATGATAAAGAGATCTTTCGCAGTATCTAAGAAATACGGAATTAGACGTAGAACTTACTGTCTTTTAGGTACCCCTCCTGAATCTAATGAAACATTAAAACAAACTGAAAAACTAATCGAAGAAGTAGATCCTGACATTATAGGATTTTCAATTCTTGCCCCTTATCCAGGTACTGCATATTGGAAAAAAGAATATGACGAAATGGATTGGTCTGAAGTAGATGAATTCTCTAACACAATGTGGCACTCAGATTTTCTCTCAAACAAAGAATTACGCACTGAACAAGCTCGTTTAATTGAGAAATTTAGTGATAAATTGGCTCCTATCATACGTAAAAAACAAAAATTAGGAATTGGGGGGGCTCAAACCCTCGATTCTATAATGGGTGCTATGCATTAATCTAAAATTTTTGCGCCTATTTATGGAGAAATGCTAATTGATTCAACGATTTGGAAAAGAGGAAATTATTGCAGTAACTAAATCAATCAAGAATGCTTCCTTCTTATCAGGTTATACTAATAAATACCTTGGTGGAGAAGAAATTCAAAAATTTGAAAATGAATTTGCAAAATTTCATGGTTGCAAGTTTGGTATATCAGTGAATTCTGGGACAACAGCACTTTTTGTAGCACAAACAGCAGCTGGTGTAAAATTGGCAACTAAAGTTTCTGTTCCCTGTATTACTTTTACTGCTACCACCTCACAAGTGATTGCATGCGGGGGGAAACCTCAGTTTGTGGATATTGATTCAAATTCTTATTGTATGAATTATGATTTAAATAATAAAACCAAATATGCTATTCCTGTTCATCTCCTTGGATATCCTTGTAATAATGAAACACTCAAAAAAATGAAAGACGAAGGAATTTTTGTGATAGAAGATTGTGCACAAGCAATGGGTTCAAAATATAAGGGTAAAGTTGTTGGATCAATGGGTCAATGTGGAATTTTTAGCTTTCAAGAAACAAAACATATCACTACTTTAGGTGAGGGTGGAATGATTGTAACTAATAATGAAGAATTTGCAGAAAAATGCAGAAGAATCCGTAATCATGGTGAGTATTATAAAGATGATAATCAAGTTGGTTATAATTTTCGAATGACTGAATCTCAAGCAGCATTTGGAAGAGTTCAACTCAAACGATTACCGAATATTCTAAAAACATTTAGGGGTAATGCGAATTATATTTTTAAGAACCTCCCAGAAGGAATATCTCAACCACAAATTCCGAAATACATAGAACATTCTTTTTTAATTTTAGGATGTAAATATGATGAAAGAAAACTGAAAATTAAAAGAGAAATTTTTTTAGAAAAACTTACAAAGAATCGTAACAAAATACTTGAGTCTGAATCTACATCTGACATTAAGGGAATTAATTTCAGACCTGGTAAGATAATTGGAGCAGGATATAGAACTGTTCAATATAAAATTCCATTATATCGTAAGTTTAAACCTAAAAAGCCATGCATTAATGGTGAACAATTTGTTAAAGAAAGCTTATTCATAGATATACACAGATGGAGAACAAGAGATGAGATCAAAAATGAGTTGGAAATCATTCAAAAAACCATATCTCAACTTAATAAATAACCTATTCTTTTTCTAGCTAACATGTTTCTTAAGGTGATTATTTGATAGCAGAAATTGGTGGCGGAATATTTTCAAAAAGAATTGTTGAACAATTAAATAAAAAAGCAATTAAAACAATCTTGATTACTCCTTCTCTTAAAGATATCAATTTTAAAAATAAGCTCGAAAATTTTCCAATTATTCATTTTACTGGTTCTCCAACAGTAACTTTTGTAGGCATTCTAAGCTTACTACGATTTCGTGGATGGGGTAAAAAAATTGTTGTTAGTTGGATTGGATTTGATATAAGAAGAGTAAAAAATAATTGGTTCTGGAGATTAACAAGCAAAATTTTATTAAAAAAAATTGATGTAAATATTACTGATGACGAATTTGTAGCAAAAGAGCTCAATGATGTAGGAATTCCAGCTCGTGTTCAACCATTGCCTATATATTCTATTTATCCTCTAACAAATTTGCCATCCACCAAACAAATTACAATTTATCTTCCTGATCCAACCATGCATGATTTTGAACATTACCAAGGTAGTATGATAAAAAAACTAGTAAAAGAATTTTCAGATGTTAACTTTCTAATAACTAGAAACAGTGGAAAATTCTTTAAAAATGAAAAAAATGTAAAATGTATTCTTTGGATTGATGATATGAAAAAAATTTATGAAAACTCTTTGGCTGTAATTCGTTTACCTTTACACGATGCAACTGGTGCAACAATAATTGAAGCATTATCTATGGGAAGAACAATGATCTCTTCCGCAACACAATTCCCTTTTTGTAAAATTGTTAATAACTATAATGAACTAAAACAATTCGTTGAAAATACTATTAATAATCCCAAACTAAATGAAAATGCTTCAAAATTTGTTCATGATCATTATAATAACTCTAGACTAACCGCCGATTTAATAAAAATCTGTCTAAAACTTATTTAAAATATTTTTCCCGCAAACAATTTAACTGAATCAAATTTGGTTGTTTTTAATGGAAAGTATTCTAGTTACTGGCGGTGCAGGATATCTAGGATATCACGTAGTTTCTAAATTGCTTTCTAATGGATACAAAGTTCGAATATTAGATAATCTGTCTTTTGGCGATAATGCACTTAAATCTATTAAAAAAAAATACCAATTTGATTTAGTCAAAGCTGATATTAGAGATCTACGTATTGTGTTACAATCAATGGAAGGTATGGATTCAATTATTCATTTAGCAGGAATCGTAGGTGATCCTGCATCTAAGATTGATACGGTTGAATCTACAGAAATTAATTATCTATCAACTAAATTAATTGTCGACGCCGCATCATATTTTCAAATAAAGAAGTTCATTTTTGCTTCAACATGCAGTGTTTATGGAGCTAGCGATAATAGACTACTAAATGAATCTTCTAAAATAAATCCTGTTTCATTATATGCTGAAACTAAGCTAAAATCAGAAAATATCATTCTAAATCATCTTAGCAAAAAAGTAACACCAATAATTTTTAGAACTGGTACCCTTTTTGGATTATCTGAAAGAATGCGTTTTGATCTTGTAATAAACTTGTTTGTCGGTCAAGCACTAACCGAGCATAAAATCATAATAGAAGGTGGAGAACAATGGAGACCATTTCTACATGTTGAAGATGCAGCTAATGCATATCTTTTAGCACTTCAAAACCAGAAATCTAAAATTCATGGAATATTCAATTTAGGTGGAAATGAATTGAATCATCAGCTAAAAGATATTGTAAACTTCATCTCTCAGGAAATACATTCGACAAAAATTGGATACAGCAAAATTACTGATAAGAGAAATTATCGTGTATCGTTTAATAAAATAAAAAAATCCCTTGACTTTGAACCTAAAAGAACAATATCATATGGTATTAATGAAATTAAGAACGCTATTATTTCAAAGAAGATTAAATCATGGAAAAACCCCATTTATTATAATAATAAATTTCCCTTGGTAGGAAAAAACAAGAATAGTAAGTATTATTGGAAGTAAAATTTACTTTCGTTTATAAATAATACTTCTTTGATTAACTGCATGTACGATCCAAACAAAGCTGCCAAGTATTGGGGAGCACGAATTAAGAATTTTGACTTGGAACATGCAGTTCTTTCACTTAACACTCCTTCGTATCTTAATGATGCTTATTCCATCTGGGAATATCAAACATTACTATCAAATCTAGAAAAAATAAAAAACTCAAAAATAGTTGATATTGCATGTGGAGGAGGAAGAATATCTATCCCTCTGGCTAAAAAAGGTGCAAAAGTCACTGGAATAGATATCACTCAAGAGATGCTTGATTTTGCAAAGAAAAACGCACAAAAAAACCACTGCTCTGCTAATTTGACATTAGTCAAAGCATCAGCATGGGATACAAGACTACCTTCAAACAATTTTGATAAAGTTTTACTTCTCGGAATCTTAGAACACTTACCTAATAATTTTAAGAAAAAAACCATTAAAGAAGCTTACAGGCTATGTAAAAACAATGGGAAAATCTTCATAGTGATTAATAACAAGAACAGTTTCTTCTTATCTGAAGTAAAGAAATGGAAAAAACCATTCCAAAAGAAATCTGGTTATTATAGTAGCCTTATGGAACCCAAAAAAATAACGAATTACTTAAAAACACTTAAACTCGAAACAAAAATCGTAAATTCTAATTTGAATTATTCCATTCTTTATCACTATCTAAATTCATTTGATCAAAATACTCTATCTTCTAAAAAACTTCAAAAATTATCATCTCTTTTTGATTATTATATTCAATTAGATCTTAATCAACAGATTCGAAAATATTTCAACAAGAAATATTCAGATATTGAAAATTCATTCGCGGATCAGTTTTTTATTGTAGCTACAAAATGAACTATCCAATGTCTTTAAAAACTAGAATAGATTGAATTAAAAATTGATGAAAAAAAATCTTGTTGTAGGTTTAGGAGAGATTGGTAATCCCATTCTTAAATTATTAACAAAATCATCTTTAAGTGTTGGTTATGATATTGATAAAAGACTTATGAATAAAAAATTTTTTTTAAAATATGAATCTATTCCCACATCATTTCTTCATATATGTATACCATTTACTCTTAATTTTGAAAAAAACATTAAAAAATTATTTCATCAGTTTGAACCAGAATGCATTGTAATTCATAGTACAGTTCCTCCCTACACAACTAAACATATTCAAGAAAAAATTACTATTCCAGTTATTTATAGTGCAACAAGAGGCGTACATAAACATATGTTAAATGATTTAAAACGCTACACAAAATTCTTTGCAATAGAACCAGACGCTCCAAATGAACAATGGGCAACAAAAGAATTTTCGGCTTTGATGAAAAAATGTGACATAAAAACAAAAAAAATGTTTAATCCATTAACTCTGGAATTGGCAAAAATTATTGTTGATACATCATACTATGGATGGTTAATTAATTACGCTCAGCTAAGCAACATGATTGCAAGAAAACATAATGTGGATTACGAAGAGATGTGGTCATTTGCAGACGAGATTCATAAATTTCTTGGAAATAGGCCAAAAATGTTTCCAGGATTTATCGGTGGTCACTGTGTCATTCCAAATCTAGAATTAATTGACGAGAAATCTCTTTGGCAAATTGATAGAATCAATAATATTTATTCAAAAAAGGTCAAAGATACAAAATCAATTAACAAAAAACACGATACATCTAAAAAACAATCTTACAATGTATAATTAATTCATAGTCGATCCTTTACATAATCAATGGCTTTGACAGGTGTAGGATCTATTTGAGACATAACTGCACGATAAATGGTTGAATAGTCTAACAAATAGATTAGATGGATGAGTTTTGATAAAATATTTCCATTTACTGATTTAATTTCATAATATTCTATCTTGTTTTCTTTGAAGAATTGTTTTAAAATCATCCATCTTTCTTTAGTTTTGATATAATCTTCTTCTCCTTGGATTAAAATTGGCTTTACTGTAGATGGTTTAGTCCATGAAACTATTCCATTATGACATGCTTCAATCACATCTTCAGTGATTGCATGAATTTTTACATTTTCTTGAAGGGAATTCTTAAATCTAATTGCTGCTGCTTGCAATCCCCAAGGATAGTAAATTAAAGGAATATCTGAAATCCAATTTGCTAATGATAAAGAAGGATTTTCTTCGGTTAAATTCGAAGAGGAAATCTCTTTTTTTAGTTTTTCTAGTTTTTCTATCGAATCTATAACATCTCCTTTCCTAATTGGTAAAACAGGTTCTAAGATCTTTAACATAGAAAATAAAAATGTAGTAAATGAAGCACGTGGAGAATGTCTCATTGGAATATTTCTATAGTTTATACTATTTTCTTGACAGAATTTCTGCATTTTACCTCCATTAGAAAATGCAATTATCCTACTTCCTAACTTTGTAGCAGAATTCAAAACACTGAGAGTTTCTTCTGTATTTCCAGAAATACTGGTGGCAACAACTATACTTTCAGAATCAACAGTTTTAGGTAAGTGATAACCTTTTACCACTTCAACATGAATATTAGTTTTAGATAATATTGAGGAAAAAATATCACTTATTGCTCCCGAACCTCCCATACCTGCAAAAACAATATGTGAGATTTTATCAAAATCAACTGGTTCTAAATCCGAACCATATTGTTCTCTGGCTATGAGCGGCCATTCATCATAAACTTCGTACATTTTATTTTTATCAAATTTTTGAAGAGTTTCAATATCAAGCAAGTACTAGTTTGAATTAATCTTGAAAATATATGTTTGATGAATTACATAACTTTGGGATTCATTTAAAATAGACAAAGGAAATCATAGACTAAATTGGTGGAAAAATCTACAAAAGTTCATTCCTCTTTAAGGACAGTGGAATGGAAAAATAATAGAGTCATAATGATTGATCAGACAAAATTACCTAATGAACTTGTATTTGTGGAATATTCTGATTTCCAAGAGATTGCATCTGCTATCAAAACCTTAGTTGTTCGTGGTGCACCTGCGATAGGTGTATCCGGAGCATTTGGTTTAGCACTTGCGGCATTACAAAGCAAGTCAATTACCAAAAAAAAACTAATAGAAGATTTAGAAAAAGCCAAAAAAATTCTTTTTGAAACAAGACCTACTGCTGTAAATTTGAAATGGGGATTAGAAACAATTATGGAAGTTGCTAATAAAGGCAACAGTGTATCTGAAATAAAGGAATCTGTAGTTCAAACTGCCAAAAAGATGGCAGAAGATGATGTACAAATCAATATGACAATGGGAAAATATGGATCAGAATTATTTAACGATAATGATACCATAATGACTCATTGTAATGCGGGAGCATTGGCAACAGTAGCTTATGGTACAGCTTTAGGGGTCATACGTGCTACAAGAGATAGCGGTAAAAACATTAAAGTCATTGCTACAGAAACGCGACCTGTTCAGCAAGGTTCACGTCTCACTGCTTTTGAATTAAAACATGATGGCATAGATGTTAGTCTAATTCCAGATACTGCTGTAGGTTACACTATGGCAAAAGGATTAATCAACAAGATCATAGTTGGGGCTGATAGAGTTTTACGAACTGGTCATGTCTTTAACAAGATTGGAACATATCAAATTGCATTAATCGCCAAACAACACGAAATTCCATTTTATGTAGCAGCCCCACTTTCAACCTTTGATTTACAAAGCAATCCTGAAGATGTAATTATTGAACAGAGAAACGGTAGTGAAGTAACAGGAATTGGAGATAAAAAAACTGCTCCAGATGGAATTAATGTGATAAACCCAGCATTTGATATGACTCCTCCAGAATTAATCTCAGGCATAATCACTGAAAAAGGCATAGCCAAAGCTCCCTTTGGAGAATCCATCAAAAAATTATTCCAGAATGTGAGCGAGAAAATCCAAACTCTTTAGAGTTGAGATGAAAGCAAACCATATCATAATAATAATTACAACCGAGTATTGAAATAATATAAAACACACATGAAATACAGTGCGAAACTACAAGTTCAGATTATATCCAAATGATTCTCAAGAATATAAACTGAACAACAACCTCAATGTATGCAAATGGGTTTACAACAAATTTGTAGAACATGCTCAAAAATCATTTCTCACCAGAAACGATATGAATTACATTTTAACAGAACTAAAACAATCAGAACCATGGCTATACAACTACCATAGTAAAATGCTTCAAATGATATCAACTCAATTCGAATCAGCAGAAAAATCACTAATTGAACGATCCAAGAAAGGTCACAAGACAGGCAACCTGAGATTTGCCAGATATGGAGAATATCGTACCTTCACATACAACCAATCAGGCTACAAATTAAAGCAGTGTGGCAAACAGGATTACCTCTATCTCTCAAAGATAGGATATATTGAGATAAGAAAACATAGAGAAATTCCACAAAATGTAAACATCAAGCAAATAACAGTAACAAGATCAAAGAGCGGCAAATGGCATGCATGTGTTACTTGTGAGATACAAGAGCCGATAATTGACATTCCAAAAATTTCATTTAAAAGAGCAGTAGGTATTGATGTCGGAATAAAGTCATTTGCCTATGACAGTAACGGATGCCAAACACCAAATCCACTGAACTTAAAAAAGATGCTAAAACCGTTAGCTAGAGCGCAGAGAAAGATATCAAGAAGAGTGAAAGGATCAAGCAACAGACGAAAGGCAGTAAGATTCTACCAGATAATCCATGAAAGAATAGCAAACCGCAGAAAAGATTTCCAACACAAACTATCAACACAGTATGCAAAGAATCATGATGTTGTGTTTGTCGAAAAACTGGAAAAACTAAACATGGTAAAAAACAAAAAACTATCTAGAAATATAATGGATTCAAGCTGGGGAACATTTGTGCAAAAACTAGAATACAAATGCAAACTATTAGCAGAGGTACCAGCTAGAAATACAACGATTAATTGTTCTAGATGTGGCAACAAGGTGCCAAAAAGTCTAACTGTCAGAATTCACAGGTGTGATAAATGCAATCTGGTAATTGATAGGGACTACAATGCTAGCATCAACATTTTACAAAAAGGATTAGACATTTTTGGAATTGGTTTAGATATGAAACTACCGCAGGAACTGCGGAAAGTTACGCCTGTAGAGATCTCAATGAGGTCTGTGAAGCAGGAAGTAGCAGTGATGACTGCCTTCTCGAAAGGGAAGCCCAAATCATTTAGGATTGGGTAGTTCACTTGAAGCTAATTAATAGAAAGTTTTTATTGTTTTTTGGAGAGGTGATAAGAAGATGAGCACAGTTACATCTCAAGCAATAAGAGATTCATTGAAACAGTGTATGGATCCAGAGGTCCCTCTAAATATTGTTGATATGGGTCTAATCTATGGAATTGATGTACTAGAAAATAACGATGTAAATATCAAAATGACTATGACTACTCAAGGTTGTCCATTACATGAAACATTAGTACAAGATGTAACAAGATATGCCAAAAAAGTTCCAGGTGTAAATAACGTTAAAGTCAATATTGTTTGGAATCCTCCTTGGTCTATGGATAAAATGTCTGATGAAGCAAAAGCCACCCTAAAAAATATGGGAGCAGGTATGTCGACTCCAGCACCAATTGATTATGAAACCGCATTACCTCAAGGAGTTGGAAAGTTAGTAAAACAAGAAGATGGCTCTTTGGTTTTAGCTAATGAACACGATCAGGGATTTATGGTAAACCAAGCTATTGTTGAATTTTGGAAATCATGTAATGGACAACGAAAGATTACAGAACTCGTTGAAATTTTTGCTCAACAAACAGGGTTACAAAGAAACCAAGTTGAAAAAGAAGTAATGCAGTTAATCAAACAGTTAAGCGATGGCGGCTTGATCGTTATTCCAAATCAACCTGACAAACCAAATGTAGAATTTAGAAAATAACTCTTTAAGAGATAGGACGACCGAAGTTTGAAAAATTTCTGGAAATTAGATATCAAAAAAATAATCTAATAAACCAGCACTTCGGCCATATGTTACATTAATCTAAAAACTATATGAACAAATTTGTCCACTAATTTCATAATTTTCAAAAACTCGGCGAATAAAATTTGTAGGTAATTATGGATTAATTCTTGATTTAGTCAAGGCCTTGTTGAGGTCTTCCAACCTTTCTTTTTGTTTTAGGCCTTCCAACCTTTCGTTCTTTTCTTAAAGGTCTAGTTCTTTCTCTAAAATCCATACCTTTTTCAAAGATCTCCCAAATCAACAGTTTAACCACTTTTGTAATTCTTTGATCCAAATTTGTTTGATATTCAGGACTGTTTAGAATTGTTCCCAAATCCTTTCCTTTGATTGTGATTCCTTTTCCTTCGATAGAACTTGCAATCAATTCTTTTGCCAAAGTTAGCCCCACATAGAATTTTACTCCAGATCTTATAATCTCATTATAGCTTAATCCATACTGTTCCTTAATTCTCTCAATTTCATTAAACTCATCATCAGGAAATCTTGCTCTCAGAGTAATCCATTTTGCCATAATCTACACAAAAGCATCTATCATAATAATCTCATGGTTCAATTTTTGTCTAAAATACAAAATTTGAATTTGCACCATCAAAATTAATTACCACACCTGACAGATATTTTATCTTATTTTCAATAATTGCTCTAACAAAATCGCCTATTTCTTTTGGTTCACCAAGTCTTTTCATAGGAAGTGATTTTTGATAATCATCTATATCATCAATTAACTCCTTTGTTCTGTCGGTATTAATTAGCCCAGGTGCTATATTGATACAACTAATATTTTTTTCAGCAAAAGACTTGCTTAGTATTTTAAATACACTTGCAAAGGCAGAACGATATGCACTAGATATAACCAATTTAGGATTCGGTTCTTTTATTACACTTGAAGTAATGAGAAATACATATCCTCCTTCATTGATCTTAATTTTTTGTAATATTATACAAAATCCCAAAAATAGTTGATTGTGATATTGTAGCCACTCTTCTTCGGTAACTGAAAAAAATTCTTTTGCAGGAGGACCACCAGTATTCAAAACTAAAACATCAGTTTCATTGTGATTTTGGACAAAGTCTTTTACACTATTGAGGTTTGAAGTATCTAATTCCTTTTTCGAAGTGGCTATAACATCATACCCAATTGAGCTCAAGGCACTCGAAATAGCCTTTCCCATTCCACTAGAGCCACCTATGACTATTGCCTTACTCATACGTAGAAATAGCAAAAAACTCCAATTAAATTTCTATAGGTTGAAGTACTCAGTTTCGAACAGTTATATCCTACGCATAGAAAAAGGCATCCTCATGATCAGAGGACTAGTGGCTTCAATGAGTCTGACAATGGTTATGGTATTTGGATTACTTTTTGCATTGCTTGCTGGCTTGGGTTTCTACTTTGACCTTGGAATATATCCAATAGTTGGGTTAGCAGTTGTCTTTAGTTTGTTCCAATGGGCAATTGGGCCTGCCATAGTACGGTGGAGTACTAACATGAGTCCATTAAATAAAGATGAATTTCCATGGATTGAAGAAACCATTTATGAAATATGTATAAAAAATAGAGTAAAAATTCCAAAAATAACAATTGCAAATACTAGTATGCCAAACGCCTTTGTGTTTGGAAGATCCAATAGATCTGCAACCCTAACCTTAACTCGTGGTCTGCTAAGCACTTTATCAAAAGACGAAGTAAAAGGCGTTATTGCACATGAAATAGGACACATAAAACATAATGATATGGTTGTTATGACTATAATCTCAGTTATTCCAACAATTGCATATTTTATTGCAATGTCAACTATGTTCGGCGGCAGATCAAAAAACCAAGGTGGTGCTTCAGTTCTAATTGGTATTGGGGCTTTTGCCGTGTATTTCATTACTAATCTTCTTATCCTATATTTTTCCCGTCTTAGAGAATTTTATGCAGATAATTTTGCAGGAAGCCAAGTAAAACCATCTATATTTGCCAATGCTTTAGCAAAGATAACTTATGGATTAAGTTTACAAAAACAAGAAGTAAAAAATTCTACATTACGATCATTTTACGCTGTGGATCCTGTTGCTTCAAGTTATGAAGTTTTAAAATTTGCTTCATATTATAAGGATCAACATATTTCAGAAGAGGAAGTGCAAAAGGCTATGGATTGGGAAAGAAAAAACAGTTTTAGCAAGTTTGGTGAAATTTTTAGGACTCATCCATTAACTTACAAAAGAATTGAAAAATTATATCAACTCGAACAAGATCTTTCCTCTAAAACTTAAAATTAGGTAGATGCAGAACACTTTGGATTCTGTTAATGTAACTATAAAATTTATTTAGATTTCTTTAATTTCAGTAATTGTTCCCTGAACTGAATCCATTTTGACTATAGCTTTTTTTTCATCCCAACCCAAAGCAACGTACCAATCACCTGCATTATCATCATATTTTGTTTCAAGGGTACTAATTTGCTCTTCAGCCACTTTGTAATTTTTCATAATCCCTGAAATTGCCAAAGCAATGGCATCTTTTTCTTTTTCCAGTCTTCGCTTCATTAGACCTATGCCTGGACTCATAAAACTCGAATAACTGGCTTATCTAATATAGTTAATTATAATACAAGCTAAAGGTAAAACGTTCTAGTTGCCAATCTTGAAAATCTGCAAATAGCGTAAATATAATCACCCGGAGAAAATCAAAATGAGATTAATTCAAAAGCTTTCAAGTTCAATTCTATTAAGAAGACAGACTCTCTTAGAAATAATTTCTCTTCTTGCAGTGTTTGGTTCGCTCTTAGAAATAACTGGGGGTATATGGGATGCAACTTCTCATATTTTACGAGAACCAGAATTATTTTGGACAATTCAACATGTAGCAGTGTACACTGGGGTTGCAATGATTGCAATCTCCGGAATACTGGGTGCCATATTTTTAATTACAAAAAAAGTTGATGGAAATTTGAAAAGAGGTCTTCAAATAATCATAATAGGATCTGCTCTTCAAGTTTCAGCTGGATATGCTGATTCTCTTTCCCATGACTTGTTTGGTATAGATGGTTTAGTTTCATGGTCCCATCAACCATTAGAGATTGGTTTACTTCTAAGTGCACTTGGAGGATTTTTAATCATGACAGTTATAAAAAACCAGAAATTCAAAAAACTATTGCCGGTATCGATACTGACTTTGATTTTTTCTATAAGTTGGTTAGGATTTAATCTGAATCTTATATTTGCAAGTCCAGTTTTATGTACTCTAGTTTACGAAATTTTTTCTTCTGGCTGTGCTGTTTTATAATTTTGTAACTTTCTAAAAGTGGAAATAATAATCAACATCAGTCCTATTCCAAGAGAAATTCCTGGAATTCTCATCTCAGAACTATTCGTATCTCCAAATTCAATTTCCACAATTTTTAAATCCTCTGAAAGATTCGTAGCTTTTAAAACATATTTTCCATCATATTCAAAATCAAAATAGTTAACAGCCATTTTTGTTTCAATTCTTTTATCAGCTAAAATATTTCCATTAGGATCAAGAATATGTACAAACAAGGCATCTCCTGCAAAATCTGGAGTCAAAATTCTATAAAATCCGATACCAGCATCTTGAAGCTGTACATCAAGAATAATAGTTTGGGAGGGATCCAAATCGTAACTTTCAAAGACTTTTTCTGCTTCCAAAAACACTATCCCAATCCACACTGCTCCAATTATTGATAAAATCAAACCAAGCTTAAACAGCGATAGTCTCTTCAATTCAAAAATTGTTACATATTTTCACCTTAAATATGCATACGCTAAATTCATTTTGATAAGAGGGCTCGGAGGGCTTCGATCCCTCGACCTGGCGGTCCGAAGCCGCCCGCACTGTCCAGACTGTGCAACGAGTCCAAAA